>JAABUX010008038.1_pt1 | contig 12244 bp, 23 predicted proteins | sample 5561851 | NCBI WGS metagenome assembly JAABUX01 (sample SAMN10711883, study PRJNA513361) | rock metagenome | isolation source: Antarctica rocks | place: Antarctica: Victoria Land, Richard Nunatak red sandstone | collected 2016-01-03 | reverse complement strand
CTGTTGCATCACAATGAAGAAGCTCACGACCTTGCTAATGTCTGACATTGCAGGGCACCCCGGACAGCCACACGCAGCGCCTGGACAAGAGCGTGCGGGCGGTGCGCCGGGCGCTGAGCCTGCGCCGCGGTCAAGGGGGGCGGGTCTACGACAGCATGCGACAGCTCGACCGCCGCAGCTCCGCGTCGTTGCACTCGCCGCCGCCCGACTGCGCCAACATGACTGCAAACAGCCGCTCGCAGGTCCTTTCTGACCTGACCCTAACACTGATTCTAACCCTCACCCTCGCCTTTACCCTAACCCTGCACCTGATTCTGACCCTGATCTCGACCCTGGCGCTAACCTGACCCTTACTCCCGACCCTCACCCACACCCTGGCTTGCATGGTTTATTACCGAACCTGAGAGCTGCGGTAAAGCGTCGGACCGAAACAGAGCATGTCAAGGCCGACCATCTTGTGGTGGTTTCATGACTGCAGGCGCTGTCGAAGTGGTTCAAGGGAGAGGTGGACGCGCTGGATGCAGACCCCGTGGCCAAACGTGCGATCAGCCTGCTGCCTGAATCTCGACCAAATGCACAGAGAAGTGAGGGTTGCGACCAAGGGCATGAGGTTGACAAACGGTGGATCATGCGGTGGTGGGGGTGTACAGTGCCGACCAATGTGCCCTGACCCGCAGGCTCCGATGGCGAACAGAAGGGTGCTGCCGGCGGTGTTGACTCGGCAGCTCAGACGGAGGATGATCTTGGGGAGGATGAGCACAGGGACGAGGATCTGTATGTGTTGGGACGTGACGACGTGCGTTCTGCCTCCCCATGCCCCTATGAGCGTGATACTTAGACACACGCTTGAGCTCTATTCCCAAGTCACGCAGCCCTAACGCAACTGCGACCCTGACGCAGCCCTTAGGCTGATTGAAGTTCAGATGCTTGCGTTGTGACACTCACCTCTGAGATGGTGCAGCCAAGTTTTCATGCTTGCCAAACATGGAAGGAAAGGTTCTTGCAATGTTCAGAGCATGTTTCCACGGAACCAAAAATGGTGTCATAGTGACCATTTTTGTGTGGTCAGATTTGTGACACTGTTGAAGGTATCTGATCACCTCCAGAGGTCCACAAACTCAAATGTGCGACACAAAACTGGCCTCTGTGGAAACCCGCCTATGTATACCTTGCAGGAGGAGCATCCGGAGGACGCGGTGTTGGACACGACCGGCGCGCAGGCGCACGTATACGCCAACCTCAGGGTGACGACTCCGCCCATGGAGCGCCCGCTGCAGAAGCGGCCGCACAGCGACTTCGTCACGCGGGAGGCGGCAAAGGAGGCTGCGGGGCTCAAGGGCGCCAATGTGAAGTCAGGCACGCTTCCACAATCAACGCTCACGTCGTTGCTGGTCCCTCAGCACCACTTGGACCAGATGCTTTTCAGAACTCTGGCTCGACCTGTGTTGTGTGTCATGTCATGCCCTTGTTATGACCCTTTAACGCACAGTAACCTGGCCTGGGTGGTAATCACTCATCGTATGCCCACGTCCTGCCGAGCACGTGACTGCAGCATATACGTAATGTTTTGGTACGTAGCACATGTCGTTGCTTTGAGAACTCCCTTCCCCGAAGCAGGAGCCAAGAAGCTTCCTGTTTGGATCTGGCGGCGTTGCTGGCCACGACGACGAGCATCCTTGAGTAATTCCAGGCAGATTCTTTCTGCCTTCTCAGGTGCCGAGGAAGCGGAGGTGCAGTCTCCCCGCACCGCAAAGCAGACGCGGCGCAAGCAGAAGCAGCGCGCGTGGTTGTACAATGAGGTGCGGGCGTCTTAATCTCACTTCAGCGTCGGGCGCAGTGACGCCGACGGATGCTGCTGAAGGTCCTGATTGGCTGCGACGGGAGCCCTTGTGACCGCACTGTGACGAGCAGCACGCCCCAGGCATCGTTCCGATGTGGGCTGCACGGTGTGGAGTGTACCCAAGACCATGCGCTTGCATCTTCACCGTAGGTGGAGTGGCTGCGGCTGCTGATTGAGGGCTTTTCGGGCATCCTCCTGTGGCGCGTGTTCAAGGCGACCACAATGGAGTGCATCGCGACCTGCCGCAACAGGAAGGAGCTGAGGCGGACCGTGAGGTAGCGCTTCCTCCCACATGGAGGCTTACTGGGCACCGGTCAGCCGCCTGGGAGTGTTTGCATCGTGGGCAGGAACGATGACCACACCCTGCCGGAGGGTTGCATGCTTGCAAGTCAGCTAACCCTTTTCCGTCCGCAGCCGTGACCCTAACCCTAAACCCTATCCCTATCCCTAACCCTCACTCGTTGCGTCCTAGCCAAGCCAGGAGCTAAATGTGGCTCCAACAGACTGCGCTTGTCGCACCATCATCGCCGAGTCTAGGCACTGGCGTGCCACTGAACACTGCGCCATGCCAAAATGAGTGACAATCGCAACTCCCGCTGCTCTCAGGCGTGGCAGGCGATTTCAGTTCGGCATGAAGTACTGGGTGGGCTGCACCGGGACAATGGCCGGAGTGCTGATCGCGAGCCAGGACATCCCGTCGCTGCGGAAATGGAATCCGTTGTACCTCACCTTTACAATGGTCGTCATCCTCTCGGAGAAGGCACGCACCGCAGCAGTCGCTAACCCTGACCCTAACCCTAACCCTAACCCTAACCCTAACCCTAACCCTAACCCTAACCCTAACCCTAACCCTAACCCTTCAAAGTCCCTGCGTTAAATTTCGTTGGGGAGACATGTGTGTGCGTCCCTGGCTTCCTGCCCGAGAAGGTGTGCAGCAAGGCCTGCTTCCTCGCAGCACCATGCCAGCACCTGCGCTCGCACGCACGTCGCTCGGAGCTGTTGGGAACTCTGCAGGCAGCTGACAGGGGCCTTGTGATCGCTTGCTTGCGATGGCAGTTATGAGCGCATCTCGATGACTTACTGTCGCGCGTGGTTATGCCAAACTCCTTTCACTGTGCCACCAATGCTGGGTCATGGCGTTGTCACGACACTGCACGCATGTGCTGTGCTGACCATGCTACAATATGTGAGTGATCGTCTTCAGCCTGAAAGATGCCGCCTATGCTGCCACAACCCTGCCCTAACCCTGACTCTTTCTCTACATTTGATCCTAATCTTGCCCTCACCCAATCCCTAACCCTTACCCTGCCCCTGGCCCATGCCGCTTGTGCTGCGGCCGCGCAGCTTGAGGCCACCCTGCAGAAGTCGGCGTTCCGAATGGTGGGCACGGTGGCGGGCGGCGTGATCGGCTACTGCGTGATGCTGAAGCCCCAGTCGGCCACGAACCCTTACGCTCTCATGGCCATCGCGTGTACTATTGCCTTCTTCTCAGCTTTTCCGGCGAACACGCAGGTGAGTTGCCGTGTATTTGGCAGATACCACGTTGCCCGTGCTGCATGCGTCCTCCCTTTCGTGCGCATATTGCCGCTTCTCAAGTGTGCAACGGAGAGAGCCTGTGCACGTTGGGGCCAACCAAGTCCAGGACTTCACGGTGGGTGCAGCCCGTGTATTCTGGAGCCTGAGAGCCTGCCCCTGATGCAGGCTTTGTGACCGCAAACGCAAACACTATATTGAGACGCTCCCCGTGTGCGCAGTACCGGTATCTGGTGTTCCTGTTCCTCATTACGGCGCTGGCGGTCATCATGTGCCAGTACAGTCCCTACGCTCCGCCGGGCCACCACGGAGCGGTGCGTACATTGGCATGGGCTAGGGTCAGGGTTAGGGCTAGGGCCAGGGTTAAGGCTTGCGCCAGTGCTGGGGTCAGGGTTACGAGCGCCTGCCCTCATTTGTAGATGTGTGGAGTGATCCAATCAAGTCATAAATATACACCAAGGTTTGCAAGATGCTACCTCGGTGATCAGATCTATGCTGTTAGTGCCGGGCAACACCACGTGTGCGGCGAAGCGTTCTGTCGGGCCCGAAGCACGGCGCAACCTGCCTGCCTGAGATGATCCGCTGGTCTCGCAGCAAAGGCACGTGTGCCGCGAAGGTGGCAAGACTCAAGCCGGCCTGTGGCTGGCCATGATCTAGATTTTGAACTGCAGCCGGGCGGATCAATCTCAGTATCAATTCTGGTCGCGCAGTCGCTGTACTTTTATGCGCGCGTGGCTGACGTCGCTGTCGGCCTCATCATCGTGATGGCCATCGCCATAAAGCCATGCCATGGTGTGTCTCGTTCCCATGTGGTGCTCCCACACTGCTGCCTCAGCTCAAACATAGAGCATCTGTCAGCATCGTTCTTTCAACATTCACGGTTTTGAGAACGTGATTCTAGTGACCTGTGTAAAACTGCTGAATAACTCGCCGCATATGACGCTGCAGCGTGTGACGCGCTGTGCTGGATCCCAGCCGATCTCTGTCCGGGCCTGAGGCCGCGTTCCTGCGGCAGCACAGGTACTCCAGCGAGGCGGCGCTCGAGACGCTCGGCGGCGCCTTCGAGGACGCGTGCAAGACGGCGCGGGACCTGGCGGACGTCATGGTCCTCGAGCTGAAGCGGTCGGGTGCGCGCTTTTTGATCCACCTGAATATCACTTGGTAGTCGATCCTGTACAGAGAAAAAGCAGCTGCTTGCAGACTCGATAGTTCCACCCGGCTTTCACGAATTGTTTAAATGTTGTCAGTCGGATTTTGGATTGTTTTCCATCGCAAGCGCCTTGCTCCGGCGTGCGGTCGGATGTCCAGCGCTATGTGTGGGGCATGTCAAAACCGTAGACATAGTCAAGGACTGCCAGCGCATAGTTTGTAGCAATGCCTTCAGCGTCGCACCGAGCACAGCATACTGTGACGGCAATAGGCCTGCCGGAGCGTTTGGCAATTTTGATCTGTCATCAAAAGCCGGCATATTGATAGAGGAGCTGTGCCCCGGCAGCCAAAGGGCAAGAGGAAGAGGGGGAGAAGGGGATCGAAGCGTTCGACCGGCAGGTGCAACCCTAACCCAAATCTCAAACCCTAACCCGAGTCAGCACATAGACATGCCGATAATGCAGCACATCTCGCGACTCAGCCGCCCAGCCCGCCGCGACCAGACTCTGCGAGTACCTTGTGCAGTGTAAACACCGGGACTTTGCAAACATCATCCCTGGACCCAAATCCTGGACAGCTTGGCAACTTGGCTCTCGTGTGACGAGAGTAGCGCTATGGGCACGTCGCGAGCGGGTCACCAACCAGCCTGTTTTAACCTCCCCGGGATGCTCCCCCCTGCGCGCAGACACTGCAGAAGCGTCTGGGCGCGCCGCTGGCGACGGTGCAGACGCTGATGCAGAAGGACAAGGTCTTGTGGGAGCGCGGCCTCCTCTCGACCCCGCCGGTGAGAGAGCCGCCACGGATCTGCAGCTTTTGGAAATGAATGACAAAATAGAACACTGCCACATCAAACAATTTGAACACCCCCACAGCTCTCAGATGTGGTGCTGATCCAGCCGCTGAGCCAGCTCAACCCTCACACTGACTCTGCCCCAGACCCTGGAACCCCAGAACGGTATGAAAACATGCCATGCCTTTTGGCTTTGTCACGCCTGCGTGCGCAGCAGCAGCTCCGGCTGTGGCGCCAGGCTCAGCTCTACAGATGATCTGCCATGGGATCACAGCCATTCGAGCTTCAATCGCTCGGTAGCTCAACACAGCACTGCCAGTTTAATCCGTGGTCTGCGAGACATTGTTGCGTCACCCCGACCGTCGCAGCGCTGTTACAACATATTTGAACGCCCTGGGACCTCGCTCCAGCACTTGATCGTGGTTCTGTGCGCGTGCTGCATCCGCGCTGCAACTCATGGCTGTGATGGTGTAGCAACAGCCCCGCGGTAGAACAGCACAGCTGACAGCGGGTCGTCCTGCCCCAACAGGTGGTGTTCCGCATGCGTGCGGCCATGGACACGCTGTTCGTGCGGCTGACGGCCCTCGAGGCGATGGTCATGCAGAAGCCCATCATCACGGGGCGCTACTCGGAGAGCCCGTACATCAACTTCATGAAGCCCATCGAGGCGCGCTTGCATGGCTCTGCTCGCGAGTTCTATGCCGTGGCCGCGCAACTGCGGAACTATGGAGCCTGGGGACATGTGACTGATCAGGTACATGGAGCGTATAGCGTGTACATAAGCATCGCACGTCATCAGCTCCTCCGGACCTCAAGCTCAGCGGCACGAGATCGCTCGTCTAGCAGCGGCGTGCGCAGCCAGTGCTGGCGGAGGTGTTGACCCATTTGTTGTGCCAAGTCCAACCTTCATCAGCTTCTTCTGCATCGCCTCGCTTCCACGAACACCCTTTCAAAAGAGGGTGTGAAGGGTGTCATGAAGCTGAGCGACTCCTTAAGCTGTCAACTGCAGGATCTGGTGGCGCAGCAGCTGGATCACCTGGTGCATCTGGGCACAACTAACCCAAACCCAAACCCTGGCATTCACCCTCACCCTACCTAACCCTACCCAAACCCTGAACCTAGTCTACTTCGACCCCGAACTCAACCCCAACCCTGACCCCAACCCTGACCCTCACCCTAACCCTAACCTTAAAACCTCAAGCGCACCGCCGCAGGATCTGGTGGCGCAGCAGCTGGAGCACCTTGTGCAGCTGGGCGGGGCGGTCAACGCCCTGGTCGCCGGTGATGAGTCCGGCTTCTGCCCGGAGCAGCTGCGGGCGGTGCGGGACCTCGTCGCGAAGCTCAACGACGACAGGCGCGTGCCGTGCCGAAGCTTTTCCATTCCCCGTGGTTACACCCCGCTATGCACTATGTGCACGGCAGTCACTGGATGGAGAAACGCTCGATGCAAACAAAGGCACCCAGCTCAGTGCAACGGTTAGCGGCACACCAACAATGATAGTCCCTGCAGATGGGACCTCGCGAATGAGGCTGCAACAAAGCACACGCTGGCAAACCATGACTGCCAAATCGCAGCAGTGAAGCAACCGCCCGTCTCCACAGACTGCAATTGTGCTGAACCTCACCCTATCAGAAGTCCTGACCGCAACACTACCCCAAGCCGCACATCCACCGCCGTTCTTCGCCAGCATGAGGCGACCCCTTGGAGCGTTGAGTGGCTCGACGAGACGCTCACATGTGCCGTGAAGGCATCGTGTCCCTGGTCGGCAGCTGGGGATTGTGGGGCTTTGTCTGACCGAGTTTCCTGGCTCTGGGTGTGTCACAGGGCCATCATCCGCCGGGAGTACCTGCAGAACGCGGCCAGATTCCACCACAAGGTGGCGGAGGGGAAGGAGCTGTGGGTTACAAACCGCACGCCCGACGATGCCGGTGAGTTGCAGCCCGCACGCAGCCAGCATCAGGTTGCAAATGCCTATGGTCACGACGAGGGTTGACAGTATGAAGGGCCAGGGTCAGGAGGAACCGAGTGCCAGCCATGCCCGCTGCATTTGTCGACAGTGGCATGCCGCAGCAACAGGCTCAAAGATGCATGGTGTGTTTGCAACCTCCAGCATGTGCAGCAGGCAGCAGGCTGCCGCATGTCACGAGCAGTGCCACTGACGCACTGTGCTGCTCTCCTGCGCAGCGCGGTGGCTGTCGTTCGTGTTCGCCCTCATCACGTGCCTGAACAAGGCGACGCTCGTTGCGAACACGGTCGCGGCGGACCCTTTCATTCAGGCGCGATCTTGTCACAGTAATCCATGCAGAGGTGTCCACGAGCTTGCTGCAGGTGTGAAAGCAGGTCTGGTCATTCCCGTCACCTCTTGTACATTGCGTCAGTTGCTGTGGTGGGAACCTGCGCCTTTTGCAATGTGCATGAGTGTCGTATCCTGGATACCCATGCCCTAGGCATGCCCAGGCCCTAGACATGCCTGACAGGCAGAGCACGTGTGGCTCGTCACGTTCTGCAAGCATAGAGCAAGCGTCGCCGACCCGACAATGCCGAGCTACAGGGCCTCGATCCCTGCAGCCTTGTGAGTGTTCCCAATGGCAATGCGCAAGCGAATGAGTGCAATGACAGGCGCGGTGTCGGGACCGCAGCAGCGGCCAGAAGTATCTCTGGTTCGGCGTGCCCAAGGCAGCTGCCGCCGACACCGGCGATGGCAAGCCCTCCGCACTGTGAGCGGCGCCTCTCAGCTTTGGCAACGGTCTGCCGGGCCCTGCAGCGGATGCCGTTGGCACTGGTGCATGCTGGGGCTGCGGTGGAGGGACCCCAAGACGGAGGTCCTACGGAGGGTGCTCGCAAACACAGTGACAAACAGTCCAGTCCGGCGACCCGCGCGTCCCCGCGTGGCTTCGTCGCGTCATTGCACATTGGCGCATCGTGCAGCAGAGTGATGCTACACTATCGAGATAGGATCGACGCTCATCCAGCCCAGCAGACTTTCTCATACGTAGCAAGCTGCAAGCCACCCACGCTATCCACTAGCGCTGCGCAGCGCAGGTTTCTGCCTTTAAGTATTCACATAGTCTATCAGACCTTGTAGGTGCCACTAATCTAATTACTTTGCGTTATCTTTGCTACTATACGTGCAGCGAGTCAGTTCCCATGACTTGCGAGTGCTCTGTTCGCTCACGATGAACGACTGGTTCTTGCGGCCATACAATGCGTTGTAAGGCCATAAGGGCCGACGCACCCTCATACGTGGTCCCCTCAGCATGCCATTCTTGCAATAGGTCGCTTATCCCATCATCCACTCCAATGTACGCCAGAAGTTAGTTGGCACAGTCACACAACAGTCACACAGCAGCTGCAGGCGCCGCAGACGCGTGTCAGACTTTGTGTATGTGGCAGCCATCACTGCCGGACTCGTGATTCGTCGACGTCTATGCCCTCGCACTAGGGAACCCCATGACAGTATGTGCTGCCAGGGGCCGCGGCTGTGGGCACGCAAGTAACTCAGTGTTGCAACGTCGCCCGCAGCGTGTCAGCATCGCTGACGACGGCCATGGCTCACCTCATGATGATCATTGATACCAGCCTCTCTGACCGCCCGCTGTGTCCCCTGCAAAGTTGCCGCTCTGTCGCGGATTGTGAGCTGCGCAGACTTTCAGCGTCACTGTGTCCGTCGCCTCTCCGTCCGCCACCATGGCATGCCATGCCGTCCCCATGGCGGCAAGCGCAGCGGCAGCGTTCCTGAGAACATCGCTGCGCCAGGGCCTCGACCGTGCCGACGTTCCTGTCTTCGCTGCCACGCGGTGGCTCCCCCACTAAAGACGATGCTCACGGGGAAGTGAGGTGTGCAGGACGAATGCGCAGGCGGAAGCATGGATCCCATCCGTATCGCCTGATGCGCCGCCACACGAAGTGTACGGTGAGACCAGATGCGGTGCAGGGGGGTTGGGATCGCGTCAGGCCGTGTTGCTGCGATGTATGGTTGCACAAGGGCTTCAAGCGCACTGCGAAGCTAGACAGATCCGGGATGCACGGGGCCGACTCGACGCATGATCCGAGTAATCCGAGCTGCGCCCCACATGTCACTGAGTGACATGCAGCACCTCACCACCTAGGCCTGTACAGGCGCTCCCACACGGTTCCCCTCACGATGGCGACATGCAGGGATCCAAGCACGATGCGTGCGGGAAGCGAGGGCCCTCATGTCGCCATCAAAGTACACAGCGACTCTAATACAGTCGGTGCGTTTCGCACCCCGCAGAGCTGCCGGTCGCCGCCCGCTGATGTGTGCCCCCCCTGTCCTTACAATCGCCACCTTTCCTCCACTCTCCGTGGCCCTCCCTGCACGCAAGATGCTTTTTGGGCGCCATCAACGTCGCGCCACAGCAAGCGGTCCGCAGTGCCGACGACCAGCAGAGTGTTCATGGTCCTTGCATTTGCGCAGCAGTGCCGAACGGCAACGGTACAGCTGCTGCGCCGCCCGCACAGCCCCAGCCGGCGAAGCCGTTTGTCCTGTGGCGGCCGGGCTGGGTCGACAAGGGCCGCGCGTTCATCCTGTCGAAGCACTTCCAGGCCGCCGCCCAGCTGACGACCGGTGTGCAGCCCTTGCACTCTCCGTGAGAGAGGCTTCAGTGCAGGTTCGGACCGTTTGCCCGTCTCGCAAAGGATGCCGGCACAGTGTCTCGTGCAAGCCTGGTCGTGCAACTCGGTCAAGCAGGCTTGCGTGGCGCACTCAATGTAGCGCGACGCGGGCCTCTGTACGCACTTGAGCTGCATCCGCGCTGCGCTCGAGCTGCAGCCACAGCCGCTACCTGCGAAGCCGCCAGACTGGAGTCGGCGGATTCGCGTCACAGCTAACTGACCCTGACCCTGACCCTGGCCCCGGCCCTGACCCTGACCCTGACCCTGACCCTGACCCTGACCCTGACCCCTGACCCTTTCCCTGACCCTGGCCCTGGCCCTGACCCTGACCCTGACCCTGACGCTGCCGTGACCCTGACCCTGACCCTGACGCTGACGCTGCCGTGCTTCACAAGCAGGCCTGTTCTTCGTCGCGCTGTTCGTGCTGGTCAAGAAGATGTTCTACACGCAGAGCTGCCAGACCGCAGTCTTCTACATGGCGGCTGCGCTGGTGGTGCAGCAGGACAACCACGTGGGCAGCGCGCTCTTCGCCGGCACCATATCCGCCGGCCACCTCACCATCGGCTTCGTCTTCGCGGGGCTGCTCGTGCGTTCCCTGCCGTGCACATCGCTCATCGGATCACTGAGCCACTCTCGTAGACCAGCCCTGATCTGAGGTATATCGCAGGTGATGCTGGCGCACGCCCCGCACGTGGCCTACACCACCTTCCTGTGCATCTTCGGCGGGTTCGGCCTAATGCCCATAGCGCTGCTGCGCGCCCGCCTGGGCCCCGCCGTGATGCCCATCAACCTCGGCTACGTGTTCGCTATCATCAACGCCCAATTCTTCTGGGGCGCCGGCATCCTCTGGATCCACGTGCGATATGACCCCGACACTAAACCCTAATCTCAAAGCACAACCCTCCTACGCACGATGTGACCCTGACCCTGACCCTGACCCTGACTATAGCGCTGACCCTTACCCTAATTGTAGACCTGATCGTGATCTTGACGCTAACGTCAATCTGACTCCTCCCCACAAACTCGATACTGACCCTGCTTCACCCTCCTCCTGCTTCGTGCCGCTGAGACTCCAAAGATGTGTGGCTCCATGCTGCTGCAATGACACACTGTGCATACCAGGAAGCGACAGAGATGCGCGCCGTGAGGCCAGCGTTCAGTCACAGCAGTGACAATGTGTGATCTGAGACCCCCGGGTCAAGGGTGATCAACAACCCACGGCTACAATTACATCTCTGCGATTTTCTGGCGCGCAGTACCTCAACCATTCGATCTGGACGTCCCTGATCTCCAGCTTCGGCGCCGTTTTCGGTGGGTGCGTGATGCTGCCAACGCTTGCGCGCGACGACATGCGTAAGACCGCCGCCGACACGCTCCGCACCGTCGGCGTCACCGTCTCGGGGTGCGCCAGCCCAGAAAACCCTACTACTTGAAAAGGTTGGCAAGACAGGACAAAATAATAAGGGCTTTGATTGCATAAACGGCTTCGGTCATGAAGTAGTCTCAATAGTGCTTAGAGCTTCTACCGCAGCATCACTTCCTGGAGCAGGTACGGAGTCACGCCAGGTCAGGTCAGGTCACGTCAGGGTGACGGATAGGGTTTTGATGCTGCTCACCACCCTCAGAACAGACCGGCGGAGGTAGGGCGTAGCCTGCGTTGCAGAGCCGTTGCTGGACTCACGGCGAAGTCGGCAGTCCTCGCGAAGCCCCGACTGATGAGACTCCGGCGCATGGCATGCTTGCTTCTTCAAACCACCCTTCGTTTTCGAATGTATGAGGCGGGTATCCGGACGCGGACTCTGACCCTGTTTCCAAGACCCGCTATGACACCTGCCCTTCTGGGTTCGATTGAACACAGAGCACACTGCTGTCCGAGATCAACTGTGATTTGTTGGGAGGCCTGCACAGGCAAACATCGGCAGTCATGGCAAAGCTCAGCACAGAAGCCTCAGCATCCCACTATAACAACCGAGCCTACTCAAGCAATTTACCTGGTGTTACGTTGACATGCACTGACATGCACCAGCCTGGGCATGGCAGCCTAGCCGACAACCCCTGGCTGGAGAGCGTGCCCAGCTGAGCAGCTATGGGTGCTGTAATGGCTTTTTAAAGTGGGTCATCATCCTAAGCAATCTCTTCTTTCAATGACACTATACCAGGTTGGTTTCACTATCCGTTCAGCCTGTTTTGCTGATAATGCATTTGTGCTGCAGGTACTCGAGCCACCTGCTTGTCCAGGAGGACAACGAGCAGGTCCAGAAGCTCAGCGACAGCTTCCGCAACGGGGAGGTGTCCG
>JAABUX010008037.1_pt1 | contig 12244 bp, 15 predicted proteins | sample 5561851 | NCBI WGS metagenome assembly JAABUX01 (sample SAMN10711883, study PRJNA513361) | rock metagenome | isolation source: Antarctica rocks | place: Antarctica: Victoria Land, Richard Nunatak red sandstone | collected 2016-01-03 | reverse complement strand
TGCTATCGGCGGGGCGATTGCAAGTGTCGGCGCGGCGCTCGGCATGAACTCGGCGTCGGGGTCGACGACGAACACGGGCGGCGCGACCTCGATGGGCTCGTCGTCGAGCATGACGGGGACATCGTCGGGCATAACGGGTTCGGCATCGGGTATGTCGGGTTCGGCGACGGGCATCGCGGCGCAACTGAAGGAGCATATGGTCGTCGATGGTTCAGACGGTCAGGGCGTCGGCAAGATCGATCATGTGATGGGCAGCGACATCAAGCTAACCAAGCACGATTCGACCGACAATAAGCACCACTTGATCCCGATCAGCTGGGTAGCGTCGGTCGAAGGCGGCAAGGTCAAGCTCAATAAGACGAGCGAGCAGGCCATGCGCGAGTGGCGCGTTGCGGACGAGACCACCAAAACCCAGGCGTAATTACGCCAGCGATGAAGTGCCGCCGGGCGGTGCCCGCCGGCAAGCAGTGGAGAACTGCGTTATCTCCACATGCTCATTCCAATGCGACCGGAGGCCTCAACGCGCAGTCTGGATACTCTAAAGGAGGATAGCATGAGCAATTCGCAAAACCAGGGCGGCCAGCGTCAGGGTCGATCGCCAAGCGCCCAATCGAGCCAGGGTTACGCGCAGGGCGGCTACGGTTACGGCCAGTCGGCCGCGCAGAGCGACGACAAGGGCCAGCAGGGCCAGGATAGTTACGGTCAGTCGGGCGGTTATGCTCAGCAGGGCCAAGGTCGGATGGGCGGCTTTAGCCAGCAGGGCGGGGGCGGCTACGGCCAGCAGGGCCAAGGCGGCTACGGCCAGTCTTCAGGCTACGACCAGTCGCAAGGCTATGGCCAGTCGGGCTACGGGCAGCAGAACCAGGGCTATGGCGAGCCGTCTTCGTACAACCCGATCGGTCAGGGCAGATCATCGGGTTACGGTCAGCAAGGCCGGGACCAGAAAAGTCGGGGCCAGCAGAGTCAGGGTTATCAAGCGTATCGGGGCGGCACGCAGGGTCAGTCCGGTCAGCAGGGCAGCCAGAGCGGCAGTCCATACCACTATGACGATCACTACAAGTCGTGGCGCGATCAGCAGCTTGCCCAACATGACCGCGATTATGAAAATTATCGCAGCCACAAGCAGAGTGAGTTCCACTCAGATTTCGAGCGCTTTCGGCAGGCGAAGCAGGGCGGACAAGGTCAGCAGGGCGGCTCGGGCATGAGCGGCCAGTCGTCTCAGTCGGGATCTTCGCAGGCTGGGATGTCGGTCCAGCATGGGTCGGGCGGTTCGCCGGCGTCGGGTTCTAGCACTGGCGGCGCGTCGGGCGGCATGGGCGCAAGCGGCGCTTCCTCGACGGGCGGCAGCTCGGGCGGCATGAGCGGCGCGTCGGCGAGCGGCAGTGGATCGACGACAGGTTCGAGTAGCCGCGGCGGTGGATCGAGCAGCACGGGCTCGACCGGAGCCTCGGCGGGCGCGATGGGGTCGCAGCAGGGAGCGGCGGGTACGGGCTCGACGGGTCCGACGAGCCACGCCTCTTCCTCGCCCGCGACGATGGGCTCGGACAAGAAGTAAGCCGTCTGCGCAGCACGGTGTCAGGAGGGCGTTCCCAATCGGGGACGCCCTCTTGCGTGTGGCCGGACCGCTCCGCACGTCGCGCGCGTGAAACCGACAGCGGAGAGCGGCTTGGACCTTCCTTACGACGCGGCGAGCAACGGCGATCTGTTCGAGGAGCCGTCGCGCGATGTTGCGATCCCGTCCGACGTGCTCGCGGCGGTGCGAACGCTGATCGGCTGGGCCGGCGACGATCCGGCGCGCGAAGGATTGCGCGATACGCCGGGCCGGGTGGCGCGCGCGTACCGTGAGTACTTCAAGGGCTACGAGGGTGATCCGGGTCGCCACCTCGACCGCACATTCGAGGAGGTCGGCGGCTACGATGAAATCGTGCTGCTGCGCGACATCCCGTTCCAGTCGCACTGCGAGCACCACATGGCGCCGATCACCGGCAAGGCGCACATCGCCTACCTGCCGCAGCACCGGGTGGTGGGCATTAGCAAGCTCGCGCGCGTGCTGCACGGTTATGCACGGCGATTACAGGTGCAGGAGCGGCTGACCGCCGAGGTGGCGAACTGTATTTGGGACAAGCTGCAGCCGTTGGGCGTCGCGGTGGTGATCGAGGCGAGCCACGGCTGTATGACCGCGCGCGGTGTTATGACGCCCGACGTGACGATGACCACGAGCCGCATGATGGGCGTTTTTCGCGAGGACGCGCGCTCGCGGCGCGAGGTGCTGGCGCTGATGGGGCTGTAGAGTCTGATTTCATCGAGATGGAACCGTCATCCTGAACGCGTTTCAGGCTACCTTCTCCGTCCCGCCCGGCCGCGCGCGCACTGGTCGGGCAAACGGCGAGGCTACCCTGCCCCGCCGCACGACTTGACGCCGAGCGGTTTTCGTGTAACCTGTCTGGTTATAGGCGTGAGGAGATGCGTTTGCGACACGTCCATAGCGCCGTAGACTTTGTGAACTTCGCCACCCTCGGCGAGCGGCCTGAAGCCTCGGGCCTGGCATCCCATCCACTCACATGGCGCTGCAAGCTGGCTGGATCGGACAGTTAGGCCGCGCGGGCGTAAAGCGCGCGGGGGTGCATAGGCCGGTGATGGGTGACTTCTTTCCGCTGACACGTGCCGAAGGCCTCGCGCGCCTCCAAACGTACACGCCGCGTATGGGCCGCGCCTATGAGGGCACGCGCAACACCGATCGCGGAGCGGGGGTGGTGCCGACGACATCGGCGCTCTCTCCGCGGCGGCGGCTGCTACTCGAGGAGGAGACGGTTCGTACCGCGATCGGCGCGCACGGACCCGCAGCAACGGACAAGTTCGTCAGCGAGGTGTTCTGGCGTACCTACTTCAAGGGCTATCTGGAGACGCGCCCCGCGATCTGGACCGATTATCTGCGGCTGGTGGCCGAGGGCGAAGCGGCGCTGGCGGGCAACGCGGGGCTGCGGCGCGCGTATGACCAAGCGATCGAGGGCCGCACCGGGATCGACGGGTTTGACGACTGGGCGCGCGCGCTGACCACCGGAAACTGGCTGCACAATCATACGCGGATGTGGTTCGCGAGCATCTGGGTGTTCACGCTCAAGCTGCCTTGGGCGCTTGGCGCGGCGCATTTCATGGCGCACCTGATCGACGGCGATCCGGCGTCGAACACGCTTTCGTGGCGCTGGGTTGCGGGGCTGCACACCAAGGGCAAGGCCTATGCGGCGCGCGCGGAGAACATACGGCGGTACACCGACGGGCGCTACGATCCGCGCGGGCTGGACGAGAGCCCGGTGGCGCTGAACGAAGCCGACGGCCCAGGCGTGCGGCCGCTGCCGCCCGCCGACGCGGTGCCCGGGGGCGAGGTGGCGCTGCTGCTGCATCTGGACGATCTGCGTCCCGAGAGCCTGGACCTGCGCGGCGCGCGGGTGGCGCGGGTGGGCGGGCTGCTCGCGCACGCGCCGGGCGCGGCGGACGCGGTGATCGCCGCCGATCGCGACGCGATGGTGGACGCGCTCGCGCGGGCGGCGGCGCATTTCGGATGTGCGGCGGAGCTGGCAGGCGCAGGTTGGGCTGGAGAACTGCCGATCGTGACGGCGTGGGCTCCGGTCGGCCCGTCCGCCACGGCGCTGCCTGCGGGCGTGTGCCGGGTGCGGCGCGACTGGGACAGCGCGGTGTGGCCACGATCGACCAAGGGCTTCTTCCAGGTGCGCGCGGCGATCCCGGAGTTGCTGCGCGCACGGGGCATCGCGGCCTGAGCACCACTGGCGACGACCGCGTACGACCCTATGTGCCGATCCCAAGGAGGTCCCGATGACCAAGGTTCTGGTGCTGTATTATTCGAGCTACGGCCATGTGGAGCAAATGGCGAACGCAGTCGCCGAGGGTGCGAGTGGAGTGGCGGGCGCGGAGGTAACGCTCAAGCGTGTGCCCGAGCTGGTTTCTCACGAGGTTGCGGAGAAGTCGCACTACAAGATGGACCAGAGCGCGCCGGTCGCCGATCCACACGAGCTGGCCGACTATGACGCGATCATTTTCGGGACGCCGACGCGGTACGGCAACATGGCGGCGCAGATGAAGAACTTCATCGACCAGACGGGCGCGCTGTGGTTCCAGGATAAGCTGGTCGGCAAGGTGGGATCGGTCTTCACCTCGACCGCGAGCCAGCATGGCGGGCAGGAGACGACGATCACCTCGTTCCACAGCGTGCTGTTTCATCTGGGCATGATCGTCGTCGGGTTGCCGTACAGCTTCAAGGGCATGTTGACCCTCGACGCGGTTCACGGCGGTACGCCCTACGGGGCCTCGACGATGGCGGGGGGCGACGGCTCGCGCCAGCCGACGCAAGTCGAACTCGACGGCGCGCGGTTCCAGGGGCGGCATGTGGCCGAGACGGCGGCGGCGCTGGTCAAGGGTCACGCGGCCGTCTGAGGCTTGCGGCGCACGGCACGCTGGCCCAAGCGGGCGGGCGTGCCGCGCCGGATCGAAAGCTTCTCCAACGAGACCGTCAAGCGCGTGCGCGCGCTGCATGACAAGCGCGCGCGGCGCGAGGCGGGGCTGTTCCTCGCCGAGGGACTGCGCGTTTGCGCCGAGGCGGCGGACGCGGAGCGCTGGCCGCGTGTATTGCTGGTGGCCGAGGATGCGGCGGACCATCCGCTCGCGGCGCGGCTGATCGCGGGGGTGGAGGCGGCGGGCAGCGATGCGGCGATCACGACGCGCGCGATCCTGGCCAAGGTCGCGGGCAAGGATAATGCGGCGGGGATGGTGGGGGCCTATGCGATCCCGCCGACGCCGCTCGCCGCGATCGATCGCAACGCCGCGTCGATGTGGGTGGTGTGCGAGGGGCTGAAGGACCCCGGCAATCTGGGGACCATCCTGCGGACGTGCGACGCGACCGGGGCGGGGGGGGTGATCCTGCTCGACCAGAGCTGCGATCCGTTTAGCGTGGAAGCGGTGCGCGCGAGCATGGGGGCGGTGTTCACCTGTGCGCTGGCGCAGGCGGGCGGGGCGGAGTTCTTCGACTGGCTGCGCGGTGGGCCGGGGATGCTGGCGGGGACCTTTCTGGGGCCGGGGACGGTCGATTATCAGGCGGTCCGCTACGAAGCCCCGACGTTCGTCTTCATGGGCAACGAGCAATCGGGGCTTCCCACCGACTATGCCGCCAAGTGCGATGTGCTGGTGCGGATACCGATGGCGGGCAAGGCGGACAGCCTCAATGTGGCGGTGGCGACGGGAGTGCTGCTTTACGAGGTGGTCAACCAGCGGCGGGCGAAGGTCACGAAGGTCACTTAGAATGCGTATTTCGTGTCGGGCGTTTCACCCGCGATCAGGCGGCTTTGGAGGTCAGCTTAAGTTCGGGCGCGACGGCCAGCCGACGTTCGATCTCGATCGGCACCAGTTCGGGGACCGCCTTCTTACCCTTGTCGACACCGAGTTCGGGCAGGCGTCGAGCCTTGGGCAGCACGTTCGTTTCCAGCGACCCGACCATCTTGTTGTGAAAGCCGACCGCCTTGCCGAGATGGACGCCGACACATTCGACGTGTTCGGCCATCGTGGCGATCGACGCGTAGAGGTCCGCGCCCAAAACGCCGATCTCGCGCGCCTGCGCGGCGAGTGTCTTCTGCTGCCAGACGAGCGCGACGATCTTAGCGATCGCAAGCAGGTTCGTCGGTCCGGCGAGCAATACGCGCCGCTGGAACGCCTCGTCGAGCAGTTTAAGGTCCTGCTCCAACGCCGCCGCGAGGAAGTTTTCACCCGCGAGAAACATCACGACGAAATCGGCCGATTGCCCGAATTCCTTCCAGTAAGCCTTGTCCCCGAGCGCGCGTATGTGCGTGCGGACTGCGGCGGCGTGCCGGCGCAGCGCGTCCTGCCTTCCGGCCTCGTCGGTTTCGCCCGCGCGCAGATAATCTTCGAGCGAACATTTGCTATCGACGATCAGCTTGCGTCCGCCTGGCAAATTGATGATCGCGTCGGGCCGTCGAGATCCCTCCTCGGTGGTGACACTGGGCTGTAGCATGAAATCTATACCGTCGCGCAGACCGCCCATTTCGAGCACGTTGCGCAACTGCTGCTCGCCCCAGCGTCCGCTCGTCTTGGAAGACGAGCGCAGCGCCGACACCAGTTTGGACGCTTCCTCGCCGACGCGCGCCTGCCCGGCGCTGACCGATGTCAACTGCTCGGTGATCGAGCCATAGGCTTGCTCGCGCCGCAGCTCGAAGCCCTTCAGTCCGTCCTCGTATCGTTTCAATGTCTCCGAGACCGGGGTGAGGAGTTCCTTAAGCCCGGCGTCGGCGGTGGTGCGATGCTCTTCCAGCGCGACCTTGGCCAAATCACGAAAGTGCGCTTGGCTTTGCTGCAACGCGGCTTTGGCGAGCGTCTCGAACTGCGCGCGCAACGCGGATGCCTGTTCGGCGAGCGCGGTCTCGCGTGCCGCTGATCCAGCCTTGAGCGCGGCGAGTTCCTCGGCGAGCGCGCTGTGGCGGGGTTCGAGCGTGGCGAGGCGCTGCGCGGCGACGGCGTGGCCCTCGGCACGGGCGTGGGCGGCGGCGAGGTCGGTGGCGGTGCGGGAGGTCTGCGCCTGCGCTTGGGAGGCGGCGCGCGCCCAGAGCGCGTAGCCGATTGCCGCGCCCAGGATCAGGCCCGCGAGGGCGGCGGCGAGAAGGGCAATGGCGGACATGAGGCGAGGTGTATCGGGGGTGATCCTACAATGGAAGAACAAAGGGGAAAGATTGCGCCCTCCCTCTCCCTGGCCTTCGGCCTGTCCCTCCCCCCTCTGGGGGAGGGTGGGGCTAAAAGTTCTTTTTACCCTCCCCCGGAGGGGGGAGGGATGCGGAGCGGGGAGAGGGAGAGGGAGAGCCTAGACCGCTGCCAGCGCCTGTTCAAAGTCGGCGATGAGATCGTCCGGATGTTCGACACCGATCGAGACGCGGACCAGATTATCGGTGATGCCCAACTCCTGCTTGCGCGCGGGGGCGACGGACAAGTGGGTCATTGCGGCTGGATGGCTGGCGAGCGATTCGGTGCCGCCGAGCGAAACCGCGAGCTTCACCAGCTTGAGGTTGTCGAGCAGGCGGAAGGCTTCGGGCTCGCCGCCTTTGACGATGACCGAAAAGGTCGAGCCCGCGCCTTTGCAGTGGCGCTTGTAGATGTCTTCCTGGCGCGAACCGGGCTCGGCGAAAGCCAAATAGCCGACGCGCTCGACCTTGGGATGTTGGCGCAGATATTCGCAGACGAGCGCGGCGTTCTGGCCGGCGCGGTCCATGCGCAGCGACAGCGTTTCGAGCGAGCGCAGCAACATCCACGCGGTGTGCGGATCGGTGATCGTGCCCAGCGTGTTGCGGAGCGCGCGGATGGGGGTGAGCATCGCGGTGGTGCCAAGGCACGCGCCCGCCACCAGATCGCTATGGCCGCCGACATATTTTGTGAGGCTGTAAAGGACGAGGTCCGCGCCGTGCTGGTGCGGCGTGGCCCAGATCGGGCCGAGGAAGGTGTTGTCGATCATGATCGGCGGTTGTTCGGGCAGGTCGCCGAGCACCGCCTTGCGCGCGGCAACGACGGCTTCGATGTCGACCAGGGCGTTGGTGGGATTGGCGGGCGATTCGAGGTAGATCGCGCTGACCCGCCCGGTGGCTTTGGCGCGCGCGAGGACCGCCTCGATCTGGGGCTGGGTGGCGGACGCGGGGAAATCGAGGAAGGTGATGCCGAAGCGCGCGAAGACCTTGCCGATCAGCGTCTCGGTCGCGGCGTAGAGCGGCGCGCTGTGCACGACGACGTCACCGGGCTTGACGAAGGTGAGCAGCGCGGTGGCGATCGCGGCCATGCCGGTGGCGAAGGCGAGCGCATCCTCGGTATGATCCCAGAGCGCGAGACGGTCTTCGAGGATCTCCTGATCGGGGCCATTGAAGCGACCGTAGACCAGGCCCTCGGCACCGCCGGGGCGCACGCCGGTCACGCCCTCGAAGAAGCGCTTGCCCGCGGCTGCGTTGGGGAAGACGTAGGTGGATGTGAGAAAGATCGGCGGCTTGAGCGCGCCTTCGGACAGCGCGGGATCGAAGCCGTAGCCCATCATCTGCGACTGCGGGTGGAGCTTGTGCTCGCCGATATGGGTGAGGCGGTGGTCTTGGCCGGTCATCGCGTGCGCTCCTGTATGAACGCCACGTAGGCGATCGCGGGTATAACGACCACCCGCTTCGCGCCTTCGTCTACCGTCGATCCGGGGCGGTCGCGGGTCGGGCGGATTGCGGGGCCGGCTCGGTTGGGGCGCGACCTCATGGCATTGGCACCTGCGGCGGATGGGGCCATTTATGCTCGCGAGGCGTATGTGAACGCCCACGCGGAGACCCGATCTTCATGACCATCGCATTGTATATCGTCCTTGGGCTGGCGGCGGTCGGCGTGCTGTATGTGCTGGCGCGCGGCGTGATCGGCATGGCGAACGGCGCGGACATGAGCGGGCGCCAGTCGAACAAATATATGAGCTACCGCGTGGCGTTTCAGTTACTCGCGGTGGTTGCGGTGATCCTGATCGCGGTCGCGTCGCGGCGCTAGGGTGGTCAAGCTCAACCGCATCTATACCAAAACGGGCGACGATGGGACGACGGGGCTGGTGACGGGGCCGCGCGTCTCGAAGTCGGGCGCGCGGATCGCGGCGATCGGCGATGTCGACGAGGCGAACTCGATCATCGGCGTCGCGCGGCTGAACACGGCGGACGGCGAGGACGCGATGCTTGGGCGCATCCAGAACGACCTGTTCGATCTGGGAGCCGATCTGGCTACTCCGGGCGAGCTGGAGGGCGCGCTGCGGGTCAGCGACGCGCAGGTCGAGCGGCTGGAGGCCGAGATCGACACGATGAACGAGGAGTTGGGGCCGCTGACTTCGTTCATCCTGCCGGGTGGCAGGCCTGCGGCGGCTCGCGTGTTCCTGGCGCGCGCGGTGGTGCGGCGCGCCGAACGACTGGCGGTGGAATTGGCGGCCGACGAGACGGTGAGCGGGGCGGCGCTGCGCTATTTGAACCGATTGAGCGATCATCTGTTCGTGCTGGGTCGCCAGCTCAACGTGGGAGGCGGCGCGGAGGTTTTGTGGGTGCCCGGCGGTAACCGCTAGGCCGATCGCCACGAAGGGGGCGCATGACGAACGATCCGTTGCTGACGCGCTGGCGCGCCACTCGCGCGCGCACCCTGGCGCTCGCGGCGGGGCTTAGCGACGCGGACGCGGGCGCGCAGTCGATGCCCGACGCATCGCCCGCCAAGTGGCATCTGGCGCATACGACTTGGTTCCTGGAGACGTTCGTGCTGCCTGGGGTGGCGGGATACCGCGTGTTCGACGCGGCGTACGATCATCTGTTCAACAGCTATTACGAGAGCGTCGGCCCGCGCATCGCGCGTGACAAGCGCGGGCTGATGACACGGCCGTCCCTGGACGGGGTGCGCGATTACCGCGCGCATGTCGACGACGGGGTCGAGCGCGCGTGGGCGGGGCTGGGGCCGGATGCGCGCACGCTGGTCGAGCTGGGTGTATCGCATGAGGAGCAGCATCAGGAATTGCTGCTGACCGACATGCTGCATTTGTTCGCGCAAAATCCGATATCGCCCGCCATGTTCGAGGGCGGGCCGGGCGGCGGGCCGGGGCCCAACTCGCCCAGATGGACCGCCTGCTCCGGCGGCATCGTGCGCATTGGCCACGCCGGCCCCGGTTTCGCCTTCGATTGCGAGGGGCCTGCGTACGACGTGTTGCTGCGTCCGTACGAGATCGCCGATCGGCTGGTGAGCAACGCCGATTGGGCCGCATTCATCGCCGAGGGCGGCTACACGCGGCCGCTACTGTGGCTCGCGGATGGGTGGGCGTGGGTCCAGCGCGAGCGCATCACAGCGCCGCCCTACTGGCGCAAGGACGGGCACGAGTTCACGCTTACTGGCCTGCGCGGGCTGGATGCGGACGCGCCCGTCACGCATGTCAGTCATTACGAGGCGGACGCGTACGCGACGTGGGCGGGCGCGCGGCTGCCGAGCGAGGCCGAATGGGAAGCCGCTGCTGCGTCGTGCGATCCCACACACGGCAATCAGCTCGACGGCCCCGGACCGATCGCGCCGCGCGCAACGCGCGACGGACCGTTCGGGGATTGCTGGAACTGGACGCAGTCCGCGTTCCTGCCGCATCCCGGCTTCCGCGCCGCCGATGGTGCGGTCGGCGAATATAATGGCAAGTTCATGAGCGGGCAGATGGTATTGAAGGGCGCGTCGTGCGCGACGCCGCGCGGGCATAGCCGCGCGAGCTACCGCAACTTCTTCCCGCCGCACGCTCGCTGGCAGTTCACCGGGGTGCGGCTCGCGCGCGACGCCGCATGAGCGATCCAGCCGCGCTCGACGACTTCCGCCGCGCGGTGCTGACCGGACTCGCGCAACCGCACAAGACGATCCCGGCGCGCTTCCTCTACGATCAGCGCGGCTCCGAACTGTTCGAGGCGATCACCGACCTGCCCGAATACTACCCGACACGCACCGAAATCGGGCTGATCACCACGCACGCCGCCGAGATCGCCGCCGAAGCGGGACGCGTGGATACGATCGTCGAGTTCGGCTCGGGCTCGTCGACCAAGACGCCGTTGCTGCTCGGCCCCGTCGCGCCGCGCGCCTACGTGCCGATCGACATATCGCCGACAATCCTGGCAAATGCCGCCGAGGTGATCGGAGCTGCCTTTCCGCACGCGCACGTTCGCCCCGTGGTCGGCGATTTCACCCAAGCGCTGGCGCTTCCCGATCTCGGCCGCGCGATGGGGTTCTTTCCGGGGTCGACGATCGGTAATCTGACCCCCGCAGACGCGGTCGATCTGCTGCGCGCGTTTCGCTCGACGCTCGGGCCGGACAGCACGCTCGTCATCGGCGTGGACCTGCGCAAGGATATCGCCGTGCTCGAAGCCGCGTACGACGACGCGGCGGGGGTTACAGCGGCGTTCAATCTGAACCTGATCGACCGTCTCAACCGCGAACTCGGCGGCGATCTCGACCGTTCGGCGTTTCGCCACCGCGCGCGCTGGGACGACTTCAACGGCCGCATCGAGATGCACCTCGAAGCGGTGCGGCCGGTCGCCTTCCACGTCGCGGGACACGCGTTCGCCATGGCGCAGGGCGAGACGATCCACACCGAGAACAGCCACAAATTCTTCCTCGAGGAACTGCGCTTCATGGCGCGCGCGGGTGGGTGGGAACCGTTGCGTAAGTGGACCGACGGCCGTAGCTGGTTCTCGCTGCATTTGTGGCGCGCCGACGCGAACGAATTGCAACCCTGAACCCGGAGACTGACGCGATGACGATGCAACTCTACGGCCCCGTGTTCTCGAACAACGTCTTCCGCCCACTCGGGGTCGCCCGGCACCTCGATCTGCCCGTCGAATTAAAGGCGGTCGATCTGCTCCAGGGTGAGCATAAGGGCGATGCGTTCCGCGCGATCAATCCGTACGCGCGCATCCCGGTGCTGGTCGATGGCGAGTATCGCCTGTGGGAATCCAGTGCGATCATGATTTATTTGGCCGAGCAGACGCCGAGCTCGCTGTATCCCGATGATAAGCGCGCACGCGCGACGATGCCAGCTGGATGTTCTGGAATCGTAGTCACCTGTTCCGCGCGGTCGGCGTCATTCAGTTCGAGCGCTTGGTGAAAAAGATGTTCGGGCGCGGAGAGGCGGATGAGGCGCTGGTTGCCCCCGCGCTGGAAACGTTCAACACCGAACTCGCGGTGATGGAGGATCGGCTCAAGGATACCGCGTCGCACTGGCTGGTCGGCAACGATGTGACGATCGCCGATTACGATGTCGCGGGCGCGTTGATGTACGCGGACGAGATCGCGCTGCCGATGGCGCACTACCCGCTGTCGAGCGCGTGGCTGGCGCGCGTGAAGGCCCTCCCAGCCTGGGCGGCGGCGCTGAAGGGCTGAGGCGCTGGACGGACCGGCGGGCGTTAAAGCGCCTTTGCCGTTCGGCTGACGACTTTGCCAGTCGTGCGAACCGTCTTCGCGGCGACGTGCGCGGGCACTGTGACGATCTTGGTCGCCATGCAGCCAGCGAGCAGCGCGGCGACGAAGGCGATCAGCGGCCCGCGCACAGGTAATACCAACCGCCCTTAGCTTGCACCCGTATTCGCCCATTCGCGGTGTCCGATGGAGGTAATTCGGCGAGGGTCGGCGATGAGGCGGTTCCAGGCGTCGCAGATGGCGGCGACAATGGCGTCGT
>JAABUX010008036.1_pt1 | contig 12246 bp, 11 predicted proteins | sample 5561851 | NCBI WGS metagenome assembly JAABUX01 (sample SAMN10711883, study PRJNA513361) | rock metagenome | isolation source: Antarctica rocks | place: Antarctica: Victoria Land, Richard Nunatak red sandstone | collected 2016-01-03 | reverse complement strand
CATGCGTCTGCTCTTCGCGAGTACGCGGATCGAACCGGAAAGCGCAGTGCGGTGAAAGTCGCATGCTGCGTTTGGGGCGGGGGAAAGGTCGCGAGGCCCTACCTATCGCGACAAAATGGGCCATTTGCTCGGGCTACAGCGCTGTCTCACCGATCCGCTTGGCAAAATGCACATCCGTCGCTCGCGCGAATGATAGGTCAAACCCCACGATCTCCGTCGCCTGTCCCCGGACGAAATGAACGCGCGCTTGCCACTCGCGCACCGCAAACGCGTCATCACTGAGCGGGTGAAGCGCGAACGAGCCGACTGTGGGGTGGGCCAGCGTGAGCGTGCCGTCGGCGAGTGTCACAACATACGCCGTCGCAAGCTCCGCGCTGTCATACGTCCCCGGATACACCGTGAGATGGGTCGCTAGCGGCACGCTGACGCGTCGGTAGATCGCGTCGTCGGGAGACTGCGCGGAGTGACGGACGCGCAGTTCGTCCGCCCCTCCATCGGGCGAGGCGACGAGGCGCAGCTCAATGGGGAGGTCCTCGACCCCGAACCGTCCGTCGCCAACGGGGACGAGCATGGCCGCTCCCTCCCCCTCGCCCCACAGGACGTGATCGCCCTGGGCCGACACCGTTTGCAAGGAAAATGCGTCGTCGTTCCAGTAGGTGCCGACCATGGCCCGCGCATCCTCCCTGCCCACGTCCCCCTGGTCGGTATGTGACGTCATGCGGGCAAGACGCGGCGGCTGGGGCGTGAGCTGCGCGTCGAGGTAGACATCGGCCACACGGTACGCCAACGCCGTCGCGTCGGCCTCCGCTGTATTGGCCAGGCAGGCGACAGAGAAGCGGTGGTCGGGGAAACGCAGCAGCTCCGCGCGGTAGCCTGCGGTCCCGCCGGCGTGGGAAACCGTCGTCGCGCCGCGATACGTCCCGATGACTAACCCCCGCGCATAGTCCAAGCGCCGCCCATCAGCGAGCACGCCCGGCTCCTGGAGTTGTGCGATCATATCCCGCCCGCCAACAAGTGGCGCGTAGAAGTTGCCATCCCACCGCGCCAGGTCCACCACCGTCGTCATGAGACCACCCTGCCCGACCAGGTCGTTGTGCGGCATGGAGCGACGGATCCCGCCATCGGGCGCGCGCTCGTAGCCATCGACGCGCTGCGGCACGACGAGGCGGTGATCGTCGACGAACTGCGATCGGTCCATGCCGAGGGGGGCGAAGATATGTTCCTGCGCGTAGCGGCGCAACGTCTGGCCACTCGCCCGCGCGATGGTCATGGCCAGGAGGATATAGCCAGTGTTGCTGTAGCTGAAACGGGTGCCCGGTGTGAAGTCGAGCCTGTGCTGCTGGCGCACCACCTCCAGGATGTCGCTCTCGGTGTACACGCCATCGGCGGGCTTGCCGGCGAGGAAGAAGAGGGGCCAGAAGTCGCGGATGCCGCTCGTATGGTGCAGCATCTGCCGGATGGTGACGGGGCTACAATAGTCCGGCAGGTCGGGCAAATAGTCGCGCACGCGATCGTCGAGGGAGAGGTAGCCGTGCTGCGCCAACAGCGAGACCGCGCAGGCCGTAAATTGCTTGGCGACCGAGCCGACCACGAACACCGACTCAGGGATGATCGGTTGAGCATATTCGAGGTTGGCCAGGCCATAGCCGCGACTCGCCACGACCTCGCCGGCGCGGATGACCGCGATCGCACAGCCCGGTCTGTCCGGGTTATCCCAGCGTGTGAAGATAGCGTCGACCTGAGTGAGCGGAGCGTCCGTCATCAGCGTCCTCCTTGCGGTGACCGCAATCCGGGTAGGCGCGTTGCGCCTCGGGTTCAGCGCGATAGGACTATCGCAGCACTAGGACATAATACTGCGGTAGAAGGGCTTATGGAAGGATAAATTGTTTCTTTGACTGTAATTTTGTCATAAGGGATGATAAAATTAGAGGCTTGACAGCGATAGGGCGCGTGCTCGTGAACTGGCGTGCCTTCCGCCTACTAGGATAGAACTGTCACTCGACCGATAATTGGTCTTACCGGCGCAGCTCCTTGTGGATAGGGTGCTGTTACCGGCGCAGTCAAGGGCACGATCTCACAAAAAACCGGGCCGGTAAGACAACTGAGCCGGTAACAAGCCAAATGGCCCATTTTTGCACGAATCGTTGTAGTGGGCCTCATTGGTACTCTCTCCCGCTGCCGAGTCGCGGCCTCCGTCGATGCACGCCATGGCGCAGGACGTGAACGCCCGCCGCCGCCATCACGAGCAGCCCGACGAAGCCCGCGACGCTGGCGACCCCCAAGCCCGCGAGCAGGAGCGGCCGCCCCGGCGCGCTCAGGCCCAGTGCGACCTCCACGACGGAGAGCGCCGCGCTGGCCACCGCGCCGCGCCAGAACAAGCGCCACGCGGCCGCGGTGCGCGCGTCGGGCCGATACACGCAGTAGTGGTTGAACACGGCGGCGATCATCACCGCCGCCGCGCATTCAAGCAGTAGCCCGTACGGCATCATCACACGCCCTCACTGTCCCCGCCGAGCCCGGCGTGCGGCCCTATCCGTGCCGTGTGGCGCACCTGGCGCGTCGCGTCGGCGAGCCACCTTAACCCTATAGGCGGACGCTCACGGACGGTCTTGGGCTCGTCGAGCAGCCACCCTGACGCGACGCGAGGATGCTCATAGACGGTCTTGGGCGCGGGTTCAGGGTCTACAGCGACGAGCGCCTTGTCGCGCGGGATCGGCGTGTACGGGATGGCGCTGTCATTCATGTGCGATCCTTTCCAAGGTGTAGGCTCTAACGATACACGAAGCGGTACCACGGTGCCGTCGTCCTCGCTGGCGGCGTGTCATGCCTCGCCTCCCTCCGCGATCAGCAAGGCATCGACCTCGGCCATGTCCGGCGCGGGGTCGAGCCGGTCCAGCTCGTCGAGCACGGCCGCGCCGTCGCCGTCGGTATCGCCTGTGTCGCCTGTGTCGCTGGCGGCGTTGTCCGGGCTGCCCGCGTCGTCGAGCGTTGCCCACTCGGCCTCGGCGCGGCGCACCAGCGCGGGGTGTAAGTCCGCGGCCTGCTCCCGCGTGATCGGCTCTTTTGCGTTGAGCGGGGTCCACCCCAGTTCGCAGCGGTGGACCTGCCCCCGGGCGTCGCCGGTGGCCACGGCGACGGCGAAGAGCGCGCGGTAACTCGGCTCTCCGACACCCGTGCGCGGTCGTGCGGTCCACACGGCCCACATCCCCCGTCGGCCGAACAGCTCTTGAGTCACATACGTGATGCGGGAGGCCTCGCCGTGGTCCTGTGTCATATGTGCCGCCCCATCGGTTCTATCCTGTGTCATGTGTGCTACCCTGTTATCTATCGCTCGCGGGAGGCACGGTCGCCCCTGTCACCCTGCGCGCGCCGCGCCTTGTCGGCGCGGTGTGCCTCCGCCCCGGCGGCGATCCGCCGGGACTCGGCCCGGTCGAAGGCCTGATTGGTGGCGTGCAGCAGCGCCGCCTGCTCGTCGACGCACCGCTTGCAGGCGGTCCACGTCTTGCCCGTCGGGATCTCGGTGCAGAGGTACACATCCGGCCCGCGGCCACAGACGCACATCCAGGATGGTGGTTGGGGTATCATCGGTACGCTCCCCTCTCCTCCTACCTACAGCGGCTGCCGGCACGCGCCGTGCGGCGCCGCGCCGCGGCCCCACGTCAGTCGCCCTGCCCTCCGGCAGGAGGGTCATCCACGGTTGCCACGGTCTCCGAGGGTACGGCGGTCGGCTGCGGTCGCCGCCCCGCGCCGGGGCGATAGCCGCCGCGCTGGCCCAGCCGCTCGCGCCGGTACGCCTCGATGGCCTCCAGCGTGACCATGTTCAGGCGCGGGTGGATCGCCTCGTGCGCCAGGACGCCCCGCTTGATGGCGTCCTGGATCGTATTGAGCGAGACACCCAGCATCCGCGCCGCCTGAGCCGTCGTATACAACGGCCGTCCCTCCTTGTCAAACACGCAGGCCCTCCCCTTCCTGCCCTCTATCGTAACGCATGGGGTGGGCCGGGAGAGGGTCCGGCCCACATCCGCTAGGGGGAGGGCTGGCGTCCGCTGTCCGGGGCCAGCCCTCCGCGCGACCATCCTTAGGCCGCCTCGGTCTCGGTCGCGTCGATCAGGGGCGCGATCTCGCCCATGAGGGCCGCGATGCCGCGCCTGATGGCGTCGAGGTTGGACGCCAGCACCTCCCGCGACACCCGATAGAGTGCGAGGTAGGTGGGCGTGTTCGGGCAGGGGACGTTCAGCGCCTGGCAGACACCATAGGCCACCGCCTCGGCCTGGCACTCGACCTGCTGCGTCGTGAAGGTGCGGCGCTCCTCCGCGCCGTGCATCCGCTCATGCGCGACTTCGTGGATTAATGTCTTGCAGAGGTTGCCGGCCGGGTTGCCCTCCTTCAACTCGATGCGCCCGTCGCCGTAGCTGACGCCGTTGGCGTCCCACACGAGACGATGCTTGAAGCCGACGCGCAAGCCGCCGCGCTCCGCGATCCCAATCAGTTGGCGTAGCAGGGTCTCGTACCGCTCGCCCTCGACGGCGTGGACGGTCAGCGCGGGCAGGTCAGCGCCCGTCGTGTCCGCCTGGTCGAACACGTAGCCCGTCCTGAAACGCAGGGCGATGACGGCCTCGTCGCCCTGCTCGGTCTTGGCGCGGATCGGGGCCGGGCACAGAATAGCGATGCCCTTCGCGCCCTTCACGACCTGCCGCCCGAGCGCCTGCCACGCCCGATAGCCGGCCACGCGCAGGGCGTCGGGGCGCTGCATGGCGATCAGGGCGCAGTTGTGCGCGCTGTAGCTATAGAACCGGCTGACGGTCTGAAGGTAGCGCGTCAACTCCACGCCCTGCGCGGCCTGGTCGGTCTCATCCGCGAGGCGCTGCATCCATTGGTCGATCTTGGCGAGGTTGGCGGCGGTCGGGTTCGTGGATGTGGCGCGCCCCTCGGTCGGTGCGGTCGTCGATGCTATACTGAGGGTGGTTGCTGCGGTGTGGGTCTTCATGCTGGTTGATCCCTCCCGTGGTGCGTCACGCGGGGGCGGGGGCTTCGACCCCCCGCCCCCGCTTTTTGTTTAGGCGCCGAAGGCGTCCCTCAGAGCGGCCATGCCGGCGGGCCGAGCAAGCGCCGGGGGCGGCGGCGCGACGCGCGCTTTCTTCGGGGCAATCATCCGATAGCCCTGCTCGGCCATCAGCGCCCGCGCTAGGGGGCGTCAAAGGATAAACGTCCCAATTCTTCGCCGAATCCACACTTGAAACGGGCGGGTAATTGATACCTTTATTGCCTGGCGGCCCCTAGGTGCCAGCAGCGGATGCCCTCTTGCCCTGCCTCGCACGAGCATTTCAGGTGCAGCACGTCCTGGGTATGCGTGAGCCCCGCCCGTGAGCCGCTGCCAATCTCGAACGTGTAGCGCCCGGTCCGGCGCATGGTCGCCGCGCCGTGTCGGTCTCGATGTCCGCGTCGTCGTGCCATGTCTCGAAGCCCCTCCATCCTGCCTCGGCGTCCGTGGGAGCCGGTCGCCCCTCACCCTCTAATCATACCACGCACTAGAGTTGTTTGTCAAGGCGAAAATGCTATTTGTAGGGGTAACCGGTTCAAGAAGCGTGTGTTATCCTGGTCGATGTTGAGCGAACCGTAACCGTCGTCATCTTTTCTCCGCGCGCCGCAGCGCGTGCCCTGTGTGGCAGGTGGCTGCCGCGGCCCACGACCAGTCTACCCCGGCACCGTCGTCCGTGTCCGGGCCGTGACCCGTCACACGCCCGCGCCGACCCGCCTACCTCGACAACGCGTCATCCTCGTGGGGCGGACGCCCTGGCCAGGGCGTCCACGGGGGCGGTTCGCGTTCGAGGCGTGGGGCCGACCCCAGGTGCCATCCCAGGTAGGGATCGGCCCCGGCGTCGGCGGGCAAGGCGTAGTGGGCGATGACCACCGCCCGCGCCTGGTCCAGCACCTCGATGGCGGCGCGCAGCCGCTGCCACTCCTCGGTCGTGTGCCGCTCGGGCGCGGGCAGCGCGCGGGCTAGATTCGCCCGGTGCCACCGTAACAGCCGACAGAGGTCGTCGGCCGATGTCGTGATGCGGGCACGCTCCTCGCGGTCCACGGCGGCGTAGAACGCGTCCTTGTCGCGCACCGGGTCCGGCTTGCCCGTCACCCACTGGGCGATCCGCGCGCGGAGGCGCCGCCGGCGGGTGCGCCATTTCTTGCGGTCAAGCATCGCCACCGTCCGGGCGATGCCCTCAGCCGTCTCAGCCTGCCAGGCGGCGGGATCGTCCTGCACCGCATCGTCGTACCAGGCGAGCCAATGCTCTAACGGGGCGGTGGCCACGCGCCGGTCGCAGGCCGGGCACACCTGGAGATGCGCCTCCACCGTCGCGCGCAGCGCCGCGGGCAGCGTGCCCTCGACATAATCGGCCAGCTCACCGATCGGCATCGTACAGGGGAACACCATTGCCGCTTGCCTCCGCTGCCTCCACCACCCTCTACAGCAGTGTATATATCTGCGCCGCCGCGCGCCGCGCCGCCGCCCTTCCGCCTCACCCTTCTCGACCTTTCCCCGCAGCCTCGCCCGTGGCGTGCGCCTCCCATGCGCTGCGAGAACGTGCGTTTCCGCATCTTTAGAACCAGCGATCCCGCTCGCGATTGGCGCTTCTGGCCGCCTCGCCCCTGACGCGCTCCACGTCGGGGTCCATGAGCACGTAGCGCGTCGTGCGCTCGGCGTAGTCGTAGACGTGGCCCCGCTTGCGCTCGTCGATCCGGGGGCTTCCCTCCTGGATCGCGCGCATCAGGTCTTCTTTGCTCGCTTCCGGGTGCGCCCGCGCCACGTCGCGCGTCACCATCCAGTCGAGGCGGTGCAGGTCTTTAAGCGCGGCGTTGGGGTACCGCTCCAGGAGGCGCTGCGCCCGATGCGCGTACTCGCGACCCAGGGCTGACACAGGGCCGGCCCCAGCCGGGGGCCGGGTGAAAGCCGCCCGCCGCGTGGCCTGGTCGCGCGGGAACTCCGCGCCACCGTCGCCGTGTTCTCCCGCCGCCCGGCGGCGGTCCTGTGTGGCCTGGTCGCGCGCCCGCTCAAGGAGCGCCGGCGCGGCGGCGGCGCGCTCGCCATCGGCCGCGTGCAAGCGGACGTAGGGGTAGCGGCCATCGGGCTGCCGATGCTCCTCCTTGCGGTTGGTAAAGCCGGCCAGCCGCCCCATGTGCCGCCAGTTGGCCGAGCTCCTGTCGCCGTCGTACCGCGCGGCCAGGTCGCGCGCCACGGCCGTCCCCTCCGCGGTGGACAGCGGCGTGTCCGACACGCGCACCCACGCTTGAAGATTGCCGGGGCTGGTCTCGACGACCACCGCCGGCGTGTCGCCCGCGGCCCGCATCCGCTCCACCGTCGCGGCCGGCACGTCGTCGATCAGGTAGAGCCCGCTGCTCCCAGTGGGCCGGATATAGAGGTCGCGGCCCCGCGCGTTCATCCCCTTGAACCAGCCGATCGACTCCTCGACCTGCGCCGGCGTCCAGTCCCGACGCAGCAGCATCTTGTCCGTGGCGCGCTCGTACACGCCGACGTCGTACCGCTCCGCGCCCATGCCGGCGAGCTGCGCCCGCACGGCCTCGGTCGTGCGGTCCGCCCCTCCCTTGCGCGCCCAGCTCGTCGCGGCCGGCGCCAAGGGTGTCGGCGTCATCCGCTCCGTCCTGTCCGGCTGCCCCGGCTGCCCCGGCTGCCGCTCCTGTGGCGGCACCAGTTCAGGGGCCGGCCCGCGTGGATCGAGCGCCGCCACCTCGGCGCGCAGGTGGGGCCGGGCGCCCAGCTCCCGGCCCACGTCCACCCGCCTGACGCCCTCCAGATGCGCCACCTGCGCCGCCAGCGTCGCGCCGACCGGGCGCCCCGCGCGATCGACGAACCCGTAGCGCCTCCCGTCGTCCGGGTGGATGCCCAACGGCGCGCGCACCGGCTGCTGCGCGGCCTGGTCGCGCTCCGGGCGCGGGAAGATCTCGACCGCCTGGCCGCGCGTCGCCAGGTGCAAGAGCGTGTGCAGGCTCTCTGCCGGCACGGGCTCGGTGGTGAAGACCCACAGCCGCCCGCCCTGGGGAGCGCGCTCCACGGCCGCGTCGATGCCTTGCAGGGCCAAGCGCTGCCGGGTCTCCTGTAAGGCGGCGATGCCGTCCTCCGGCACACGCCGGGGCTCTCCCGCGTCGTCGTAGGCCGTGCGATAGCCGCCGTGCGCGACGAGCCCGACCGTGGCGCGATCCTGCCTATCCCTGAGATACAGCCCCAGGGAGACCTCGCCCCGCACATGCACCCGGCTCGCCTCCGCCGTGAGGGGCGTCGCGATCTCCTCGGGCTCGCCGCCGGCCGCGAGCCGGGCGTGGCGTTCCCCGCCCTGACCGAACCGCGCGGCGTAGGCTTCAGCCGTCGTGCGCCCGGTCGCCGCCTGGGCTCTCGTTCGTTCCGTTCGTTCCGCTCGTTCCGTTCGTTCCGCTGTGACCATCCGCTCGTCCTCCCGTTACGCCCATAGGGTCGTCGCGTCGTCGCGCCAGTCGTCCAGCTCGTTGTCGCCGTCGTCGCTCCACGCCGCCGCTGGGATCGCCAGCGCCGCCGCCTGTGTGGCCGTGGCCGGCGCCGGTTCTTTGCCTGCCTTGCCCTTGCCGTCTTGTCGCTTGCGCTTGATCCCCTGGAGCTGCGTCTCCAGCGGCGCCGCGGCCCGCGGTGGTGTCGTCTCCTCCCGTGTCGTTGTGGCCGGCGGCGCCGCTGGGGCGGCCGGGGCGGTCAGAGCGAAGCTGACGGTCGGGACCGGGAGTGGCATCGGACGCAGTGGCCCCGCCGGCGGCACGACCGCTCCATCGGGCAGGCGCAGCAGGCCCCGCCGCCGCAGGCGCGTCGGAAAGAGACCCAGCCGCTTGGTGTACCATCGCACCTGCGTCACCACCGCGGGCGGACGGTTGCCCGAGAGGAGCAACAGCTGGTTGGTCGCCATGCGCGTCACCTCGCCCGGTGTCAGCAGCGGCCGGCTCGTCTCGCTGTAGCCCTGGTTGCCGTGGTCGACGAGCACCGCGCCGCGCTTGCGGCTGACCCCCGCGTTGGCCGCGAGCACCGTCGTCGTGCCGGTCTGCTCCGAGAACCACTTGGCGTCCTCGTCCGTCGTCTTGGCCAGCGCGATCTTGACGTTGCACGCTTCCAGGATGATCTTCATGCCTTCGTCGTCGTAGAGCTTCTTAAGCTGCAAGATCGACTGCACGGCCAGGATGAAGCCCATGCCCGCCGAGCGCACCGTCGTCATCCAGGTGGGGAAGTTGTATATCTGGCCCAGGTTGCCGAACTCGTCCAGGTACCCCAGGATCGAGCGGGGCAGCACGCCGCCCGGCGAGCGGTCGGCGATCTCGATGACCGCGTTGAACATCTGCGTGAAGAAGCAGGCGGTCAGGGGCTTCAACTCCTGGCCCATGCGCCGGTCGAGCACCAGGTAGAGCGCGATCGGCTCCGCGGCGAGCGACGCCATGGCCGCGAAGTCGATGTCATTGCGCCCCGTCGTGGCCTGCACGCGCGGGTCGGCCAGGAGCTGGAAGCGCAGGGGCAGCTCGATGAAGATGCTCCCCTGGAGCTTCTCGTTGCGCTCCAGGTCGCACTTGAAGCCCTCCATGGCCTCGCGCACGTCCCGGTCGGGGCTGTCGCCGAGCGTGCCCATGATCCGCTCGCTGCCCAGCATCAGGAAGCGGCGCACATGCGCCAGCGCCGCCCCGCCCTCCTGCGTGGCGTTCAGATGCAGCACGATGGCCGTGATGAGATACTTGGCGGCGCTGTCCCAGAACGGCTCGGTGCTGCTCTGGCCGGTGTTGGCGATCCACGTCTGCGCGAAGACCTGCGCGTCGAGCGCGGTCGTGATGTGCGCGAGCGGGTTGTAGCCCACGCTCGTCGCCGGCGACACGAGGTTGAGCACCTGGCAGCGGTGGTGCCGGCTCATCGCCGCGTAGGTCCGCTCGGTCAACTCGCCTTTGAGGTCGGTCACGACGATGCTGCGCACGCCGCGCAGCCGCCGCCGTTGCAGTCGCCGCTCGACCCGGCCCAGCATCCCGGCCCCGATCCGCCGGTCGAGGCGCGGGCGCCCCCCATCGTCGTCGCCCTGGCCGTCGCCCTGGCCGTCGCCCTGGCCGTCGCCCTGGCCATCGACGCGCGCCCTCGCTGGCATCGGCGTGAGCGCCGCGCGCCACCGCTGGAGACGCTCGATCAGCTTCTTCCCACGACCGAGGCCACGCTCGGCGAGCAAGTTGGTGATGAACAGGCCCACCGACTTGCCCGCACGCGGCGGCCCCACCACCAGGGTGCTCTGATACTGCTCCAGGCCGCGCAAGGCCAGCAGCTTGCCGTTCAGCGTGCCCAGGATGATCTGCGCGTCCCGCCGCGTCGGCCGCAGCTCGCGCAGGTCGCGCCACGTCGCCAGCACCGCCCCGCCCAAGCTCTTGGACGGCGTGAGCTTGGCCATGCCCGTGGTCACGTACCAGAGCGGCCGCGAGAGCAGCAGCACCAGCACCAGCAGCACGGCCCCCAGTTCGCCCAGCACGCTCAGGCGCAGCAGGGCCATGTCCTTGCCCGCCCGCTGAATGAGCCTGTACCGCCGCTCCGGGTTGCGCATCCAGGCGCCCCAGCTCACCAGGCGCGGCGCCGCCTGCGCCTGAGCGTTGGTTTTCTTGGGCATGCTGAAGAACCCGCTCCCGCCCCGGTTGCGGGCCTTGAGATAGGTTCCCACGTAGAGGCCCACGTTCTCGGCCGGCCACGCCGCCGCGACGTACGCCTGGTGGTAGCGCGCCGTCGCCTCGCGCACGCCCCGCTGATACCAGCCGCCCGGCCCCCACGCCACGGCGGCCCCGACCATGAGCAGGAGCAGCACGGCCAACCCTCTCTTTCGCATCCTCTTGTCCTCCATTTATCAGTCCGTCGTCTGTCAATCGTTTGTCAATCGTCTGTCGCTCCGCGCGGACGCGTCGCTAGCGGCCGTCGCGGCCGTCGCGCTCGTCGTCCTCGCGGCCGTCGCCCGGTCGGCGACGCCGGCGCTGCCACGGGTCCACCATCCCGGCTGTCTCATCGTCGCGGCCCCCCTCTGAGGCGACGGCCGTGACGAGGCGCCCCCCCCAGCGCGCGATCCCGCCGCCGCCCCGCTCCTGCTCGTGCTCCTGGGTCGCGGCCTCCCGCTGCGCGGCGACGCGCTCCTCGGCCGCGGCCCGCGCCCGCGTCGCCGCCGGCGTCGCCCGGCCCAGCTCGTCGCCCACACCCTGCACCGTCACCGGGGTCACGGAAACGCGCGTTTCCGCATGCGCCGGATCGGTTCCGTTTTCCCCGCGCGCCCCGCGCGCGCCTGTGTGGTCGACGAAGCCGGCCAGCGGCCCCACGTGCGCCAGAGCGCGGTCATGGCCGGGACCGTAGCGCGTCTGGAGCGCGCGCGTCGCCTCCGCGGCCACCTGGGGGTCCAGCTCGTCGGTCGAGAGCCGGAGCCACGCCTGATAGCGAGTGTCCGTCGTCCCCGTCGTCCCGGTCACGACGGCCGGCGCGTGGCCGTCCGCGCGCAAGCGGCGCAGGTCGCCGGCGGTCAGGTCGTCGAGCACGACCAAGCCGCTGGCCAGCCCGGCGGCCGGCCGCACCGCGATGTCGTGGCCCTGGCCGTTGAGCGCGACCAGGCGCGTGATCTGGAGCATCGCCTCGTCCGCCGTGAGGACGGCCCGGCGTGCCTGACCGGCCCCGTCGCGCACCACGATCTCGTAGCGCGCGCTGCCCAGCGCCGCCAGATGCGCCCGCGCCTCCTCCGCCGCCTGGGCCGCCAGGGCCGCTACAACGGCCGATGCAGATGCAGCCCCTGCAGCGCCCCCGTCGCGATCACCGCCACGGCGATCACCGCCAGCAGGCTCACCAGCGCGACCAGGAGCACCGCCCGCGTCGCGGTCCGCCGCACCCGCCGCAGCACCGCCTCCAGCTCGCGCGCCTGCATCGTCAGCGCCACCCGCGTCTCCTCCTCGGCCTGCTCCCGCACCGCGGTCACCTCCGTCTGCCCGGCCGCGATCTCCCCCCGCAGGCGATCCAGCTCGGCCCGCACCGTCGGCAGGTCCTCGGCGATCTCGTACCAGCTCGTCGTCATCGCGTTGTGCGCCCGCTGCACCTCGCGCAAGTAGTCCTGCTGCTGCTTGGCCACGGCCGTCACCGCGCGCAGGTCCTCCCGCACCCCCTGGTGCAGCCGCTCCACCGCCCTGAGCACCGGCAACGGCTCCACCACCTTGAGCGGCCGCGCCGGCGCCGGT
>JAABUX010008035.1_pt1 | contig 12246 bp, 16 predicted proteins | sample 5561851 | NCBI WGS metagenome assembly JAABUX01 (sample SAMN10711883, study PRJNA513361) | rock metagenome | isolation source: Antarctica rocks | place: Antarctica: Victoria Land, Richard Nunatak red sandstone | collected 2016-01-03 | reverse complement strand
CAGCACCACCGGAAATAGCGTCCCCTGACTCCGACCTTCACCTTGGATATAGCTCATGAAAACCCCTCACTCCGAGGGCATCTTCTCACCTACGCTTGTTTAAAAGGGAGTTCCGTAACAGACTCTACATACACCAAGCTCCGGGGCCAGCTGCAAGCTACGCTATATGCGTGGGTGAAGGAGTTGTCCCGCATTCGCATCCTTGACCCTGCTTGTGGCAGCGGAAACTTCCTGTATCTCGCACTGAAGCGGATGCTCGATCTATGGCAAGAGGCGCGCATCTTCGCAGCGGACCACGGACTCCCTACCGTTCTACCGGAGCAGGTACACCCCTCGCAGCTCTATGGCCTGGAGTTAGATACCTACGCTCATGAACTGGCGTCAATGGTGGTGTGGATTGGCTACCTGCAATGGCTACAAGAACACGGCATGGGCGTGCCAACGGAGCCTATTCTCCGCAAGCTCGATAACATTCAGCATCGGGATGCAATTCTGGCGCATGACAACGAAGGCTGCCCCGTGGAAGCGTCGTGGCCCGAAGCGGACTTCATCATTGGAAATCCACCCTTTTTGGGAGGTAAACGCCTTCGCACGGAGCTAGGGGATGTTTACGTCGAATCACTTTTTCGCGTCTACGAAGGCCGCGTTCCCCAAGAGTCTGATCTTGTTACTTACTGGTTTGAGAAAGCACGAGTACAGATAGCGAACAAGAAGGCAAATAGCGCGGGCCTGCTTGCCACTCAAGCCATTCGTGGTGGAATGAACCGAAAAGTTTTGGAGAAGATTCTCGAATCAGGAGGCATTTTTAGCGCTTGGAGTGACAGAACATGGGTCTTGAATGGTGCAAACGTTCATATCTCACTTATTTGCTTCGATGACGGCTCAAATCGTAACTACTCGTTGAATGGCAACTCCGTGCGGCGCATCCATGCAAATCTGACAAGTGAGGCAGACACAACAACTGCTCAAGTGCTTCTTGAAAACAAAGGATTGGCATTTCAAGGTCCAGTGAAGGTTGGGAGATTCGAAATTCCCTTGGCTGAGGCGGAGTCGGTTCTCCGATCCCTGAATCCACATGGACTATCAAACAAGCTCGTGGTGAAGCCGTGGATGAATGGTACTGACATAACCGATCGACCTCGGCAATTGTGGATCATTGACTTTGGTGAGATGTCAGAGAGTGATGCTGCCCTCTTTGAGGCGCCCTTTGAGCTGATCAAGGAACGTGTGCGATCAAAGCGCCTTCTCAATTCAGACAAGCAGCGCAGAGAGAATTGGTGGCGGCTCGGAAGAAGCGGCGAAGGATTTAAGACAGCAAAGAGGGGCCTGAGTAGGGTGATAATCACCACTCGAACCTCCAAGCATCGCCTGTTCCTGTGGGCAGACAAGCATCTGGTCCCGGGCGATGTAGTCGCAATCGCCCGAGATGATGACTATTTCTTCGGCCTACTGCACTCCAATGTGCATGAAGTATGGGCAAGAGCGCAGGGGACACAACTGAGAGAGGCGGAGAGTGGCTTCCGCTACACTCCGTCCTCCACTTTTGAGACGTTCCCCTTTCCGTGGGCTCCAGGCAAAGAACCGCAAGATGATCCTCTGGTACAAGGCATTGCGCAAGCCGCGAGCGAGTTGGTGACCAGACGTGACGCGTGGCTCAATCCGGCCGATGCAGCCCCGGAGGATCTGAACAAGCGCACCCTTACCAACCTCTATAACAAACGCCCTAGTTGGCTTTCAGACCTTCACCGCAAGTTGGATCAAGCTGTCTTGGCCGCTTACGGATGGCCCACGACCATTTCTGACGCGGAAATCCTCGAGCTCCTACTCACGCTCAATCTCCAGCGCACAACAGCGAAGCCGGGACAAGAATCTGCTAGGTTGCCTAATGATTTCGGCAAATCCTGAAAGAGGTGTGTATGGGAGGATGGGGCAGCGGTGGGCACTACGCATCGAGGGAAACAACTACCGATTACCGCAGGCTTGATGTCAGAGTGCTCCAAAAACAAGGATGGTTGGACGCTCGTCATTCGGTTGTAATCACATGGTCCCGCAATAAACGTCGGGAAGGAACCATCAACATTCGCGCGGAAATAGATCGTGTCACTCTTTCCTACCGACATCAGAGACCGGGTGAGGAATGGCAGAGCGAGGAATATCCCGTAGAACTGAACCGAACAGTCTGCCATTACGGTGGTGATCGGGTGTGGTTCCGTTGTCCTGGACGGGGTTGCGGGAGACGGGTGGCGATCCTATACGGAGGTGCGATCTTCGCTTGTCGGAAATGCTACGGCTTAGCTTGAGCAAGGCTGTCTCGGATCTATTTCGGAGAGGCGGAAAGGACGGAAGCCAAGCCAGCCGTAAACCTCTCATGCTCTGGAGCCGGTACTGAGTTGCGCTTCATTCATAAACAGCTATAGCTTGTTAATTTTAGTTGGTTCTGTTAATTTCGGATCGTACCCCGAGGTTCGATCTGAATGAACAGAATCGTGCATGGTGACAATCTTCTAGTCTTACGAACTACGGCTAGCGAATCCGTCGATCTCATTTATATTGATCCCCCTTTCAACACTGGAAAGACTCAGGTGCGCCATCGCATAAGTACGCTGCGCGATGATGCGGGAGACAGAACAGGTTTCGGTGGAAAGCGATACAAGACAATCAAGGTTGGATCTACCGGATATATAGACTTCTTCAGCGATTACCTAGATTTTCTGTTCCCTCGCTTGGCCGAAGCGCATCGTGTTCTGACGGAGACAGGTTCTCTCTTCTTCCATATTGATTATCGGGAATCCCACTACTGTAAGATCGTGCTCGATCAATTGTTCGGGCGTGACTGCTTTCAAAACGAAATCATTTGGGCCTATGACTATGGCGCTCGGTCAAAAACTAAATGGCCAGCCAAGCATGACAGCATCCTTTGGTATACAAAAAATCCAAACATATTCACGTTCAACCTGGAGGCGAGCGATCGCATTCCATACATGGCGCCCGAATTGGTCGGAGCGGAAAAAGCGGCTCGCGGAAAGACCCCTACTGATGTCTGGTGGCATACAATTGTCCCGACTAACGGCAAAGAAAAGACAGGCTACGCGACGCAAAAACCTTTGGGAGTGGTAGAGCGCATTATCAAAGTGCATTCCAAGCCGGGGGATTTGTGCATGGATTTTTTTGCTGGAAGCGGAACTTTGGGAGAAGCTGCCGCGAAGTATGGGAGACAGTTTTTGCTGGTTGATAGTAGTTCAGATGCAATCTCGGTCATGGAACGAAGACTGGCCAAGTTTACCTGCACAAAAGAGTCTGCAAAAGTCGATACTCGGGTCCACGAAAGATACCTAGCTCTGTGCGAGGCGTAAACCTATGAGTTTCAAAACACTTGTAAAAATCACCGATAGCCTGATAGCCAAATATCCCGCTACAAAGGAGTGGGACGATAGTTCTTTCAACTGGATGCGGGGGCTCCCTCCGGCCAGCAAGGGCGCTATCGGAAGGGACATTGGTAGCGGACTGCTATTCGCGTACGGATTTACGCCCGGAGCTAATAGATATGAACTCAGGGTTAATGGTCAGGGAGTGTTGGTCAGGGTGGCTACCAAGTGGAAAGAAAATACGGTCAAGTTCCAAAACATTAGAGACATCCAATTTGACCATGTTCTCTGTATCGCCCTGTATCCCAAAAAGGCATATGCTTGGCTCATTCCGAAGGAAGAAATTTGGGTCAAGGGAGCCGTTCGTACAGGCCGCTCCGAACTCAAGCCGCAGCACAAGGGAGCTGATGCTTGGCTAACCGTTGACCCAATAGGCGTGCCCGCATGGCTTGAGCCCTATGGGGGAACAATTGAGGACATGATAAAGGTTGCTAAGACCAGCCTCTCGTTTCTGGTTGGGTTAGCCAACGCCTTGTTGCCGATCCTCTGTAGCGTGGATGGTACGGACACCTCTTGTGTGCACCTGCCGTTCTCTGGCGAGGCGCATCCCTGCTATGAGACAGGCACCCTAGGTAGATAACGGTACGATTAGGTCTGCGAATGTTTCCGTGCGACGAACATGGTGGGATATCAGCGAAATAAAGCGAAAGGGATACAAGCAAGTCCAAGGCACTTTATATCTCTGCTTGCATACGCAGGCATCAAGTGTTACATTTACTTCAACGTTGGTAGAAGCAAACGTGACGAAGGCGGCACAATGGCAAACGGCAAATTCATCTCCTACCTCAGAGTTTCGACGGCACGGCAGGGCGCAAGCGGCTTGGGCCTGGAGGCGCAGCGGGAAGCCGTTAGCCGTTACCTGAATGGCGGGAGCTGGACGCTGGTGCAAGAGGTCATGGAAATCGAAAGCGGAAAGCGGAATGACCGCCCCGCCATTGCCGAAGCTCTCCGCCTCTGCCGTCTTCACAAAGCGACTCTGGTCATTGCTAAGCTAGATCGGCTCGCCCGTAACGTTCACTTCATCTCATCGCTCATGGAGTCGGGCGTAGATTTCGTCGCTTGCGACTTCCCCGAAGCGAATCGGCTCACGGTGCATATTCTGGCCGCCGTTGCGGAGCATGAAGCCGCAATGATTTCCGCCCGCACCAAAGCGGCTCTCAAGGCTGCCAAGGCGCGTGGGGTGACCCTGGGAGGACAGAGGGGGAGCGTAGAGCGTATGGCGTCGATGGCTGCCAAGGGCACGCGGGAGAGCGGCATTGTCCGCCAACAAGCAGCAACGACACGTTGCTTCGACCTCTTGCCTGTGATTCGGACGCTTCAAGCTAACGGCGACAAGTCCCTCAGACGGATTGCGAAAGGATTGAACGATGCGGGTTTGACAACGGCTCGTGGAGGAAGCTGGAGGGCTACTCAAGTTTCCAGAGTGCTTGCCCACCAGTAGAAAAATCCGCTTTAGATTCAAATGAGGTAAATATCGGTGGATTTCGCGTATGCAACAATGAGACAGAAGCTGCGATCTTGGCATCTTTGTTCTCAGTAGAATTGTTCGGCTCGATATGGCGACGAATGTAAACAACGTAGCAGCGTACATCCTCCAGAAGTTTGGGGGAGCGATGACCTGCATGAAGTTGGAAAAGCTGGCCTTCTACAGCCAAGCTTGGTCCCTCGTTTGGGACGAAGAGCCGCTTTTTGACGAACAGATCGAGGCTTGGGTGAATGGGCCAGTCGTGCCGGAGCTCTACGCTGGACATCGAGGTTTGTTCAAAGTTGCTACTTGGAAAGGCGATCCTAATGCCCTCACCTCCTCCGAGAAAGACACCGTTGATGCAGTAATCGCGTTCTACGGCAAACGTAGCTCCATGGAGTTGAGTCAGATGACCCATCAAGAGGAACCGTGGATTAAGGCGAGAAAAGGTTTATCGCCCACGGAACGCGGTAACCGCGTAATTACTCACGCTTCAATGGCCGAGTACTACGGTGGTTTGTAAGCTGGAAGATGGCTGACAAGAGACCGAAATCATCCGTAGCGACGACGAAAGCAAAGTTTCCCTCCTCCGCTAGCGGCACTACCAGCGAAAAACTTCCAAAAACAGCGTACGTCGCCGATCCTATGAAGATGACTCCTTCCTGGCGTTTCGGAAGGATCCAAACCGCTCATCCGTGGGGCTGGCATGAGGTAGCAATTGCTGACGCTCGCTTCGTATGTGAAAAGCTGATGACGTATGAAGGTAAAACCTGGACCGAAATCTTGGTCAAGGAGTGTCACTGGAACCACCGCATGGAAAAGTACAGGCTGTGCAAAGCAGCACAAGATCGGCTCACGGAACTCGCCCTCGACGATCTTGAGTTTCTCGTGTCCCTACGGCTAGGCTCTACACAGCGCGTCTGGGGATATCTGGACCACAACGTTTACAACATCTTATGGTGGGATCCGGAACACGAGGTTTATCCTACGTTCAAAAAGAACACCTAGCGCTGCTCCTACACACACCAAAGTGTAGCGAGGAGTGTAGCGGGAATCAGAGCAGGCGTGGGGAAGACCTGGAGGAAGGTCAGAAGCCACTCAGAACGCGAGGCATGATAGTACCGCTCGATCTCCGGGAAGTAGAGCGGCAGGTAATGGGTCAAGAGCCGGTGCTGCGTCCTTGTCTTCTCGAGCGAGATCTGGGCATAGGTTAGCGACAGCTCCTGAAAGTCATGGATCTGGTTCGCGAGCGGGTCATGGTAGTGCTGGGTCACTCCGGTCTTGAGCAGATGAAGCAGGACCTGGGCGTCCTTCGGATCGTTCTTGTCCCAGGAGTTATGCATGGCTTCCCGGGTTCGCGCCACCGCTAAGGAAGCGATCAACTCCAGATGGAATCCTTCGCTCATGAGGAAGTGTGCAAGCGGTCGGTGGTAGTTGCCGGTGGCCTCGAAGACGACCCGCACAGGATACTTCAGGCCATGGAGGTAGTCGGCAAAGAGCCGGAACTCGGCCGCGGTGTTGGGTAGAATCATGCGCTTGCGGCTCTTCCAGCCGGGTGCTTCGATCAAAACATCGTGACGCAGCTTGGCAATATCGATGGCTACCAGAACGGCGGGCGGTTGAGTAGGCTGGACAAGGGACATGGCTGGTTCTCTCCTGAAGTGAAAGTAGGCATACGTTCAGCTTAGGAGACCCACGGCTAGCCATGGCCCAAGAAGTCGAATCTCGGTCGCTACGCTCCCTCGATCCGACTTCCTGCCTTCCTCTAACCCTTCCTTCCGAGTGCTTCGTGTGGTGCTACGGGCCGGAGTTCACCTCACGGCGGATGCTCAGCTGGGCCGAGGACTGGAAGGTCGGGCTGATCCACATCCAGCCGGGCCGACCGATGCAGAACGGACACGTCGAGAGCTTCCATGGCAGGCTGCGCGACGAGTGCCTGAACGCCAGCTGGTTCAGAACCATCAACGATGTCCGGTGTACTCTGGCAGCCTGGCGTGAAGAGTACAACTGCGAGCGACCGCACAGCTCGCTGGACTACCGTACGCCACAGGAGTTCAAACTCGCCCTCGAAGGGATCCGGGCCATGGCCCGGACCCCTTCGCCAACCACAACCAGCAACACAACGGAGAAAACTCCAGTTATGAATGGTTGAGAAAAAGGGGGCAGGTCAACGGTACGAGTCGGGAAGGGGAATTCATTGATCGCGCTGCGTGATGGCCGGGTGTCTCCAACGGAGATTATCAAAGGGCTCCCCGGCGAAGTCGTCAGATCCATGCTGGAAGATCACGTTGGACGTCTCTGGATCGGTATCGATGCGAGTTTGTTCATCTATGAAAAGGGGGAGTTCACTTCCGTTACACTTCCGAACGGCAGCCCGCCAGGCATGGTGTTCAGTATCGCGGAAGATAGCCACAACGATATCTGGATAACCCACCGAGGTTCCCCGCCTGCGCTCATTCGCATTCGAGATGGCAGAGTCACAGAGTTGCTGGCCCCGCCTACAGTACCCTCTGCCCGAGAACTTGTGGCTGACCTGACGGGAGGACTTTGGATGGGTCCCCGGGAGGGAGGCCTTGCCCGCTATCAGAACGGCAGGTTAGAACGGTACCCGTTCGATGCAGGTCCAGATGGTTATGGCGCTCGCCAGGTTGCTATCACGCCAGAAGGGTTTGTACTGGGAGCTCTGGGTGTCGGGTTGATGGTCGTACGTGATGGCAGAGCTCAGGTTCTCACTGTACGAAATGGCCTTCGTTGTGACAGCATCAATGGGGTCGTTTTAGATGGCAGGGGATATGCCTGGCTTTATTCAGAATGTGGACTCACTTCTGTGGCCATGTCTGACCTTGAAAAGTGGTGGACCCAGCCCGACCTTGTCATCAACGCCAGAACGCTCGACGCGCTGGACGGCGTCCGCCCTGGACGGGCTCCGTTTCAAATCGCGGCTAGATCGACCGACGGTAAGCTGTGGTTCGCGAATGGCTTGAACCTCCAGATGTTGGATCCCGCCAGCGAGGTGGCCAATCCGATCCCGCCGCCGGTCCACATCGAATCCGTGAAAGCTGATCGGACCGCATATTCCACTGTGGAGAATCTCCAGCTACCGGCACTCAGTCGGGATCTCGAATTCGATTACACCGCTTTGAGTTTTGTGCTGCCGCAACGCGTCCGCTTTCGTTACCGTCTGGAAGGCTACGATGCAGATTGGACGGAGGCCGGTACCCGACGCTCGGCTTTCTACACAAACCTCGGCCCCGGGAAATATGTCTTCCACGTTATCGCCTGCAATAATGACGGCGTTTGGAATGAGGAGGGGGCCGTCTTGGCCTTTGATGTCCGGCCGGCATTCTTTCAGACGCTGTCGTTCCGTTTGCTCTGCATGTTTGTTGCAGGAGGGAGTTTTTGGCTGTTTTACCTCTTCAGGTTAAGACAGGCTACCCAGCACATCCAGGACCAGATCAGTGCTCGGTTGGAAGAGCGGGAAAGAATCGCGCGAGAACTGCACGACACTCTGCTGCAGGGATTCCAGGGGTTGACACTGCGACTGCAGGGCGCGCTTAAGACATTACCTCGAGAAGAGCCTGCGCACCAATTGATAGAGAAGATTCTGGATCGTGCGGATGAAGTATTACTGGACGGCCGGCAGAGCGTACGAGATCTGCGCGAGGAAGGCGGCGGCGGCGATGAACTCTCCGCCGCGTTAGCCGCGTATGGCACGGAGCTCTGTGAGGGCAGTTTGATTGAATTCAGCTTCACGATGTTTGGCAAACCGCAGACACTCATGCCGGTTGCCTTCAACGAAGCCTGCAGAATTGCCCGCGAGGCGCTGTTTAACGCATTTCGACATTCAGACGCTTTGAAAATTGATTCCGAGGTAACGTACGAGAGCGCCCGCGTCTGCGTCAGGATTCGGGATAACGGCAAGGGCTTTGATGAGCAGATACTCCTTTTGGGCCGGCCCGGGCATTGGGGACTGTCCGGCATGCGCGAGCGTGCTGAAAAGATCGGCAGCAAGCTAAGCGTCTGGAGTAGCGCCGGTGCCGGCACAGAGGTCGAGTTATCCATTCCCTCAAATGTCGCATACCCGCACAGGCAAACAAAGTCATGGTGGAGCCGCATCAGGCGTCTGGCCGGACGACGGAGACCAGAGTCCGGTTAGCAGCGAGCCACCGGCCTGACACGGGGAGAATTTGATGAGCAGGCCAACAGACCAAGATCTTAACATCTCAGTTGCCGGGATGCTCCGCTTTGGAGTCAGTCTTGCAGCCCTTGTGGTCTTTAGAGGTGGGTTCTCCTTTTACGGCATCCATCACTGCCGGCCGCAGACTTCTCCCATTTTCGTGAACGTGGCGCGAGGCTCACAACTCACATTGCCGAAAACGCCCGAGCGACAACGCCGATCTGCCCACGCCGTATTAGTAATAAAGTGCGCATCACTGATGCTTATGTCACTTTGGCCTTGGCGATGAGGAACCGCTTGAGCTGATGAGTCTTTGCAGGCTCGTCGCTCATGACGATTCGAACATTCGTCACCATGCCGTGAAAAGACCATGCCGTGCAGTGCCAAGAGTTCGCGGATCAGATCGTAGAGGGGACCAAATACTTCGAGGGAGTGCCAGGCAAACTCCGTCAACCATAGGTCATTGAGCATCTGGCTCAATTTGGCAAAGAGTTCTGATAACGGCTTGTCATCCGAAAGCATCTGTAGTGCTTCCGGCGCCCCTTCAAGTTCGCTGAGTTCTAGCCCATGAAGATGTCCAAGCAAGTAGGCCGCCGAGATGAAGGCATCTCCGAAGGCTTGCTGCATCTCTCGGAAAGTCTCGGCTGCGCTCCCGCCATCTCGGTAGCTGACAATCCATTTGTCCGCCGCAGATCGACTCTCTTCGAAAGTCCGACAGAAGATCCGGTCAAAATCCCCCTTTGCTTCCGGTCGATAAATGGCTGACGATCAACACGCGGCATATTCGCTCCAGATATCGAGCGCTTTGAGGAAGGTTTGTCTTGATCCGTCTCCACATTCGAGTGCGCGACCGTAAATCTCCGGGAAGGCCTATTTAGATGTCCTTCGTGTTCCACAGGAGCGGCTTCGTGTGCGAAACATCCGCACGCTAAAGCCTGTTGATCCGCTTCAGACGAAAGTGTCATCAACGCCAGGCCGCCCCGTAAAACGATGTGAAAGCGGAATTCGTCACCGCGCCTAACCGCGACCGTGCTGGCCAACTCCATCGTCTCCGGTTGGTCGGTCATTTCCAGTGGAACCACGGCGTCCGGCAGCGCCTAAAGCTCGCAGGCGGCTTTCCTCGCATCGAGCGCAACGGTTACGCCGTCAAGAGCGCGAAGATCCATCCCGGATATTGCAAGCGCATATAGGGATTGTTCGATCGTTGTAACGATCGCTTGTTGCGGTTCCGTGGAGTCATGGCAGGTGATGAAGACCCCGCACTGACTGGGAAGGAAGAGCGTCCCTTCTTCGTCCTGGTGAAACTTTAGGAAATAGTTACCGCTCATGGCCAAGCCTCATAGCCGCGCGTTACAGCGTACCGGAGGAGGATGTCGATTGTGTTCGCAAAAAGCGAAGTCTGTATCCGCCTTGTTCCGCACGGAAGGTGGGTTCGTTTATCTGATTGGCACGAGATCACGGCGAGCGATCCAACTCTTTTAGGGAGAAACGTCTGCGGTGCGCCCCGCAAACTGCCCTATAAACCCGTGATCGGGGAGTTGGAAAGCCGAACAGAGTACGGTTCCTGAAACCTTTAGCTTTAGGAACTTGTTGAAGAAGTAAGTACCTCCTGCGACCGGTTGGAGCCGGGCTTCGTCTTTTGTTTATGCGTGGAGACGAGCGGGTTCAGGACGGGATGACTAGGTCGGCGTCCGGTCCTTGAGAGATCGGTGAGGACGACTCTCCCGTTGAAGCTCTCCACGAAGGCATTGTCGGTTGGTTTGCCAAGACGGGAGAAGTCGATCTTCATTCCGTTCTGGTATGCCCACAGGGCCATCGCTTGACTGGTGAACTCGCTTTTGTTGTCGCAGAACAACACCTTCGGCGCTCCACGTTCCTGTTTCATCCGGTTCAGCGTCCGCACCACATCGTCTCCCTTCAAGCTCTGCCCAACTTCGATCGCAATCGCTTCTCGCGTGTAAACGTCGAGCATCGTCAGCGCCCGGAAGCGCGTTCCATCCTGCAGTTGATCGGCAACGAAGTCGATGCTCCAGGCCTGGTTCGGTGCCGTCGCGATGAAGCGTTCTTCCCGATGACGCACCGCTTTCCTCTCGTGTTTTGGCCGTTTCTTCAAGGCGAGGCCTTCTTCCTTGTACAACCGGTATACCAGGTACTTGCCCAAGTTCCAGCCCTCGCGGTTGAGCAGCACGCGGATCTTGCGATACCCGTAGCGCACCCTGCTCTGTGCGATCTCTCGTATCCGCATCCGTAGCTCCGTCCATGGTTCCTGATGGCTCTGGTAGCGATATGTGCCCCGTACCATCAGAAGAACCTGGCAGGCATGCCGCTCGCTCGCCCGGTATTGATCGCGCAAATGATCGACCAATTGACGGCGCCCCGAGGGCCTCAGAACTTTTTTCTGAGCACATCCTGAAGCATCGTCTTATCCAGACTCAGGTCGGCAACCAACAGCTTCAGCCGGCTGTTCTCCTCCCGAAGCTGTTTCATCTGACGGGCCTGGTCGGTCTCCATACCAACCTACTGTTTCTTCCATCGATAGGAGGTCTGCTCACTGATCCCAACCTTGCGGATCACCTCCGCTACAGGCACAACCAGCTCCGCCTGCTTCAGCACAGCCACAATCTGCTCCACAGAAAATCGCTTCTTATTCATGGCAAAATCTCCTCTCAGATTTTGCCGAAGACTAACATTTCAACTGGTCCAAAATTGCCGGGGCCGATCAGAGTTCAAGTAGCCACCGTCGATGGTGTGGAGATGTGGGAAGGGCGTAGCGGTTTCCACTTCTCCATGCCCCGTGTTGTTTGTCAGCCATGCCTCGGGTGCCGGTGATCTGTAGCCCAGCGAGGAGTGTGGCCTGATCATGTTGTAGTGGACGCGCCAGCGTTCGGTCAGCACGCGCAGTTCTTTCATCGAGTAGAAGATTTCACCGTTCAGGAACTCGTCTCTGAGTTTGGAGTTGAAGCTCTCGCAGTAGCCGTTTTCCCAGGGAGAGCCGGACTCGATGTACAGTGTCTTTGCTCCTGTCTTGGCCAGCCATTTCCGTAGGTCCTTAGCCACGAACTCCGGCCCATAGCACCACACGAAGCACTCGGAAGGAAGGGTTAGAGGAAGGCAGGAAGTCGGATCGAGGGAGCGTAGCGACCGAGATTCGACTTCTTGGGCCATGGCTAGCCGTGGGT
>JAABUX010008034.1_pt1 | contig 12246 bp, 12 predicted proteins | sample 5561851 | NCBI WGS metagenome assembly JAABUX01 (sample SAMN10711883, study PRJNA513361) | rock metagenome | isolation source: Antarctica rocks | place: Antarctica: Victoria Land, Richard Nunatak red sandstone | collected 2016-01-03 | reverse complement strand
CCTGGTTCATCCGGAGCTCCTGACCGATGGAGTTATCGAATTGCGCCGCTGGCGCAAGACCGACGTCGCTGGGGTCCATGCGGCTCGCGGCGGCAGCACCGACGAAGCGAGGGGGTGGGTTCGTCAACAGCAAGCTCGGCGGTCGACGGTTGGGGTTTCATGCGCAGTTGCTCCGAGCGGACAAGATGCGGTGGGCTATGTCGGGCTGATCAAGCGACCCCGGTTAGAGATGGGCGTCGTCGCCGCTCTCGACGACGGGGATCTCGTATTCAAAGCTCATGAGAGCGTCGTCGGAATCGGCTACTGGACCGCCCCCGAAGCTCAGGGGAAAGGACTCGCGACGCGCGCCGTCGTGTTGCTATCGCACTGGGCGTTGCAGAACGCAGACGTCATTCGAGTGGAGGCCCTCCTCGATCCGCACAACATCGCATCTCGGCGCGTCGTCGAGAAAAGCGGCTTCCAGTCGGAGGGGCATCTTCGGCTGTACCTTCAGCTCAACGGCCACCGCGCAGATGCGCTCGCCTACTCGTTGCTGCAGTCAGATCTCTGATCGCGCCGGCCGCGGAACTCTCGCTGCCGCATCATCGCCCCTCCGGCAGCCAAGTCCAGAAGGCAGCTTCTGAGAAACACCGAGCGTGAGGAGCGGACGGATAGCCGCTTCCGCTTGACCATCTGACGCTGCACGTATGGTCACGAAAATGGACAGAAACGCTACTGCGGGTTCGAAGCGGGCCTCGCGGCGCCGGCCCGCGGAGATCCTCACCGCGGACGAGGTTCTGGCGCTGATCCGCGCCTGCTCGCCGACGGCGCCGACCGGCGTCCGCAACCGGGCGCTGATCGCGGTCCTGTGGCGATCGGGCCTGCGCGTCGGCGAGGCGCTCGCGCTCGAGCTGCGCGACGTCGACCTCGTCGCCGGCACGCTGCGGGTGCGCCACGGAAAAGGCGACAAGAGCCGCACCGTCGGCCTCGACGAGCAGAGCGCCGCGCTTATCGGCCGCTGGCTCGACCACCGCCGGGCTCTCCGGCCCGGGGCGCGAGCGCCGGTCCTCTGCACGCTCGCCGGCGCCACGATCAAGACGCCCTACATCCGCGCGCTGCTGCCCCGGCTCGCCGCCCGCGCCGGGATCGAGGGAAAGCGCGTCCACGCCCACGGACTGCGGCACACGTTCGCAGCCGAGCTCGCCCGTCAGGGCACGCCGGTGAACCTCATCCGCGACGCGCTCGGGCACTCCACGCTCGCGGTCACCGACCGCTACCTGCGCGACGTCGCCCCCCAGCAGGTGATCGACACCATGCGCCAGCGCGAGTGGCCCGAGCGGCGCGTGGTCCCGCGTGCCGAGAAGGGCTCTATCCCGGCAACGGATCGGTCAGGATCGTCTGCCGCAGGGGCTCTCGGTAGCAACGGTGCGATTTTGTCCGGTTTACGTTAGACGCGGTTCGTGGGCCGCAGAGGAAATGAGCGCCGCACGCCCGGCCTGTGGCCATTCTTGTTAGACGCGGTTGATTCGGCCCGTCTCTGACACGGTCCAGCGCATTAGACGCGGTCGATGCCGCCGATCGCCGCGTCTAAGCAACATTAGAAGCGGTGCGCCGGGCTGCCCGCTTTCCGCGCAGAGCGGGCCTCTCGCCGTGGAAGTCGAGACGCTTGCGCAGACTCACAGGCAGGTGACTCGAGGCGGCCGTCGACAGTCCTCAATCGTATGGCTCGATCCGTTCGACCTTCGCCAGCCAGGCAGGTGCGCCCTCGGGAGCGAACCTTGCCTGGAGCCGCTCCGGGCTGACTGAGACGATGCTCCATCCGGAACCCGGTGTGAACGGCGCGCTCAACTCGTGCCGGCTGACGGGATGCGGGCCGGCAGTCTCGGGATCGGCGTCGCCGAAGCAGAGGAGGTAAAGGTACGCGCCGGACCTCGTCACGGATGCCAGGCTCGCGACGTACTCTCGCCGCTCGTCGCTGTCGAAGGTATGAAACAAAGCGCAGTCGAGCACCGTGTCGAACACTCGGTCCAGACGATCGAGGTTCAGGGCGTCGGCGACGATGAACTCGGCGTCAAGCCCACGCGCCGCGGCACTGTCGCGCGCGATCGACACGGCGGTCTCAGCTACGTCGAACCCGAGAATGTGCAGCCCACGAGCGGCGATGTGAAGGGCGTTGTCGCCCGTCCCGCACCCTGCGTCGAGCACCGCGCCGCCGAACACGCCCGCGCTGGCCAAACGCACTACCGCCGGTTGTGGTGCTCCGATGTCCCAAGGGGCTGGGCCATCACGGTACGACGCATCCCAGGGCTGGCCCGCATGCCGCTCATGACTGGTCGGTTGCCGCCCGCCATACGGATCATCGGTTGAGAGTCCTGTCTGCTTTGACATAACCACCTCGTCGTGACTGGCGTTGGTGAGCCCGATCATCGCAGGAATAGCGCCCGGTCCAGGGAAGCCAACCGATCCGGCCACACCCCCGCTTTCGACTCAACTCGGACTGCTCGTCGCCAAAAGCGCGACCGCGATCCTCATCTTCCGATCCGCGCCGTTGCTACTGGAACCCCGCAGGGGCTTAGAAGCGCTTACAGCGCGTCTGAGTCGATAGGAACACGCTCATGGTCGACGTTCGCTTCCTGCTGTTTGCTCCCGAGACTGAGGAGCACCTCACCCGCGCGAGCCCCAACGAGATCCGCCAGCTGCTCGCCAACGAGCATCTCACCGCCGAGAACCCCGCCGGGCCGCATCCTCGCAGCGCAGCTGCTCGCCGCCTGCTGATCGGACGCACCGACGGCGGGCGCCACCTGACCGTGGTCATCGAGGCGACCCTCGACCCCACCACCTGGCTTCCGGTGACGGCCTGGGACTCGACCGCCAGCGAGCGTGCGATCCTTAACGCATGACTGAGGAAAAGCTCAGCAACGTCGAGAGGCACCAGGGCCGCCCGGTCGGCGTGAAGGTACTGGCGGAGTTCGACCCCCCGGAGGCCAAGCGGTTGATCGAGCTCTCCGAGCAGGCTGGCCTCTCCCTCGCCGGCTATCTCAAGCGTTTGGTCGAAGAAGCCGCGGCCGCCCGTTTGCGCTAGCAGAACACCAAGCCTGCCTGGCTTCCTGACCAGCTACGCCCGCGCTCTGCTCGCCATCGCCGAGGACCCCGGCAGCCGGCTACGCGACATTGGCGACCAGATCGGGATCACCGAACGCACCGCGCACCACATCGTCACCGAGCTCGCCGCCGCCGGCTACATCACCCGCCAGCGAATCGGCCAGCGCAACCACTACACGATCAACGCCCACCTTCCGATCCCCGACCCGAGCGCCCGCAACAGCGTCGGAGCGCTCCTCGAGGTGCTCGCAGGCACCCAGGACGGATAGCCCGACAATCGCGCCAAGACGCCCGCTTGACCCCGACGAAGATCCCTCGGCGGCGCCGAGGCGCCGAGGTCACGTTTTGGTGCATTAACGTGACTCTATGAGGGGGGATGGGATCAGCGGCTCCCACCCCGGATCGTCATCCACAGCAGGATTCTTTACCGGCTGCTCAAACGGCTCAAGGACAAGCCACAAGGCCCCGAGCAGGGGTTCCTACAGCAACGGAACCAAATCGGTCGCTAAGCGGCTAGCGGAGCCGCGTTTCCGGGGTCGGTCGGCATAGTGTCTGGCGCCTGATTGGGTGTTGCTCTCGGGTTGGCTGTCCGGGGTGGCTCATAGGGTGTTGCTTCTTTAGAGACGCAACACTGGAAGGCGGTCGGGTGGCGGCGGATCGGGATGGCGCTGGTAGGGGACGCTCGGCGGTGACCCAGCCCGGCCATCGGGCGGGTCTGGCGCCGCCAAACGCGGGCCGGAAGTGGCCGCCGGAGCTGCTCTCGCCAGCGGAGGCACGGCGGTTGTTGGGCCAGCCGTCGCGGCGCGCGCCGACGGGGATCCGCAACCGCGCGTTGATCGCGGTGTTGTGGCGCGGCGGGTTGCGGGTCTCTGAGGCGTTGGCGCTGGCGCCGCGTGACGTCGACGTGGCGGCGTGCGCGTTGGTGGTCCGTCACGGCAAGGGCGACCGGCATCGCACGGTGGGGATGGACCCGGCGGCGTTCGGACTGTTGGAGCGCTGGCTGGAGGAGCGCCGGCGATTGGGGCTCTCGCGCGCGCCGGTGTTCTGCACACTGCAGGGCCGCGCGCTTCGCGCCTCCTACGTGCGCACGCTGCTGCCGCGCCTGGCACGCAAGGCAGGGATCGATAAGCGCGTGCACCCGCACGGGCTGCGCCACACGTGCGCGGCCGAGCTGGCGGTGGAGGGGGTGCCGGTCAACCTGATTCAGGCGCAGCTGGGGCACGCGAGCCTGCATACAACCACGGTGTATCTCCGCCAGATCGCCCCTGTCGAGCTGCTCGGGGTAATGCGCGCCCGCGCCTGGACCGAGGACCAAGGCTAATGCCCGTCGGGCTTCTGTCGGCCGCCCAGCGCGAGCGTCTTTCGCGAATCCCGGATGACGTCTCACCGGGGGAGCTGCGGCGCTACTTCGAGCTCTCCGAAGACGAGCTCGCCGCGGTGCGTTCGGTGCGGGGCGCGACCAACCGGCTGGGGTTCGCGCTGCAGCTGTGCGCGCTGCGCTTGATGGGTTTCGCCCCGGACGAGCTGCAGCGCGCGCCGGCGCACGTGGTCGCGTTTCTCGCCTGCCAGGTCGATGCTTCTCCCGGTGACCTGGCTGCCTAGGGCGAGCGGGCGCACACGCGGACCGATCACGCCGTCCTGGCGATGGACGTGCTCGGCTTCCGCGCCGCCGGCGAGGCCGAGCGCCGCGAGCTCGCCGCGTGGCTGCTCGAACGCGCGCTCGAGCACGATCGACCATCGCTGCTATTCGAACTGGCGGCCGACCGGCTGCGCGCCGGACGGGTGGCGCGCCCGCGCGTCACCCAGCTCGAGCGGCTGGTCGCCGCGGTCCGGGCAGAAGCCACGCAGGAGACCTACCGGCGCGTAGAGCACCTGTTAGACCCGGAGCGGCGGGCGAGGCTGGACGGCCTGCTCGTCGACGACGCTCAGCTTCACCGCAGCCGGCTGTCGTGGCTGCGTCAGCGGGCGGTGGCGATCACCCCGCGAGCGATCCTGGGGGAGCTTCAGAAGCTCACCTATCTGCGCGGCGTGGGTGTCGAGGACTGGGACGTCTCGGCGCTGAGCCCCAACCGGGTGAAGCTCCTCGGGCAGCTCGCTGGCAGCTCACCCGTTCAGGCGTTGGCCCGGATGTCCGAGCAGCGGCGCTACCCGATTCTGCTGTGCTTCGGTGCGCAGGCGGTCGTGGAGATCACCGACGAGCTGGTCGACTTGTTCGATCGCTGTCTGCAAGCCGCCTACGGCCGCGCCCGACGCGAGCTTGACGAGCTGCGGCGCTCAGAGGCGCGCTCGACCAACGAGAAGGTGCGCCTGCTGGTCGAGCTCGGGCGGATCCTGCTTGACCCTGACGCCGATCCGGCGCGCAAGCTGGCGCTGGTGGATGAGCGCATCGGCCCGGAGCGACTACGCGCCGCGATCGAGGACGCCGAGCGGATCGCGCGCCCCGAGGACGATCACTACTTCGACCTGCTCGCCGTGCGCCACAGCCACCTGCGCGAGTTCACCCCGACGTTCCTGGCCGCGATGGACTTCCGGGCCGGCGGCGCCGCCGAGCCGCTGACTGATGCCGTGAAACTGCTCGGCGAGCTCAACGCGCGCCGGGCACGCAAGGTGCCGGCGGAGGCGTCAATGGATTTCGTGCCAGCGCGCTGGCGACCGTACGTGGTCGTCGACGACGGCCAGATCGACCGTCGCTACTGGGAGCTGTGCGTCCTGATGGAGCTGCGCGGTGCGCTGCGCGCGGGCAACGTGTGGCTTGACCACAGCCTCCGCTACGCCAACCCCGAGACCTACCTGATCGCGCCCGGACGCTGGCCCGAGCTGCGAGCAGAGGTCTGCCAGCAGACTGGGGCCCCAGCCGATGGAGCTCTGCGCCTCGACACCGCCGAGTCCGAGCTGCATGACCGGATGCGCCGCCTCGACGAGCGCTTGATCGCCGGCAGCCCGGTCCGCGTGCAGGACGGCGAACTGATCGTCCCGCAGCTCGAGGCCGAGCCCGTCGACGAGGCCACGCAACGGCTCGCCGCGATGGTCGCCAAGCGCCTGCCGCGCGTGGACCTGACCGACCTGCTGATCAAGGTCGACGGGTGGGTCGGCTTCTCGCGGCACTTCACCCATGCCGGCGGTGGTGCCGCGCGCTCGCCCGAGCACCGCACCCATCTCTACGCGGCGCTGCTCGCCCAGGCCACCAACCTGGGGATCAGCGCGATGGCCGACGTCGCGGAGCTGTCCTACCGCCAGCTTGACTGGGCGACCACCAGCTACCTGCGCGAGGAGACGCTCTCGCCCGCGATCACCGCGTTGGTGGACTACAACCATCGCTTGCCGCTGACCCAGGCTTGGGGCGACGGCACCCTGTCCTCATCAGACGGGCAGCGCTTCCCCGTCCGCGGCAAGACGGCCACCGCCACGGCGCTGCCGCGCTACTTCGGCACCGGCCGCGGGCTGACGTTCTACACCTGGACCTCAGACCAGTTCTCCCAGTACGGCAGCCGGGTATCTCCTCCACCGTCCGCGACGCCACCTACGTGCTCGACGCGATCCTCGACAACGAGACCGAGCTCCAGGTCCACGAGCACACCACCGACACCGATGGCTACACCGACCTGGTGTTCGGCCTGTTTGATCTGCTCGGGCTGCAATTCGCACCCCGGATCCGCGACCTCGGTGCCCAGCGCCTGTACCGTCTCGGACCGGTCAACGGCTATCAGCACGCCGGCGCACTGCTCAAGACCCAGATCGACCGCCGTCGGATCCTCGAGCGCTGGGATGATCTGCTCAGAGTCGCCGGATCGCTCAAGCTTGGCTGGGTCACCGCGTCGCTGCTGATCTCCCGCCTGCAGGCCTCGCCGCGCCAGAACGCCCTCGCGCGAGCGCTGCAAGAGCACGGGCGGGTCGCCAAGACGCTGCACATCGTGCGCTACCTCGAGGACGACGAGTACCGCCGGCGGATCAACCGGCAGCTCAACAAGGGCGAGAGCCTGCACGCCCTCAGACGCTTCCTGTTCTTCGCCCACGAGGGCCACGTCCGCCGCCGCCAGCCCGACGACCAGGCCGACCAGGCCGCCTGCCTGACCCTGCTCACCGACGCCGTGATCGTCTGGAACACCGTCTACATGGCCGCCGCGATCGACCAGCTCGCCGCCGAGGGGCTGATCGACCCCGCTGACGCAGACCTCGCCCGGCTCTCCCCAACGCTGCACGAGCACATCAACCCCTACGGCAAATACCGCTTCGCCGTCGACCAAGAGCTCAACCGCCGGCGCCTACGGCCCCTACGCGCTCCACACGCCGTCGCTACCGGCGCGCCCGCTTAGCCGGCGAGGCGCCATGGTTGGAAGCGACGGTGTGGCGGAGATCCTCGAGCGGCTCGCGGTCCGCGGCATCGAAGTGTGGGTCGATGGAGGCTGGGGCGTCGATGCTCTGCTGGGCGAACAGACCCGCTCCCACGACGACCTAGACCTGGTAATCGTCCGCCACGATTGTCCCGCCGCAGAGGCCGCTGGGCTTTGAACACGCCACCGATATCGAGCCCGGACTACCGGCACGGCTTGCCCCTCGCGATTCGAACGACCGACGCGTCGACTTCCACCCAGTCGTCTTCGACCGCTCTGGCGACGGCTGGCAGGAACTCCCCGACGGAAGCTGGGGCCGCTACCCGGCTGCGGGCCTACGGGGCATTGGGACCATCGCCCAACACCAAGTTCGCTGTCTCACCGCGAGCTACAAGTCCGACACCACCTCGGCTACGACCCTGACGTAGACGACCACCACGACATGCGCCGGCTCGCGGAACGGTTCCAGCTCGAACTACCACCGCCCTACGGGGCCGCTTAGCGACCGATTTGGTTCCGTTGCTGTAGGAACCCCTACTGGTTTTTGCTCAAGAGGGGGAGCGCTGACGAGGTTCCCCGGCACTTCCGCAACGCTTGGCCAGTCGGTAAGCACGGTCTGCGGTCTGCAGCGCCCGCGCTAGCGAGCGCCACCGGATATGGAGTCAAAGGGTGGCGCACCTGCCGGTGGCCCAGGCCGACGCGACGATCGTCCCGTGAGCGCCGCCTCGTTACACAGGCCGCTCCACCTCGAGAGCGAGTTCGCGTCCCAGCCACCCTGCCTGCTCGCGGCGCTCGGCGAGTCGCGCGGCTGCTCCCCCGGCCTGGGCCGCGGCCAGGGCCGCCACATAAGCGGCCCCCGCGGCCGCTTCAAATGCCTTAAACGGCGGCGCACCGAGGCACTCGCCTGCGGCGGCCGCATATTCGGACGCCGCGCGTGCGGAGCCTGCCCGTTCGAGAAGACCCGAGATCTCCTGCTGGACGCGGCCGGCACAGTCCTCCGCGAACGCGACCGCGCTGTCCTCGTCCCACGCGCTCACACGTTCGGTGAGTCGACCGGCCGCGGCGACGAGCTTGTCGGCGCCGCGCACGAGCGGTTCGGCAAGCTCAATGCGCCACAGCTCTCCTCTCCCAGCCAGTACGGTAGGTCCTCGACGCGGCACGCGTGGATTCCCCGTGAGCATGCACGTGGCGTGCCCTCGGCACGTACCCAAACGCGCTGCTGCCAGACAAACCCACTGAATGGGGCGGTGCCATCCTTCTTCAGGAACTTGTAGGCCGACACTCCGCCGGCGAGTGGGGCGCGATCCATCCGAGGTACGACCGAGCGGCCCTCGTCGCGGCCGGTGAGCAGGCGTACTGTCGTGCGCATCTGTTCGAGGTAACGGGCGCAGCCCTCGCAAACGAGTTGGTGTTGCTCGAACCAGCCTGTTTTCGGCGGATCAAGCTGACCCTCCAGATATGACGTGACGAACTCGGCGTACTGGCGGCAGGCGATGTCCTCAACCGTGGCCATGCGCAGCCTCCTCCTTGAAGAAGTCGGCGAGCGTACGGCGGATGCGCGCACGAGCGTGATGGAGAATGATCGTCTGGTTCGTCCGGGAAATGCCGTGCCGTCGGGCGACGTCCTGGTACGTCCAACCTTCGCGGTCCCGCAGCTCGAGAACGGTGCGCCAACCCTCGGGTAGATTCTCGATTGCACGGCCGACGAGGGCCCGGATGGTGTCCCGTCGCATGTCGTCCTCCGCGAGTTCGCGCCACTCCGGAGGGAAAGACCGCCAGTGGTCGGGCCAGATCGGATCGTTTTCGGGCTCAAAGAGGTCTTCCGGTTCCGCCGGCCCGGACGGAACCTCCAACGCGAGCGTAACTCCATGATCCGGCCGTCCACGAAACGCGAGCTTGAGCCGCGTCAACAGAGACTCCGGCCCGAACGGGGCGACGGCTTCGTCAAGGCGATCCTTCAGCTGCGCGTAGACACGCCGAGCGATCTCGGCATATGGCCCATCCTGGTCGATATCGCTGTCTGCCGGCTCGGGGGGAAAGAGGCAAACCGCTACCTCACGTTCCTGGTCAAGTAGCGCCTCCATGCCCCTCGCCTCCGGCGGCTTCCCCGTCAGCTTCCAGTACGGCTCCCACATTGCGGCAAAGGCCTTACAGGCCCGCAGTGCCGCCTCCTTATCGGGCATCAGGCTGAGGACCCGGTTGAGTGCGTGATCGGTGATCTCGCGGTAGAAGGTGCGCGTGTAATCGTCCGGGGGGTCCGGAACCGCATTGAAGACGTACGCGGACAAAACCGCTTTCGCGTAGTAGCGGAAGGCCGACCACCGCTCGTTGCGCTTCCAGCATGCGTCGCCGAGGACACGGTAGAGATTCGCCTCGATCTCGAAGTCGCGCTCCTCCTCCGGGACGTTCTCGACGGCTCGATGGAGTGCCTCGGTTGCGATCCGCTCGGCATCCACACACTCGTCGCGGGCCAGCTTGAGCTTCGCCTGCTCGTAGTTCACCCACGGGATGCACCAACTGTCTTCGTTCCGGCGGCCGAAGAGCCCGATGGCCAAGGCAAAGAGTTCGTCGGCGGTCCTGTCCTCCCGATGGAGGACGGCGTGGCACTCGCCGCGATACACCTCAAGGAGCGCTCGAACGTGGGACTCCTCGCCGTTCAGCTTCCCCTCGTCGCGATCAAGTCCCGCCTTCTCGCAGATGGTCTTGATTGCATTCTCGACCGATTTCCAGCTGCCTTGGTCTTTCGTGGCAGCTTGCGGATGCCAGCGCTGGAAGGCCCACAGCGCATCGAGGACCGGCCGGTCCTCGGGCCGTGCCCGCTGCTCCCACGCCTCGAGCACTCGCCGACAGAAGTCCGACTCTAGGTATTCGCCCCACCACCAAAACCCGTCGAGATAGACGAACGCCAGGTAGAACCAGGCGCGTTCGTTCGGCAAGTGGAAGGCGTGGTACAGAAACTCGAGCAGACTCTCTTGCATCGCCGGGTCTTCGTACCGCAACCATGAGGAGTAGGTTCTGTCCTGCGCGTACTCGTCGACGACTTCACGCCGGGCGTCCGCGAGGAGCCGGTGGAGTTCCTCGAGCCGGTTTCCGACCGTGGCGCTTCGCCGGGGCGCCTGCGCCCGGAGCCGCTCGCCAAGCAGGAGCCGCAGGAACGGACGGATCCTGGAGCTGTTCTCGTCGAGCGCTTCGACAAACGGCAGGCGATCAAGCCACGTCTCGAGATCGGGAGGCGCCGTGAGCTCCAGGTCGCCAAGGACTGACCGAACCCGCTTCCCGTCGAAGCGCCGCGCGACGGCCGCGACCTCAACGGCCGTCTGTTGTAGCCCCCCGCCGAGCGAGCTGACGAGCATGTCGACGAGCTGCCCTCCGCGCGGGAGGACCGTGGCGGTGTCCTCGAGAACTTCCGGCCGGTCAGGGTAATCGGCAGCGAGCTCGGAGGCGAGCACTACCGCCGCAGGGTAGTGGCCGCACCATCGCTCGATCGCCCCAACCCAGGCATCGTCGCCTGACTGCTTGGCAACGAGCCGGGCGGTCTCCTCGCTTGTGAGTGGACCCAGCGGCACGACATCGACGCGACCCGGGTAGGCGATCCGCTCGTCCGGGGCACCACTGCGGGTCAGCACCGCTGTGACCGGGGCCACCTGCGACATCTTGCGAAGCAGCCCGATGATCCATGTTGCGACTTCGCCCGGAAGGAGGCTCGAGATGTCGTCGCCCAGGACGATGACCGGGGGGGCGCTGCCGCCGCCCTTTACCTGTTCGGTAAACGCCTCGGTGATCTCGTCCCTCGCGACATCCAGGCTGATCTTATCCGTTGCGCCTAACGCCATCTTCCCGACAAGTGTCTTGAAGTGCTCCGAGGATCGGCCAGGAAGCTGGCTTTCGAGCGTCTCGAGTATCCGGCGGTACGCGCTCAGGCTCTGCGCCTCCCCGCGGTCGCGCTCGGCTTCGGGGACGTAGTCAGCGAAGGAGACACGCAGTGTGCGGCTGGTGGAGTTGAGGAGCCGCACCGCCAGCTCGTCCAGTAGCGCGGTCTTGCCGACGCCGCCGGTGCCCTGGACATCGTAGATAACAAGCGGTTCTGGACGAGTCAGACCGTCCTCGATCTTCCTGAGCAGCGGCCTCCGTCCGACGAACGTTCGGTCTGCTCGCATTCGCGTTGCTGCTTCTTCCCCGCCGTCGACGTTTGGCAAGGGTCTTCCTCTCGCTCGACTCTTATCCGCGAGCTGGATGCTCCACCCACCATCGCGGATTTCAACGTGCCGCATCATCAGCGCCAGACGACGACGGTAGGGTTTGGCGGATGCGAGCCGTCCTGCCAATGGCGTCCCTCACCGATTCGCTCGTTACAGCGCTCGTCGGGTTCCTTGGTGTAGTCGTCGGTGCTGCGATGAACATCCTCGCCCAACGAGAAACCGCCCGGCGCCGCGAGCACGGAGAAACTCTTTCAGCTGCCCGCCTAGTCGATGCCGAGCTCGCCCACGCGCTGGCGATCATCGAAGAGGGCGTCGGGCCGCAGGCGCGCTTATCTGCGGTGCTGGCGGTGAATCTGTGCACACCTGCGTGGGAAGCGAGCCGCGGCGCGCTTGCAGTTGGGCTCAGCCGCAATCAGTGGACAGCGGTCTGCGACGCGTTTGCATCGATCGCTGTGCTCCGGCTGGCGCTGCAGACGGCTCGCGACTCGGGTGCGCAGCACGACCATGACAAGCTAGAAGGCTCCTGAAGAAGTGATGTTTGATGGGTAGCGCGCGTGTGGGAGGGCCGCCTGTGTCGTGTCGCGCTCGGTCAGGGTCTGCTCGTTCTCGGATGCGGGCCGGGGTGGGTAGCTGAT
>JAABUX010008033.1_pt1 | contig 12246 bp, 7 predicted proteins | sample 5561851 | NCBI WGS metagenome assembly JAABUX01 (sample SAMN10711883, study PRJNA513361) | rock metagenome | isolation source: Antarctica rocks | place: Antarctica: Victoria Land, Richard Nunatak red sandstone | collected 2016-01-03 | reverse complement strand
TATCCGGTGGTGCGGGCGACGATCCCGACGCCAGCGACGGTGAAGGCGCTGGCGATGGTGTTGCTGGCGGCGCTGGGGGACCCACGGGCGACGAGCGGGACGGTGGGGTCAATGACCTATCGGTTGACCCGCTTCTTCCAGGACTGCAAGGTGGAACTGCTGATTCTGGACGAGGTGCAACATTTCCGGGACCGGGACAGCCGGCGGGTGCTAGAGAACGCGAGCAACTGGCTCAAGACGCTGATCAAAGAGACCAGGGTGGCGTGCGTGCTGGTGGGGTTGCAGGGAGAAGCGGAAGAGGTGGTGGGGCTGAACCCGCAACTGGCGCGGCTGTTCGGGGCGCCGCACGTGTTGTTACCGTTCACGTGGGACGAGCGGCGGCCGGAGTTGCGGGGGGAGTTCGTGGCGTTCCTGGCGCTGGTGGAAGGGGCGTTACCGCTGGCGGAACGGCCGGATCTGGCGGGGACGGGGATGGCGCGGCGGCTGCACGCGGCGAGCGGGGGGGTGATGGCGCACCTGATGGAGTTGCTGCGGGGGGCGACGTACCTGGCGCTGGCGGAGGGGCAGGCGACGCTGAACGGGGAGGTGCTGGGACGGGCGTTCGCGCAGCGGCTAGCGAGCGTGCGGCGGGGGACGGCGAACCCGTTCCGTGCGGAGAGTCGGCCTGACGAGGAGGACGGTGTAAGATTGCACATTAAGTGCGCCGGTTCTACACCTACGTCGGCTCTCATTCGCGCATTATTTGCGCGTCTTTTCGCACAATGAGTGCGCCAACCCCCTACTTTTCGCGCATTAGGTGCGCCGATCGGCACACGCTGCACGATAGAGGAGTGTGTTGCCGTGGTGCGGGCGGGACTGTTTGCATGCGTGAGGTGCGCTTGAGTGAGGCCTGGAGGCCGGACGTCAGGGGACAGGCGCAGCTAATGCGCGAAAAGCGGCGCAGGCTAAATGCGAAACGGCGCACCTAATGTGCAATCTTACAGGGGCCAGCTGGTGCCGACGTACAAAGACACAGGTGTAAGAATGCACATAAAGTGCGCCGGCCCCACACCTGAATTGGCACCGTGGGGCGCATAAAGTGCGCCGCTTATCGCACATAAAGTGCGCTGATCCTCCCGTTGTCGCGCATAAAGTGCGCCGATCCGTGCAGGATGGGGTTGCCCGTGGGGGTAGGCTCAGGGGACGGGCGAGGCCTCACTCAGGTGTGGGGCAGCGCCAGCGAGGGGACGTGGGAGCAGGCCGTGGTGGATCGGCGCACCTTCTGTGCGACGACGGGCGCAGGTTATGTGCGACATGGCGCATTTTATGTGAAATCTTACACGCGGGCGGGGCCGATGTCACCATCCGGCCGTTTATCGCCTCGGGGATCGCGTGGGTGCGCGCGCGCCACCATCTGCCGCAGGGGGACGTGTGGGTGCGGTGGCGGGCGGACAGCGACGGGGCGGTGGGGGCGGCGCGCGTCGAGGTCGATCTCCCGGCGAACAGTGAGGCGCGCGTCCGCATCCCGACGAGTGATCCCGCGTCGGTGCGGGAGAGTGGCGGGCCGGTCGATGGCGCCGACGGCGTCGCGGTCGAGAGGACGGAGGCGCGCCACGTGTGGCTGCGGGTCGGCTCGGGCCACTACGTCTTCGACGCGACGATGGAAGGGGCCGCCGGCGATTAAGCATCGCAACCCTTGTTCTCCGTTCCATCCTACACGAACAGGCACGACACGGAAAGGCCAACCTTGATAGCCTGATCGCCCATGGCGGATATCGAAAGTTTGCGAAAGGGATTGACGGCCGGAACGAAAGATTCTAGAATGGCGCCACACGTTCCTCGCGGGTATCCAGCGCACAAAGAGGTGACAGATGCTGGCCTATGAGCGCCGCAAGGCCTTGCTCGACTGGTTGGTCGACGATGGGTCCCTGACGGTCCGGCAGGCCGCCGACCGCTTGAAAGTGTCCGAGGTGACCATCCGCGGCGACCTGCGGGCGCTGGAACACCAGGGTGCCGTCGCGCGCGTGCGTGGCGGCGCTATCCGCGCGACGCGTGGCCTGGGACAGGAGCGCGGGCGCGGCGGGCGGCGGGCGCTTCTGGTGGCCCAGCGCGCCGCCGCGCTGGTCGAGGACGGAGAGTCAATCGTCATCACCGCGGGGGACGTGAGCGTGGAACTGGCCCAAGCCCTACTGCCGCGCCGCCAGCTCCACGTGGCGACCGATAGCGTCGAGGTGGCGCGCGTGCTGGCAGCCGAGCCGACCAACGCGGTCGTCGTCGCCGGCGGGGTCGTCGACCCCACCGGCGCTGTGCTGATCGACGCGGCGACGGCGCGGACGCTGATCGGCCTGACCGCGGTCCGCGCCTTTGTGGCCGGCCGCCACCTGTCGGCGACCTTCGGCGTGATGGAGGAGGGCCGGGAACGCGCCGCGTCGCTGCGCGCCATCGTCGCCCTGGCCGCGTCGGTCGTGGTGATGCTCGGGGACGAGGCGGATACGGAGCAGGCGTTGGTCAGCGCGATCCCGCCCGACCGCATCGACCACGTCATCCTCGACGAGCACGCGCCCTCGCGCCTCGTCGACGAGTTGCGCGCCGCCGGCGTGACGGTTAGCCGTTGCGGCAGCACCGTGGTCACCGTGCCGCCGCGCAACGCCGAGGGCGCCGCGCCCTACAAAATCGCGTTCGCCAACCTGAGCGAGACCGAGGTCTTCACCGCGGAAGTGCGGCGCAGCATCGAGGATGCCGCCCGCGCGGCGGGCAACGTCGAGTTGCTGCTGGCCGACAACAACTACGACGGGGAGACCGCCCTGCGCAACGTCGAGCACTTCATCGCGCAGGGGGCCGCCCTGGTAGTCGAGTACCAGATCAACGACAGCTACGCCTATCGGTTGATGCACCGTCTGCGCCTCGCCCGCATCCCGGTCATCGCCATCGACATCCCGCTGCCGGGCGCGACCTACTTCGGGGTCGACAACTACGTCGCCGGCCGCATCGGCGGGGACGCGCTGGCCCAAGAGGCGGTCAGGCGCTGGGGCGGCCCGCCCGACAGCGTGCTCACGCTGGGACTGCCCCGCTCGGGACCCGCCGTCGCGGCGCGCATGCAGGGCCAGCTCGACGCCCTGCGCGAGGTCATCGCCCTGGATCCCAGGCGTGTCATCTATCTGGATAGCGAGAACGTCTACGAGACCGCCTACCGCCGCACGCGCGAGACGCTGCAAGGCCTGGCCGGCCGCCCGCGCCTGGCGATCGTCTCGATCAACGACGCGACGGCGCGGGGCGCCATTGCCGCCCTGGTCGAGACAGGGCACGCCGGGAACGCGATCACGGTGAGCCAGGGCGCCGATCGCCTGGCCCTGGAAGAGTTGCTGCGCCCTGGTACGCCGCTGATCGGCGCCGTCGCCTTCAACCCCGAGACCTACGGACCGCGCGTGGTCGGGTTAGCCCTGGATATCCTGGCCGGCAAGGACGTGCCGCCCGCGCTGTACCAGCACCACCGGCTGATCCGCGCGGACGCCGCGCGCGCGTTCTTGAACGCTTGCCATGTCGCCGACGGCGACCTGACACGGATGGCGCCCCTCCATGCGAGCGGACCGCGACGCCAGGCGCCCCCAGGCCGACGATGTACGGACGGTCGCCACGAGGGATGGCGGCGCGCGGCTAGAGAGAAATAGGACAGAGAAACGGGAGGAGAACAAAGATGTATCGGTCTATCGGGCAACTGGCCCTGGCGGCTATCGTCGTGGCAAGCATCGCCGCCCCGCTTGGGCATCGCGGGGCGCGGGTCCAGGCCGCGGCCGCGGCCAGGCCATACACCATCGGCTTCGCCAACGAGGATCTCGTCAACGGCTTCACCGGCGCCGTGCAGCGCAGCATGGAGCAGTATGCCGCCCGCAGCGGGTACAAACTGGTGACGGTCAACAACAACTACGACGACGCGACGGCGCTGCGCAACGCCACCATCCTGGCCAACGATCACGTGGACCTGGCGATCGAGTTCCAGGTCGACGCCAAGATCGCGCCGGCTATCGCCTCCACGTTCCGCCAGGCCAACATCCCCACCATCTCCATCGACATCCCGCAGCCCGGCGCCGTGTTCTTCGGTGCCAACAATTTCGGCGACGGCCAGCTCACCGGGCAGGCGCTCGGCGCCTATGTCAAGAGCCACCACTGGGCGCTCAACACGATCACCGAGGTACTGCTGAGCCTGCCGGCCGCCGGGGCCATCCCGCAACTGCGCATGGACGGCATCGACTACGGCCTGCGGCAGGTCGTGCCGGGCCTGCCCAAAAGCGCGCTGATCGAGCAGGACGGCGCGGGGACCCTCGCCAAGAGCCAGAGCGTGATGGCCAGCCTGCTGTCGCGCATCCCGGCCGGCAACCACATCATCGTCTCCGCGATCAACGACCCGAGCTTGCTCGGCGCCCTGCGCGCCATCCAGCTGGCCGGCCGGGAGAGCAGCGCGGTGTTCGCGGGGCAGAACTGCTCGTCCGAGGCCATCGCCGAGATCCACTCGGACCCGCAGTGGATCGGCGACACGGCGTACTTCCCCGAGTTCTACGGCTACTACCTGATGCAGTTGGCGGGCAAGGTCTTGGGCCATCAGAAGGTCACGCCCTACGTCTTCATCCCCAGCCTGTTCATCGACCACGGCAACATCTCGGCCTACTATCCGGGCAAGGCCACCGTGGCGACGAAGCTGCCGCCGGGCGGGCTCGTCTTCAGCACCAGCCCCAAGCACGTGCGCTAGCACGACGTAGCACGAAGGGGGACGATCCATGGTCGACGCTCCACGGCTGGCGATGCGGGGTATCCGCAAGTCGTTTGGCGGCGTGGAGGTGCTCCACGGCGTCGACATCGACGTCGACGCCGGCGAGGTACACGCGCTGCTGGGCGAGAATGGCGCGGGCAAGAGCACGCTGATGAAGATCTTGTCCGGCGTGTATACGGCCGACGGAGGGCAGATCCTGATCGACGGCCAGGAGTGCGCCATCCGCACCACCCATGCCGCCGACGAGGCCGGCATCGCCATCATCCACCAGGAGCTGAGCTATGTCCCGCGCCTGAGCGTGGCCGAGAATCTGCTGCTGGGACACCTGCCCCATAGCCCCGGCGGCGTGGTGCGCTGGGGCGCCTTGCGCGCGGAAGCGCGGCGGGCCTTGCGGGCCTTCGGGAGCCCTATCGACGTGCGCGCCGCCATGGGCGACCTGCCGCTGGGGCAACGCCAGATCGTGGAGATCGTCCGCGCGGCGCGCCGCCGCGCCCGCATCATCGTGATGGACGAGCCGACCGCCAGCCTGACCCAGGCCGAGGTGCGGCAGCTGTTCGCGCTGATCCGCGCGCTCAAGGAGCAGCAGGTCTCCCTCATCTACATCTCGCACCATCTGGAGGAGGTCTTCGCCATGGCCGACCGCGTCACGGTGCTGCGCGACGGCCAGCGCGTAGCCACCCGCGCGGTAGGGGAGACCACGCGCCAGGAGCTCATCCACGACATGGTCGGGCGCGACGTCGCGGACCTGTACCGGCAGGACGGGGGCGGAGAGCAGGGCCAAGGACAGGAAAGAGATGCCTCCCCTGCCGCGGCTCCGCTGCTCGAGCTGTCGCACGTCACCATCGGCGACCGCGTGCGCGACGTGTCCTTCGCCCTGCAACGCGGCGAGGCGCTGGGCTTGTACGGGCTGATCGGCGCCGGCCAGGAGACGGTCGCGCGCGCTCTCTTCGGCCTCGTCCAGCCTACCGCCGGGCAGGTCACCATCGAGGGGCGCCGCTATCAGGCCGCCACGCCGGCTCGCGCCATCAGGGCCGGGATCGGCTTCGTGCCGCCCGACCGCAAGGTCGAGGGCCTCGTCTTGCCGCTGAGCGTCAAGAGCAACGTGACGCTGCCGCTGCTCGACCGCGTCAGCCGGGGCGGCATCCTGAGGGGGCGCGCGGAGACCCACCTGGCCCGGGACGTGGTGCGCGCGGTCAACGTGCGCGCGGCCGGCCTGTCCCAGCAGGTCATGTTCCTCAGCGGCGGCAACCAGCAGAAAGTCGTGCTGGGCCGCTGGCTGAAGCGGGACGTCAAGGTGCTGCTGCTCAACGAGCCGACGCGCGGCGTCGACGTCGGCGCCAGGGCCGAGATCTACGCGGCGATCCGCGCGCTGGCGGCAAGCGGCGCGGCCATCCTGCTGGTCTCGTCCGACCTGCCCGAGGTGCTGGCGATGACCGACCGGGTGGCCATCATGGTGCGCGGGCATCTGGTCACGGTCGTCGACTCGCGCCGCTCCTCGCAGCAGGAGATTCTACAGTACGCCACGGTTGGGAGAGGAGACGATGATGGTACCTGAGGCGGGCATGCGCGAGGCCGGAGAGTCCGGCGAGACGCCCGCCGCGGCGACGATGACGGCCGACCTGGCGCGCGGCCGCCGCGTCGCCGGGCGGTTGCGGCGGCTGGGAGCGGTGCAAGAGATCGTGCTGGTGGCGGTGCTGGTGGCGCTGGGCGTTTTTTTCGCGCGCCTGGCTCCGAACTTCACCGACCCCGCGAACATCCGCACCGTTCTGATCTACCTGTCGGTGCTGGGCATCCTGGCCGCGGGCCAGACGCTCGTCATCATCAGCGGCGGATTCGACCTCTCCGACGGAGCCAACCTGGCCCTCTCCAGCACTATCGGGGCCACCATCCTGGCCAACGGGGGCGACGAACTCGTGGCCCTGCTGGCCACGCTGGGCATGGCGCTGGGCGTCGGGCTGGTCAACGGCGCGCTGGTCGCGGTCGCAAAGATCAACCCCTTCATCACGACGCTGGCCACGTACCTTATCGCCAACGGCGCGGCCTACGTCTACACCAACAGCCAGACGGTGAGCTTCCCGCTGACCGAGTGGGTGGCCTATGGCCGGGGCACGCTCGGACCGATCCCGGTCCCGGTGCTGATCCTGCTGGGCGTCTGCGTCGCCTTTTACCTGCTGCTGCGCTACACCACCTTCGGCCGCGCCCTCTACGCCATCGGCGGCAACGCGCAGGCGGCGCGCCTGGCCGGCATCCCCGTGTTGCGCAACACGGTGATCGTGTATGTGCTCTCGGGCCTGACCGCCGGGATCGGCGCCGTGATCCAATCGTCGCTCGGCTCGGCCGGCAGCGCAAGCTTCACGGGGACGCTCAACCTACAGGCCATCACCGCCGTGATTTTGGGCGGCGCCGCGCTCTCCGGCGGCGAGGGCGGGATCTGGGGCACGTTGATCGGCGTGCTGATCATGCAGACCATCCTCAATGGGCTGACGCTGATGAACATTTCCTCGTTTTTCCAGGACATCGTGACGGGGGTGGTCTTGCTGCTGGCGGTCCTGCTCGGCGTCCTGCGCGGATACCTCGCCCGCGCCTAGCAGCCCGTCAACCATGATGCCTAAACAACCTATCAAGCTATTAAGCGGGATATATATTAGGAGTCGGGATGCAACGCATCGCTTTCCTGCTGGGAATGAAGCCGGGGGCCGAGGCCGACTACAGGGCGCGCCACGATACGATCTGGCCGGAGATGACGGAGGCCCTGCGCGCGGCTGGGATGCGCAACTACAGCATCTTCCGGCACGGCGCGCAACTGTTCGCCTACTGTGAGGTCGAGGATTGGGAGGCGTCGCAGCGCTACCTGGCGGAGAACAGCGCCAACCGACGCTGGCAGGAATACATGGCCGACATCCTCGATGTCCCCATCGACCCGGCCACTGGCTCCTACTACATCCTCGAGGAAATGTTCCACCACGACTAATACGACAACGTTAGGACCGGCCTGCGACTGATGTCGCATGGCACACAACGAACACGACGGTGTCTCAACAGGCTACCGCACACGACGTTGGTCGTCGTTTTCCGCCCTGCGACATCAGTCGCGGGCCAACGTCACGTTGTACTACCGTGCGACATCAGTCGCGGGCCAACGTCACGTTGTACTACCGTGCGACATCAGTCGCGGGCCAACGTCACGTTGTACTACCGTGCGGCGTCAGTCGCAGGCCACTGTCACGTTGTAAAACGAAAGGCGACCGATCCCACATAGAGGAGGACGATGATGATTGGGACCTTACAGCAGACAACGACAGCGCCCGACGCGCCGATCCGGCAGGCTCGGGGGCGCGTCGGCATATTCGGCATCGGGTTGGCCGCCTACTGGCCGCAGTTCCCCGGCCTCAAGGAGCGTCTGGAGGGCTACACCCGGCGGGTCATCGAGCGCGTCGCACCCTGGGCCGAGGTCGTCTCGGCCGGCCTCGTCGACGACGCAGAGGGCGCCCGCGCCGCCGGCGACCTCTTCGCCCGCGAGCAAGTGGACGTCATCCTGCTGCACACCGCGACCTACGCGACCTCCTCGCAGGTGCTCCCGGCTGTGCAGCGCGCGGGGGTTCCCGTCGTGGTGCTCAACCTGCAGCCCGTGGCCGCGCTCGACTACGCCCACGCCGACACGGGCGAGTGGCTGGCCAACTGCTCGGCCTGCTGCGCCCCCGAGCTGGCCGGCACCTTCGCCCGCGCCCGCGTTCCCTACCAGGTCGTGTCGGGCCTGATCACGGGAGACGACGAGACGCGCGCCTGGACAGAGATCCGGAGTTGGTGCCGCGCGACGGGGGCGGTGCGCGCCCTGCGCGACGCCCGGATCGGCTTCTTGGGCCACACTTACCCCGGCATGCTCGACATGTATTCCGATTTTACGCAGCACCATGCCCAGCTTGGCCTGCACGTCGAGGTGCTGGAGATGGACGACCTGCAGGCTCACGTCGAGGCGGTGACGGACGCGGACGTCGACCGGGTACTGGCCGAGACGCGGGACATGTTCGCGCTCGACGACACGGTGAGCGCGGAGCGGCTCCGATGGGGCGCGCGCGTCGCCACCGGCATGGACCGGCTCGTCGCGGACTATCGCCTGGACGCGCTGGTCTACTACTACCGCGGACGTGGAGCGTTCGAGGAACTCGGCGCGGGGTTGATCCTGGGAGGTTCGCGCCTGACCGCGCGTGGCGTGCCGTGCGCGGGCGAGGGCGACCTCAAGAACGCCGTGGCCATGCTGCTGCTGGATCGTCTGGGCGCGGGCGGCTCCTACACCGAGTTTTACGCCATGGACCTGGCGGAGGGCTTCGTCTTGATGGGCCACGATGGGCCGGGGCACGTGGCCATCAGCGACCGCAAGCCGGTGCTGCGCGGCCTGGGCCTCTACCACGGCAAGGCGGGCCACGGCGTCTCGGTCGAGTTCGCGGTCAAGACGGGGCCAGTCACGATCCTGGGCGTGACGCAGACGGCCGACGGGCGGCTCAAGCTGCTGGCGGCGGAGGGTGAGTCGCTGCCTGGCGAGACCCTGCGCATCGGCAACACCAACAGCCGCCTGCGCTTCGCCTTGCCGCCGGACCGGTTCATCGACCGCTGGTGCCAAGAGGGACCGACGCACCACGTCGCGCTGGGCGTCGGACACGAGGCCGCGACACTGCGCAAGGTGGGGCGGCTGCTCGGGCTGGAAACGGTGGTAGTGGAGTGACGACAATGACGCCCGACCTCTATCCGCGCAACGCCACGCCGCACCTGGACCTCGCCCTGTTCCAGCGCCCTACGGCCGCGTATCGCGGCGCGCCGTTCTGGTGTAAGGCGTCACGTTCGTTGCGCCTAACGTCACGGTCGCTGCGCCAATCCTGCAGAAACGTCACGGTCGCTGCGCCATCCTCCACCCAGCCCCTCGTCCTGCCTCCCTGTCCCTCTTTCTGAGCGTGAAAACAGCCTTGCACCACCCCAACGACGCTGGTGACGACAGACACCCCCGGTGCGGATCGGCGCACCGACCGTGACGTTCGAGAGTGCGTACTTGACGTTGGCACCCGAGCGGGTAGGCACAGAACGGGGTGCAGAGACAAGCATAGGCCCGTAGGCAGAGCACGATCCACGCGGTGAAAGCGGCTCTTCAGGAGGTGCCAGCGCGGCTGGCTTCCACCCGTCGGCGCGCGACCAACGTCAAGTACGCACTCTCGAAAATACCACGAACCCTGCGCCGATCCACACGGATGGGGGGATAGGTGTGGCGGGTTGGCGAGGGGGACACAGGCGTGGGAGGACCCGACGAGGCCCATAAGGAGCACGCCGTGTCGGATCGGCGCAGGGTTCGTGGGACAATCCGCGCAGCTTTAATGGACAACGGCGCAACTCACTCGGCCGCGCGATCACTCCGCGGGCTTGGACTCGCGCCGCAGGTATGCCTCGCCCATCAGGCCGTACTCCATCACCGCGTACGAGTCACGCCAGCCCTCGGCCTGCTCGCCCTCGACAAGGTGGGCCGCCCAGTGATCGCCGGCCCCCACGAAACTTTCCGGCCCCACGCGGTACCGCTCGCCGTACCCGTCGTGGTGCGGGCCGAGCAGGTTGCGCAAGCTATGATACAAGATGAGTTCGATTGTGTTGGCCCCCTCCCGGAGCAGGGATGTGAGCTCGACCTGGTAGGGACGCCAGGCCAGCATGCCGGCGGCCTGCCCATTCACGCGCACCTCGACGACGGGAACCGTGAGCCGGTCGACGGCCAGCCAGACACGCTCGCCATGGCGAGCGGGGGCGGACAGCGTGGTGCGGCAGGCCACGCGCCCCGCGTAGAAGGGCAGGCCCTGATCGACCAGGTCGCCGGGCGCCAACGGGCGTGAGTGTCGCAGGACGAAAGGCCCGCGTATCGCGCGCACCGGCCAGGGCGGTGTCGGCTCCGGCGGGTCGACGAGCGCCCAGGAAGCCGGGAGGCGTGCCGGTCGCCGCGCGGCGAGATCGTCGGCGTCCCGCGCGGCCACGGCGATGTCGCCCACGAGGTAGAGCGCCTCGATCTCCGTCCCGTAGCGGCGCGCCTGGTCGTCCACGCTGGACGGATCGCCGTGGGCGAAGGCGTCGTAGGCGACCTCGACGACGTTCTCACCCCGGCGGACGTGGGGCGCGATGTCGATGGGTAGCCACCGTATGTCACGCCAGGGCGCGAGCCCGGCGTAAGCCACCGGCGCGCCGTTGACCCTGATCGCGGCGCGCCCGGGCCGCTCCATCACCAGGCGTAGCGCCCGCCCGCCGCCGTCCAGGTCGCTCTCGAAGTGGTAGCGCAGCGTGAGCGGGCCGTCGTAGCGCTCCTCGTTGAGGAGGCGCTGGACGGCGATGAGGGGCACGGGCTTGCCCCATACGCCGTCGCCCCGCCGGAAGGCCGCCCGATCGAGCGGCAGCGCGTTGTCGTCCAGCCGTTCCACCTCCCACGCATCGAGCCTCCGCCACACGTCCATCGCTTGGGACGGCGGGGCGACCTCGAACGGCCGGAGGTCGCTGTCCCCGGCGAGGAACACGGCCGATTCGCCCGGCTCCAACTGGAACGGGACCGCGGGGAGCGTCCCGTGGCCGTCGTGCAGGGGTTGGTACGTGCCCAAGGCCAGGTCAAGCCGGGCGAGGGGGCCTGCCATCGCCTGCAGGTGGAGCGTCCCCGCGACAGGCTCCTGGCGGGATAGGTTGACCAGGAAGACAATGTGCGCCGCGCCGACGCGCCGGGTTTGCTGCCAGAGCCAGCGCCGCGGCCCCGCGACATCGACCGCGACGAGAGGCGGGGCCAGCGCGTCCAGGCGCGCGCCGAGGGCCGCGCGCGCCACCGGGCGCACATGCTGGCGCACGAACGCGCGGAGGCGCGCAACCTCCTCCCCATCGGCGCGCCCATCGACCAAGGTGGGGAGCGCGCCGGTCGACAGGATCGGGCCGCCGGCCTCGGCGAACGCCTCCAGCAGGGACAGCGTAGTCGCGCGCACGCTCACGAGGGATGGCAGCACGACCAAAGGGTAGGCCATTGCCCCGACGCGCACTAGGGGGCGCGCCCCGCGGGCGTCCACCTGCGCCGCCTCGGCCAGGATCGCCTCGTCCCCGTAGTCGAACGTGCGCTGCAGCGCGAGCAGGTCGCGACTCAGCAGCCGGAACCCCTCCTCGACCGGCGCGATCCGCGCCGCGTCGTCGTGGTGATACACGTCCCAGACATCCTGGCCCGGCACGGGCGGGCGGCGCAGGGGATACAAGCTCTCCTGCGGGTGCAGCACGAGCAACTCGGGGACCATCTCGCCCTGGGACATCAGGGCGCACAGGCGCGCCAGATAGCCGTCGACGACGTTGTTGAGGGGCCACCAGGGCTGTTGGTACCAGAGGTCGCAGGGGTAGTCGCGCTTGCGCTCCCCGGCCAGAGTGTAGTGCAGGATGTGGGGAACCAGGAGATTTGCCCCGAGCACGACCTGTTGCTCGGCGATCCACTTGCGATCCTCGAACGAGAGGTGCTGGCC
>JAABUX010008031.1_pt1 | contig 12248 bp, 7 predicted proteins | sample 5561851 | NCBI WGS metagenome assembly JAABUX01 (sample SAMN10711883, study PRJNA513361) | rock metagenome | isolation source: Antarctica rocks | place: Antarctica: Victoria Land, Richard Nunatak red sandstone | collected 2016-01-03 | reverse complement strand
GTATGTCGAGTCCGTCGTCGCCGGGATCAGCATCCCCGCCCACCCGGATTTTCGCTGCTGCGTGACGATGAACGAGGACGAATCCACCTACGAAGTCCCCGACTATATCCTCTCCCGCCTCCAGCCGACCTTGACCTTGGGCTTCCCCGCCCGCGACGACGAGTTGGCGATCCTTAAATATCACCTCCCGTTCGCGGCGCCCGAACTCCTGGCCCTGACCGTCGACTTCCTCCAACAAGCGCACGAGTTGAAGCTCGACTTTTCCCCCCGCGACGGAATCAACCTCCTCCGGTTCGCCATCAAGCGGATGGCGCAGGACCCCGAGCACCCTCTCGGCCGCGACGCAGCCTGGCGCGAAGCTCTCCTCTGCGTCCTTGGCGATGAAGCCGTCGACCTCGAAGACCTCGCGAGGCGAAAGCGCCGAGCGATGGGTGGCTCGCAGGCCCCGATGGGCCTTGGCGACCTCTTCTTCGACCCCGGCGACCCGCTCCACCCCGACGCGGAGGATGAGGATGAGGATTGATTCATCATCTAAATCTAAGTCGCGGCTCGATGATAGGGGTTCGACTCGTTCCCGTTCTCTGACCGTCCTTGATCTCGCGGTGCTCATTGTCGGCGTTGCTCTTGGGCTCGTCTGGTATCGGACCGTTCACCCTCAATTGGACCGAAGCTTCGCTAGCCCCGCTTATGCGTCGATCTCCCGGATTTATGCGACGACTCGGCGCGTGGTGGAATACGGTTTTCCCTTTTTTGCCGGAATCGTCATGGTCATGCCGATCCTACGGTTCTTGCCACCCTGCCCCCCTTGGCGGCAGATTCGACGACAACGGGGATGGACAGCCTGCCTGGCGGCGACCGGCTTCTTCGCTAGCGTGTGGTCTTTCTTGGGGTTGATGTGGCTGCTCTGGTGGCTTGTTCTGAGCAAATATTCGCCCGTTGGCTCTACCTCGTCGCAGTTTATGATTAATCACTTCGATCTCTCGTTCGCCAATTTTTTGCCCGGCTGGGTCGTCGGCTCCGTTTGGATAATGCAGAGGGTGGTTTTCAAACCAGCGGTGGCGACCGACTGGGTCGATCGGTGCGGTCGATTGCTCGGATGGGGTTGCCTGGTCACCGTACCTTGACATTGGACGCTCATAGCCTTGAACACGATGCAAATCTGGGGCTTGCTTTAAGTTGGTTAGAATAATTTGAGAGGCGTCCCATGCCGCGTGATCAAGCGTCCGCCGATGACTTCCTCCGAATCGGTTCCAAGGTTCGGGTCTTGCCGATCGTCCACGGTTCGGGTGACTGCGCGATCCGGGTCCGCGAGGAGTTGCTGGCTCGACCTTATGATTGCCTGGCGGTCCCCCTGCCCGCTTCGTTTCAGGACGAGGTTGAAGCGGCGATCGAGCAACTGCCGGTGATCTCGGTGGTGGCCCAGCTTGATGTCGAGAGTGAAGACGAAGAGGACAACGACTCGGCGATGGGATTTAGCTACGTCCCGATCGACCCTTGCCAGGGGGTAATCGCGGCGCTCCGGCTGGCGATGGGGGAGCGGATGGCCCGGGCGTTCATCGACATGGAGACGCCGCGGTTCCAGGCATCGACGACCCACTTCCCCGATCCCTACGCCCTCAAGAAGGTCAGTCCCGAGGGGTTTGCCGCCGCCGTGCTGCCCGCGATCCCGCGGCCGATGCCCGGTCAGCACGAGCGGCGGATCAGCTACATGGCCGACCAACTTCGACAGATTGAATCCCGGCATCAGTCGATCTTGCTGGTCTGCTCGCTGACCGACTGGCCCTGGATCAGGGATGCTTACACCCGATTGGTCGCGGTCGACGAACCGGCGACGTTCTTCGCGCCGATGCAGACGTTTGGGGTTGATCCCAAGACTCTGATCTTCCTGACGGGGGAACTTCCCTTTTTGACCGGCCTCTACGAGCGGGGGCGGAGCGAACTGACCCCCGACGACAATTTGTCGGTGGACGGGATCAAGGAGATGGTCCTCCGGGCGCGCGACCTTTTGCAGGACCGCTTGCCCAAGGTGGCGGCGCGGATCACGCCGCAGTTGCTTTCGGTCTACTTCCGGTACGTCCGGAACCTGAGCCTGATCGAGCGGCGGCTCACCCCCGACCTGTATACCCTGGTCGTCGCGGCGCAGCAGACGGCGGGGGATGACCTGGCGATCGCGATCGGCGAGGCGGCACGCGAATACCCCGACAGCGACATCGGCGAGTTCGACGTGGCGCTCCGGATGGGGATCGGTCGCGCCGAAGTCCCCGGTTGGGGGACGGCTAAAATGGTCAGCCGCCTGCCGGGCCAAGCGATGAGCTGGCGGTCGTGCCAGCTCCGGACTCGGCCGACCGACAAGGACAAGAAGGACTGGCGGCAGCGGTGGGACCCGTTCGGGATGTGCTCGTGGCCGCCCGAAGATGACCGGATCGAGAGCTTCCAGCAGCACGTCCGCGACCAAGCCAAGGCGACTCTAGGGGCGGATCTGGCTCGATCCGAGAAGTTCACCTCCAGCGTCATGGACGGCCTCGACATCCGCGAAACCTTGCGGAACTGGCACACCGGCGACCTGTACGTCAAGGTCCTCCCGCCGAGCCGGGGGTCGATCGAAGTAGTTGTCTTCCTGTTCGACGTCCCCGCCGACCCGCAGGTCTACACGAACCGGGCCACCTGGTACGCCGAGCACCGCGACGAATCCACCTTGGCCTTCTTCGGGACCGACCCGTTCCAGAATTTCGTGGGACCAGGGATCGCGCAGGCTGAATACGGGGGCGCGATGTTCCTGTTCCCGCCGCGACCGATCCCCGACCTCTGGGACGACCCCCGGCTCGACGAGCACGACACCCTGGAAACTCGGTTGTTGGCTGGGGCCTTCCTTCACAGCCGCGAGCGGCACGTCGCCGTCGTAAGCCCGAAGGCCCCCTCGACCGAGTGGCGTCGCCTGGCACGCAAGTATGGCAAGAAGATCGTCCACCTGCCGCTTGGTCGATTCAGCGGTCAACTGATCGAACGACTTCGCCGGTTCCACGTCCTCAACGGCAAGGAGATCCGCTCCTATGCCGCCGAGTTCATCCGCGACCTCTGACCGACGGCACCACGCTTGCTCACTTCCTTGAGGACCGCCCGCGCAACCCGGCTGGTCGGCACCCATCTGGCAGGACGCTGAATGGACTCCACTCGACCCCTCACCTCGATCCCGTCGTTGACCGGCCCGGTGCTCGACTGGTTCGCCGCCACCTTCCCGGGCGGGCCAACCCCCGCGCAGGCCGCCGCTTGGCCGATCATCGCGGCTCGTGAGAACCTGCTCTTGATCTCGCCGACGGGCACCGGCAAGACGCTCGCCGCGTTCCTGGCCATCATCCAAGAACTATTTGACGAATTCGCCACGGGAACCTTGGCCCCGGGAATCCGCTGCGTCTACGTCTCGCCGCTTCGGAGCCTTGGTTACGACATCGAGCGCAACCTGGCCCAACCCCTGGAAGCCATCCGCCAGCGCATGGGCTGGTCGGCTAGCCCGATCAAGCTGGGAGTCCGGACCGGCGACACGACCCCTTGCCAGCGCCGAAAGCTCCGCGATGACCCGCCGCAGATCCTGATCACGACGCCGGAAAGCCTCGCGCTCATGTTGAGTCAAAAGGCGTGGGACCCGCACTGGCGGTCGGTCCGCTCGATCGTGCTCGACGAGGTCCACGCCTTGGTGCCGTCCAAGCGCGGGGCCGACCTCGCCGTGTCGGTCGAGCGCCTGGCCGCCAAAGCGGCGGTTGACCCGGCGCGGATCGGGCTTTCGGCGACCTGTCGCCCGCCCGAGCTGGTGGCCCGATACCTGGTCGGACCGGACCGGACTTGCCGGACCATCGAGGCTGACTTGCCCGCGGGAACCCCTGCCCTGGCCATCGAGGTCGAAGCGCTGATCAAGGCGGACGAGGCTCCCCACCGCGGTCTGACCTACCGTCGCCTGATCCGGCGGATCAAAGAGGCGACCACGGCAGCCCGGACCAGCGTCGTCTTCGCCAACACCCGAGCCTTCACCGAGAAGATCACCCACGACCTCCGCCGCGAACTGGGCGATCCGGCCGGGGCATCGATCGCCGCGCACCACTCCGCGCTCGACGCCGACCGCCGTCGCCAGGTGGAAGCGCAACTCAAGGCCGGTGAACTCCGGGCCGTCGTCACCAGCACCAGCCTGGAACTCGGCGTCGATATCAGCGCGGCCGACCTGTCGATCTTGGTTGGCCTCCCAGGCAGCGTATCGCGGTGTCTGCAGCGCGTGGGGCGTGCCGGCCACCAGGTTGGGGTCCAAACCCGCGGGCTGATCCTAGCCGCGTCGGCCGCCGAACTTGCCGGCGCGATCGTCACCGCCAACGCCGCTCGCCGCGGGGACGTCGAACCACTCCGGCTCAGCCAGAACCCGCTCGACGTCGTTTGCCAGCAGTTGATCGGCATGGCCTGCGGCGGTGAGTGGTCGGCCGATGCCGCTTACGCCCTCCTCCGGAGATCAGCGCCGCTGGCCACTTTGAGCCGGATCGACTTCGACGCTTGCCTCGCGTTCCTGGCGGGGGAACTGGCCGCTCCCCCCGGAGCTTATGAGCCTGAACCTGGGTCCACGCCGCGCTGGACGGCACCTAGGATCTGGAAGCGGGGCGGGCTGTTCGGCGTCAAGAACGGCCGAATCATTCGCTGGTTTTGGTCCAACGTCGGCACGATCACGTCCGAGGAATCGATTCGCGTCCAAATCGACGGCCAGATCATCGGGACGCTTGAAGGAGCGTATGCTGAGCGGTTGCAGCCCGGCGATCGGTTCGTCCTGGATGGTCGGGCATTCGAGTTCCGCCGGATCGAGGAGTTGGTCGTTCACGTCAAGGCGACCGGTGAGGAGGCCAACCTCCCTCGTTGGTCGAGCGACCGGCAGGGTCTCTCGGCGGAGTTGGCCCGCGACCTGGCGGCGTTTCGTGCGGAAGCCGCCCGGTTCCTCGCCGATAGCCCTTCGAGCTTCCGGTCGTGGCTCGCCGAAACCAGTGATATCGGCCCCGACGAGGCGGGGGTTCTCGAAGCCCTCCTGATTGCGCAGGAGCAAGTCAGCGAGATTCCCGCCGCGAATCACGCTTTGATCGAAGAGTGTCCCGACGAGACGCAACAGAGTTTCACCTATGCTTTTCACGCCCCCCTGGGTCGCCCCGCGGCCGAGGCGATCGGTCGAGCGATGGCCGCTCGGTTGGGGCGGAAATATGGTCGCGACCTCAAGTTGGTGATCGCGGACCTCGGCTGGTCGATCACCCTGCCCGAAGGCCAGCAGATCCAGCCGCGGGAATTGTGCGAGATCTTTCAGCCCGAGGAATTCGCCTGCGACGTGCTCGAAGGGCTGGACCGGGGTGAACTGCTCGCCCGGCGGTTTCGCCATGTGGCCGCGACGGCGCTCATGGTCCTCCGGCGCCCCGAGGGGGGTCGTACCAAGGTGGGGGGGTTGCTCTGGGTTAGCCAACGCTTGTTTCCGCTGGTCCAAGCGGCTTGCCCGGACCATCCCCTGCTGCGGGAGGTCCGCCGCGAGGTCCTCGAAGAAGTGCTCGACTCGCGCAGCGCTCTGGAGTGGCTGACGTCCCGTCCCGAGGTTCGGTTTCGAGCACTCGACGGTCCATCGCCGTTTGCCGCCGCCTGGATTGATCCGGGGGGACCTGAACCAATCCGGTTCGAGTCACCAGGGGATGCTTTGAAGCGACTGCACCAGAGGCTCGTGTCGCCATGATCGCCGGTCCCGACGGCTGGATGCTGACGCCCGAAGGCGCCACGCTTCACGTGGAACACCGCGTGGCCGTCATCGCCGATGTCCACCTCGGTTACGAATGGGCCAGGGCCTCGGGAGGCGACTGCCTGCCCGAACACTCGCTCCGGGAGACGTTGCTGAAGCTCACGTCCTTGCTGGACCGTCGATCGATCAGTCGGCTGGTTGTCGCCGGTGATCTGGTGGAGTCTCCTCGACGCTGTCGCCGGACCGAAGCCGACTTACGCCAGCTTTACTCCTGGCTGAACGACCGAGGCGTTGAGTTGGTACCCATCCTGGGCAATCACGACCCGCAAGGCGCAAACAAGGCTCCGCTCAGTATGGAGGTGGCCGGGTGGACGATTCATCACGGCCACCGAGCCGTCCCAGGGCGCCGGACCATCTCCGGGCACCACCACCCGGTCCTACGTTCGGGAAGTGTGACGGCCCCTTGCTTTGTCGTTGGGCCGGACCGGATCGTCCTCCCCGCGTTTACTCCCAACGCCGCCGGGTTGCCGGTTGGCTCGCCGCGAACACCGCCGGAGTGGCTGCGAGCGGACACTCGTTGCGTCGCGGGACTCGGGGGCGAACTCCTCGATTTTGGCCTATTAAACCCCTTGATCAGTCGACTGGGCGGGGGATCAGGTTAGTGAGTTTTCGCCACTGGGTCGAGTCGTCGGGGCGGGTTGGTGGAGAACGGGTGTAGCTTTCGAACCTGGAGATTCTTTGGAATCAAGAATGGCAAATCGCAGGATCGCAAATCGCAAATACTGGAAGAATCCAGGTTTCTGATTTTTTGCGATTTGCGATCCTGCGATTTGCAATCCGCCTCTCCAGATTCGAAAGCTACACCCGTGGAAAACTCTTGGGAAGCGACATTGCCTTTTCCGGTTGGCTAGTCCCATAATGTTCAGTGCCTTTGAATCCGGATGATCCTCGTTCCGTCGCGATCGCCGTGCGACGACGTTGTCTCACCCCAGTCGAGTGGAGTTTGCGGAAAGGCCGGTATGCCCGAAGTCACGATCACCTTGGATAATCACGACGAAGAGCTTGCGGTCTTCGGGAGTCGAGACCAGTTTCTTCGGCAGGTTCGCGACGCTTTCGGCGTGAAACTCGTGGCTCGCCACGGTGAGGTCCGGGTTGAAGGGGAAACGACTCGCGTCGAACTCGCTCGGCAGGTCCTTGAAGAGCTGAAGACCTGGTATCGGCGTCGACGGGTCGCCTCGGCGGGCGATGTGGCGAATCTGATCGAGTCACGATCCCGGGCCGCCTCCGAAGATCGGACCGACCTGGTGTCCGAGATCCGCGAAGGGAACAAGGTTGTCCGGGCTCGGACCGAAGGGCAAGGCCGCTATCTGGCCACCCTCCGCGACCACGAACTCGTCTTCTGTATCGGCCCGGCGGGGACGGGGAAAACCTACCTCGCGGTGGCGATGGCGGTCGCTGAGTTGCGCAAGGGGAAGATCAAAAAGATCATCTTAGTTCGACCCGCCGTGGAAGCGGGGGAACACCTCGGCTTTCTCCCGGGCGATCTCGAAGCTAAGATCAACCCGTACCTCCGTCCCCTCCTCGATGCGCTCCACGACTTGATGGATTACGACTCGATCCGCCGCTACATGGGGAACGACTTGATCGAGATCGCCCCGCTCGCCTACATGCGGGGGCGGACCCTGAACGACGCGGTGATCATCCTCGATGAGGGGCAGAATGCCACGGTCCCGCAGATGAAGATGTTTCTGACCCGGATGGGGCAGAACGCCCGGATCGTGGTGACGGGAGATACCACTCAGGTGGACCTCCCCGCCGCATCGGCGAGCGGGCTTGCCGACGCCGTCGAGCGGCTCAAGGATGTACCCGGGATCGGCATCGCCCGCTTGGAGAAATCCGACATCGTGCGCCACCCTTTGGTCCAGGCGATCGTGACGGCTTACGAAGATTACGACCGGCTCCAGGCCCTTGGCCACGACCGTCGGTCCGAGGGGAACCATCGGACCAGCACCGTGGCGGCCGGTCCGGAAGGTTTGATTTGATTCTGGAGACCGCCCTGTTCTCGTTCTTGGGCCGGTGTGATCGAGTAGCGAACCAGAGATTTCCAGCCTCGCCCTTGTGGGTGAGGTTGGCGGGATTATCGCCTGAGTGGACCCTCCGGGGTCGAGATATTCATGAGCCTCGGCAAACGGAAAGTGAAGCTCGTTCGGGCCCAGTTGCGGCCTTCTCACCTGGTCGTCCATCAGCACAACCGTTCGGCCCGGCAACGTGATCAGTGGGCTCGCCTCGGGGTGGTCGCGCTGGCCGTGGTGGCCACCGCCGCGATCGTCCACGGTCCGGGGCCGTTCTTCACGTTTCGACTCGGTCAACGCCCCGATCGCGAGGTCCGGGTCAACGTCGACCAGTTCCAGCGCCGGAACATGATCCGGACCAACACCCAGCGGCAAGCCAAAGCCGACCAGGTTCCCCCCGCGATGGTCAATGACCCCAGCCCGATCGAAGACCTGGCCGACCGCCTCGACGCCTTCGTGACCGTTGTCGCTCGATCCCCGTCCATCGACGCTGTCCCGAACTCGACGCGCGAGCAATGGAAACTCACCCCCGCCCTTTACGACGACATCCGGGAAGCGAGCGATACCCCCGAACGCCTCGACGACATCCATCGGCGCATCCGGAGGGCGTTCGAACCCTTGATCCGCGACGGCATCCTCGGCCCCGGCATTCTCCCCAGGAACGAGGAGTTGAGCCGAACTCTGTCGGTCCGGCTGGTGAACGCGTCGCACGACAAAGCCCACCTTGTCCCCCGCGAGCGCCTGATCCGCGAACGGCTCGACAAAGTGGATGGTCCCGTCGCCAAAGAGTTTATCGCCACTTTCAACCCTCCCGCCGTCGGCAAGGAGTTGTTTGAGCTGATCGCCGACCGCCTCGCCGGCTTGCCGACCTTGGTGTATGAAGAGTCGTTCACCACGAAACTCCGCGACCAAGCTCGGGCGTCGGTCACCGATATCTTCGATGTTTTTCACCGCAACGAACTGCTCGTCCCGCAAGGTCAGGAGATCACGGAGGAACAAATCCTGCTGCTCTGGGAGGAATACAAGCGATCCATCGCGGAGCGGACCTGGCAAGACCGCCTGCGCCGCGGGGGCGCGGTCGTGGTGCTGGCGGCGGCGATGTTCGCCCTGATTGGCTACTATATCGTGCGGCACGAGCCGAGAATCGCCAACGACCTGGGCCGGATCACGTCGATCTGCCTGCTATCGGTCGTGGCGCTGCTGGTGGCCCGGCTTGCGGCGATTCAGCCCTGGCACGCTGAGCTTGCCCCGATCGCCATCGCCGCGATGATCCTGGCGATTGCCTATAACCCTTACTTTGCCTTGATCGTCACATTTGGCCTGAGTTTGTTGACCAGCGTGGCGATGAACGCGGGGATTGGTCACTTCCTGGTGATCATGGGCGGCACGTCGGTCGGCGTCCTCTGCTTGCACGAGGTCAGGACTCGAACCAAGTTGATCAAGGTCGGCGCCCTCTGCGCCGTGGGTTTTTGCGTCCTGACCTGGGCGACCGGACTATTGGAAGACCAGCCGATCAACCTGATCGCGGTCGATAGCTTTTGGCGGGCCGGCTGGGGCTTGATGGCCGGATTCGCCTTAGGGGGGATGCTGCCGTTCGTCGAGACCGGGTTTGGGATTGTCACCGGGATCAGCTTGCTCGAACTGGGGGATATTACCCATCCCCTGTTGCAGGAGTTGGTCCGGCGAGCGCCCGGGACCCATAACCATTCGATCGCGGTCGGCACGATCGCCGAGGCCGCTTCCGAGCGGATCGGGGCCAACGCCTTGCTCGTCCGGATCGGCGCGTATTTTCACGATATCGGCAAGATGCTCAAGCCGCACTATTTCGTCGAAAACCAGGCGGGGGCGACCAACCGACACGCCAACCTCGCCCCGGCAATGAGCACTTTGATCATCATTGGCCACGTCAAAGACGGCGTCGACCTCGGGCGACAGCATCACCTCCCCGAGCCGATCGTCGACCTGATCGAGCAACACCACGGGACGACGTTGGTCGAGTACTTCTTCAACGAAGCCACCAAGCGGAGCGGAGCCAACCCCGATGGCGCGACGGTCCTCGAAGGGGCGTTCCGCTATCCTGGTCCCAAACCGCAGTCCAAAGAGGCGGCGATCTTGATGGTCTCCGATGCCGTCGAGAGTGCGAGCCGGACCTTATCCGAGCCGACCCCGGCCCGGATCGAAGGGCTGTGCCGCGATCTGATCAACAAGCGGCTCCACGACGGCCAGTTCGACGAGTGCGGCCTGACCTTGCGCGAAATCGCCGAAGTCCGCGAAAGCCTGATCAAGTCCTTGATCGGGATCTATCATGGTCGTGTCAAATACCCCGAACAGAGAACGGCGTGAGCACGATTACCAACCCAGCCCATCCCCCTCGCGCCGGGGGGATCGTTGTCGAAGTGAGCGACACCCAAAACTTCTTGGCGGTCGACTCGCCGTGGGTGGAACAACTCGTCGAGCGGACATTGCGACTTGAAGGGGTTGACCAGGCGTCGATCTCGGTGGCCTTGGTGGACGATGCCTCGATTCGCGTCATCAATGCCCGGCATCTATCGCATGATTGGGCAACCGACGTTATTAGTTTTCGATTGTCCGACGATGGTGACGAGGAGTTGAGTGGAGAATTGATTATCTCAACGCAAATGGCCTGGAAAACAGCAGCCGAAGCTCAGTCACCACCCAGTCGAGAACTTGCTTTGTATCTGGTCCACGGTTTGCTCCACCTTTGTGGTTATGACGACCAGGCAGCCGACGATGTGGCGGTCATCCGCCGACGGGAAGCGGCAGTTCTCGACGCCCTGGGAATCGATTATCCGTTGAGTCGGGTCGATCGATCCCCAGCAACATCCGATGATTCGGGCCGGGAGAGTAGCCGTTGGCCGCGCTGAGTTTAAGCGGGGCGTTGGTCGTTGGTGGCGCCCTCGGCATGATTCAGGCTCTGTCGGTCGCCCTTGGTCGGGCGCTCCGCACCTATTCTCGCAGCCGGCTCGAAGATGTTTGCGCGTCGAAGCGCCAGCCTGATCTCGCGCGCGTCATCGAGCATGATGATGAAGCGACCGAGCGGGCCGCCGAAGGGATCGCGGTCGTCGCGGAGTTGTTCGCCGCCGCCTGGTTCGCGCGCGAGCTGGCCATCGGGTCGTCGGTCTTGGCGATCGGCCTAGCGGCGGTGGGGACGATCGGGGTCCACTTCGTCGCGAGCGTCGTTGGTCGGGTCTGGGCCGAGCCGCTGCTGGCAGCGCTCTGGCCGATAGCCCGGCTGGTACGCAACATCGCCTGGCCGCTGACATCGCTTGCGCGGTGGGTCGAATGGGCCGCCTACCAGTTCGCCGGGCCAACCGACGCCCCCCCCCGCCCGGCCAGCGTCGAGGTCGAGATTCTGCCCGACGCCGACCACCCGGAGGACACCGAGACCGACGTTTCCTCCTCGACCCGGACCTTGCTTGAGCATGTCGTCGGCTTGACCCGGCTGACGGTCTCCGAGATCATGACCCCGCGAGCCCGGGTGAAACTGCTCCCGGAAACCGTCTCCCCGCAAACCGCCGCGCAGGTGTTTCGTGAGTCGGGACTGAGCCGGATTCCGTTGTTTGGGGAGAACAGCGACCATATCGTTGGCATCCTCTACGCCAAGGATCTGTTCCCGCAGATGGTCGAGGCAGCCCGCACAGCGGAACCGGTGATACCTCACAAACTCAAGCGAGCCGCTTACGTCGTCCCGGAGTCGATGAACGCCAACGACCTCCTGGCAGAGTTCCGCTCGCGTCGGAGCCAGATTGCCATCGTTGTCAACGAATATGGCGGCCTGGCCGGGTTGATTACCTTGGAGGACCTGTTCGAACAACTCGTCGGACCCATCGACGACGAACACGATATCCCCACGTCCGACGACCGGATCAGGGAGGTCGGCGAGACCAAATTCGAGGTCGACGCCGCCGTCTCGCTCGGCCAGATCAACCACCGGTTTCGGCTTCACCTGCCCACCGATGGTCAGTTTCAGACGATGGGAGGCTATGCCTTCAACGAGTTGGGCCGCCTACCCAAGCCCGGCGAGATGTTTCAAGCCGATGGCGTTCAGATCACGATTCTGGAAGTCGTGGAACGCTCGATCCGCCGGGTCTTGATGGAATTGCGCTGAGAGAATGGGAGACTGAGCGAGCGGATAAGGAAAAAGCGTTTGCTTCTCCGCGCGGCGGGGAGGAGCAAACGCTCTATGGCGAGGTCGAGATATTGACCGGAGTGCGGGGCGGGAGGGAATCAACGGCGGTAAGGATTGGATTGGACCGGCACATAGACCGGGCAAGGCTTCGGCTTGGACGAATCCTTGGTGGACCGCATCCCCTGCTCGGCGGCTGCGACCGCCCGGTCGATCAGGTCGGCGAATGCCTTGACGATTGCCCCGAAATTCGACATAAATCGTTCTCCCCTGCTCGGGACGGTCCCTGACT
>JAABUX010008030.1_pt1 | contig 12249 bp, 16 predicted proteins | sample 5561851 | NCBI WGS metagenome assembly JAABUX01 (sample SAMN10711883, study PRJNA513361) | rock metagenome | isolation source: Antarctica rocks | place: Antarctica: Victoria Land, Richard Nunatak red sandstone | collected 2016-01-03 | reverse complement strand
AGCCCAGCTTGGGGTGATCGGCATGGGCGTGATCCTCATGCCCGTGATCGGCGGCGACGAAGGCGGAAGGGGCGGGAATGCTGGCCATATCTGGTCCTTGGTAATCCGTTTACTTGCCGGTCGTGGCGCTACCGCCGCGCGGGGCGTTCGAGCCGCCGCCGGGGGAGGAAGCGGGTTCGAGCGGACGCGAGGGCGCGATCGGCGCGGGGGAGGACGGCGCGGACGCGACGGTCTCGACCGGGCGCGCGGGAGCTTGAGAGGCGGTGGGGGTGATGCCGTTCTCGGCCTGCTTGGCGGCGACCCACGCGAGGAAGTGCGCGCGCGGAACGACCTCGATCGCGATCGGCATGAAGCCGTGCTTGGTGCCGCACAGCTGGAAGCACTGGCCGAAATACAGGCCCGCCTTTTCAGCCTTGAACCAAGTTTCGTTGATGCGACCCGGAACTGCGTCCATCTGCACCCACAGCGAAGGCACCGCGAAGGCGTGGATGACGTCCGCCCCGGTCGTCAACACCTTGATCGTCGAACCAACGGGAACGACGAGACGGTTATCGACATCGAGCAGACGCGGCGTACCCGCCTTCTTGGTCTCCGCCTCGTTGAGCATGACCGAATCGTAGCTGAAACCGCCATTATCGGGGTAGGAGTATTCCCAATACCATTGATGCCCGGTCGCCTTGATCGTCAGATCGGGCTTGGGCGGATCATACTGGTTTGCGAGCAACTGGAAGGACGGCACGGCGATGCCGAGCAGAATGAGCACGGGCGCTACCGTCCAGATAATCTCGATCGTGGTGTTATGGCTGAGCTTCGACGGCAGCCGCCCTTCGCGCCTGCGGAACGCGAACATCACGTAGCCGATCAGTGCCAGGACGAAGATCGTCACCGCGGTCAGGATCGGCTCGAGCACGCGATCGTTCATGAAACGGCCCTCGTGCGCGATCGGAGACAGCGAGGGTTGCAGACGCCATCCATGAGCAATCGGCTGCGCGACAATGTCCTGCGGTCCAAGACGCGGCGGACCACCGGCGGGTGCGGTAGCCTTGGGGAGCGAGGGCGATTTGGAGCCGAGGCCGGTCGCCTCGGGCGGGGCCGGGGGGGCAAGCGAATCGGGGGCGGCGCGCTCAGGCTTGGGCGTGGTCGCGAGTTCAGCAGGCGAGGCGCGGTTGACGGGCGCGACGTCGATCGCGGCACCGGTGGCCGACGGTGGCGTCGGTGCGTGCGTTCCCACCGCGTTGCCGGTAACGGTGGGCGTCTGCGCAATCACGGCAAGCGGGGCCAGGGCCAGCACCGCCGCCACTCCGATGCGCTTCGACCAGTTCATGCGGTTCTCGACCCTGATAGCGCGGCCATGAGCGGCCGCTTTGCTTGGCTTGCTGCTATACGAACGCGGGTGGAGCTGAACAAGTCGCCAGCTTGCCGCATTGCGGCGGGGGCGCGGCAGGCTCATCGCTTGGCGCGGGCGATCTCGGCAAGAATTTGGGGCAGGTCTTCGGTGCGCAGGTCGCCCCGGTGGCGGGCGCGCACGATCCCGTGGCCGTCGATGACGAAGGTCTCGGGGAGGCCTTGGACGGCCCACGCCTGTTGGGCTCGGGAGTTGGGATCAAGGCCGATGCGGCGATAGGAGTTGCCGTAATTGCGGAACAGCGTCGCGAGGCCTTGCGGGCTATCGTGCACCGCGATGCCATGGACGACGACGCCGCGCGCGGTCAGCGCGGCAAGCTGGGGAGCTTCGACGCGGCAGGGCAGGCACCACGATGCGAAAAAATTGACGATCGTGGGGGTGCCGTGGGCGAGGTCTCGGGTGGCGAGGCCGGGATGGGTGACGTCGTAGCCGGGCAGGTCGAACGCGGGCGCGGGGTGGCCGATGAGCGGGCTGGGCGCTTCGGTGTGCTGGGCACGGCGCGGGCCGAACTGGACGACGAGGAGGAAGGCGGCGAACAGCGTGAGCGGGGCGAGGAGGGCGAGGCGGGCGAGGCGGGACATGCAGATCAGGAAGCGTTGGCGGGCACGCCCTGCGCAGCCCCGGCGGGCACCTCGTCGGACTCGTCCGCCTTCTTCTCAAGTATTACGGGGATGCACTCATCATCCGTTCCGACATCCAGAACGGTTCGTGCGGCCGCGCGCTTGCATACCGTGACTTGCACGAGCGCGAAGGGCGCGGCCGCGCTTCTGTTCGAGAGCGCCGACACCGGAACCACGAAGCGATCGGCGAGCGTGGTGCCGATCGCGCGAAGCTCGTCCGTTTCCGGATCGGTGCCGGTCAGCGCGCATTTGCCCAACGCCGTCTCGCGCCGGACCTGGCAGCGGAACTCGAAGCCGATCGTGCCCTTTCGGTCGCGTGGATAGGCGGCGCGAAGTTCGTCATTCGATGGCTTGCTCGACCACGTGATCGGAGGCGAATCGGCCGCGTCGCTCGCGCTCGAGGCGGAGCCGGTCTCGACCCAAGCGACATAGGTGCCGTCGTCGAACGTCGGCGGTCCCTTGCAAGAGGCGACGAGCAAGGCGGCGAGCGCGAACGACGCGCGTTTCATCGCAGCCCCACCCTCCCTGTTGCGGCCGAAGGGGCGATGGGGAGCGGAACGGAACGAGAAGAGGGAGGGCGCGAGGCTCACCGCTCCACCTTACCCGTCTTGTGGATTACGCCCACGAGTTCGGGGGGTTGGTACTTCTCGTCGTGCTTGGCGAGGATTTGCTCGGCGACGAACAGGCCCGCCGGGGTGAAGGTGCCGGTCGCGATCACGCCCGAGTTTTCGCGGAAGAGGTCGGGCACCAGGCCGCGGTAGCGCACCAGCGTCGTCGCGCGGTTGTCGGTGACGGCGAACGCGAGGGTCAGGCCATCGGGCAGGCGGAGCACCGAATGCGCCGCGACGAGCCCGCCCAGCCGGATCTCGCGGCCGGGCGCGGGCGGGTGGGCGCGCACGTCCGAGGGCGCGTAGAAGTAGGTGGCGCTGTCACCGATCGCCGACAGCCCGAGCGCGAGCGCGCCGCCGAGCGCCACCACCGCCGCGCCGAGCAGATACAGGCGCTGGTGCCTGGCGGTCACCGCGCGTCCTCGCGCCGACGCTCGGCCGCGGCGGCGCGTTCGGCGCGGCGCATCGACATGTAGGCGTGGGTCACCAATCCGAGCACCGCGATCGCCGCGACCGCGTAGGCGGGATAGACGTACTCGGCGTGCGTCATGCGAACGCCTCCGCCATGCGGCGCGCGCGGGCGCGGACGCGGGTGGTGGCGATCTCGGCGCGCATTCGCATGAGCACCGTCGCGGCGAACAGCAGCGCGAAGCCGAACGCGCCGATGCCGAGCGGCCACAGCATCGGCGTGGCAATGGTCGAGCCGCTGAGCGTGATCGACGCGCCCTGGTGGAGCGTGTTCCACCAATCGACCGAGTATTTGATGATCGGGAGGTTGATCGCGCCGACGATCGACAGGATCGCCGCCGAACGCGCTCCCCTGCCCGGTTCGTCGAACGCGTTCGAAAGCGCGATGACGCCCAAATAGAGGAAGAACAGCACGAGCATCGAGGTCAGCCGCGCGTCCCACACCCACCATGTACCCCAGGTGGGCTGGCCCCAGAGCGAGCCGGTGATCAGGCATATGGCGGCGAACACCCCGCCGACGGGCGCGATGGCGCGCGCGGCGACCTCGGCCAGCGGATGACGCCATACGAGGCCGACGGCAGACGCGACCGCGAGGCCCGCGTAGCCGAGTTCGGCCAAGATCGCGGCGGGCACGTGCACGTCCATGATCCGCGCGCTATCGCCCTGCAGGTAATCGGGCGGCGCGTAGAACAGCCCCCACGCGAGGCCGAGCGCGGTCAGCATGAGGCCGGGCCACAGCGTCAGCGGCGTGGCTGTGCGCGCGATGCGCAGAAAGCGGGCGGGGTTGGCGAAGCGGTGCATGGCGTCGTACCCGATATACGCTACCCCCGCGTCGCGCGCACCCCCGCTCCGGCGGCGAACGGTCCCATAGCCACAAGCACCAGGCTCGCCGCGCCCAGCAACTTGAACGCCCCCGCCCCAGCGTCTCCGGCCGCGCCCGCGCCGAAGATCAGCAGCGGCACGCCGAGCGGAAACACGAGCAGACCGCTAAGCATCCCGCCCTCGCGCGCGCCCGTCGTCAGCGCGGCGGCGATGACCGCGAGCGAGGCCAAGCCCGGGGTGCCGATCAGCAGCGCGAGTTCGAGGCGCAGGATCGCGGGCGCGCCGAGGCCGAACAGCAGCGCGGCGAGCGGGGCGGCGATCAGGAGGGGGAGCGCGAAGGCGAGCCAGTGTGCGGCGAGGCGCGCGGCGGCGATGATCTCGGCGGGAATTGCGCGCGCGGCGTACTGGTCGAGCGTGCCGTCGGCGCGGTCGGCTTCAAAAAGCGTGGGGACGGGCAGCAGCGCGGCGAGCAGCGCCGCCACCCAGACGACACCCGCGCCCACCCGCGCGAGCGTGCGCGCATCGGGGCCGACTGCGAAGGGAAAGACGATCGCGACGAGGAGGAAGAACACCACGGGCAACGCCGACGCGCCCGCGCGACCGCGCGCGAGAGCGAGATCGCGCGCGAGGAGGTGGGCGAACATGGGGCGGGCGTAGGCGGGGAAGACGTGCAGCTCAAGCGAGGGGCGGGCTCGGCAGCGGTGCCGGCAGCGGCGTCGTTGGCCTCAGTGGTACAACGCGACTCTCGTCGGCATGCCGGTCGGCGGGAGGTCGCGCAACCGGTCCGCCTCCCCCGTCTCGCGCTGGAAGTCCGCAATGCGGCCTTCGGTTCGCGCGATGTCGGCCAGATAGCGGTGCGCGTCCGCGTTGGCGGGATCGAGCGCGACGACGCGCGCGAGTTGCGCGCGCGCCTGCGCGTGCCAACCGGCATCGTAGAGGATCAGCGCCTCGTCGGTCAGGATCGCGGTCGAGCCGGGATCGAGCGCGCGGGCGCGGGCAATCATCCGCAGCGCATCGGCCTTGCGACTCCCCATCGAGAGCGCGGTCGCATACCAGTGGAAGGTAAGCGCGTCGTTCGGCGCGAGTTCGAGCGCGCGGTCGAACTCGGCCCAGGCGGCGGGCGCGTCGTGCTTCGACCAGAATAGCGCGAAGGCGCGTGCGCGGTGCGCAGCCGCGAGGTTCGGATCGAGCCGGAGCGCAGTTTCGGCGGCAGCGGTGGCCTTGGGATAGGCCTCGGCGTCCGTCATCGAGCCGAACTCGCGCAGAAGCAGGTAGGTGTTGGCGAGGCCCGCGTAGGCGGGCGCGTAGCCGGGTTCGCGCGCGATCGCCGCGCCGAAATCCTGTCGCGCCTGCGCCAGCCCGGCGGGGGTACGCAGCGACCAGGCGTGATAGCCGTTCAAATAGTCCTCGCGCGCCAGCGGATCGATCGCGGCGGGGTTGGCGTCGAGCTTGGGCGGCGTAGCTGCGGGATAGGCGGGAGTCCGCGCTGACCAAGCGAAGGCGAACGCGGCTACGGCGGCGAGCGCAGTCGCTGCGAGAATGGAAGCGCGCCAGCGCCGGGCGGAGCCTGTTGGAAAACGGTGGCCGGGATCGGGCGCGGGCGCGACGGGTGAGGACGCCTTGTCGGACGCGGGCGGAGCATCGGTTAGCGCGGGGGCTGGATCGTCATCGATGTCCGCATCTGCGGCGGCGAGCGCGGCGTTGGCGTTCAGCCAGCGGTCGAGATCGGCAGTGTTCGCGTAGACGGGCGCGCGCGGACCGCCGGGCACGCGGCGCACGGGCAGCCCACGCGCCTCCCAACGCCGCACGGTGCGCTCGTCGCGGCCGAGATGCCGCGCGATCGCCTTCCAGCCGTCCAGCCGCTCTTCGCCCCGTTGGTCCGCCACAATCTGCCGATACGAATCACATCGGCATCGGGTTTAGCACGAATCGTTATGGTGCCGCACTCATTAGTGCGGCACCATGCTCATTGCTTAGCGGCTGCGACAACGCGCGACGGCGAGACCGGCCACGCCCAGACCCATGAGCGCGAGCGCGGCGGGTTCGGGGGTCGGGATTGCGACATTGCTGAAGGTTAGCCCGGAGAACAAGGCGTAGTCTTGCGAATTCACCTGAGTAATCGTGAACGACGTGATTACGTCGGCCGCGAATGCAACGGGCAAATTGAACTCGCGAAGATCAAGTCGTTGACCGATGCCATTATCGAACCATGGCTTGGTCGTATTCGCGATAGTATTGGTAAATACGTTGCTGTTGTAGTCTCGCGTATCGATGCCTCCGATCGATTTATAAGTTATCGATCCGCCGGACAACGTACCGACGGTCACATCGTACTCGTCGGCTCCAGGCGTACCATAATAGTTGTTGAGAAGGGCATAGAACGAGGCTTGGCCCGGAATATTTACATGTAAAGTGAACGTATCTCCAGTTCCACCGTTAGCAATAAAGGTGCCTGCGACGCCCTTGTAAGGCGCGATCTGGAACGGAATATTGGTGCCTTTGTTGCCGGTTGTCGTTCCTAGCGGGAATGTTTGCGGATTGCGATCGACATGGCCGTTGACCACGCTCGAGATATCGACTGTTGTAAAAGTACCGGCGTGGGCGGGAAGCGCGGCGACGACGAGAAGTCCCGCGAGCGCGAGGTAGGTGATACGCATAAGTGAGATCCACATCCTGTTGAGCGACGAACGAGCGCGTCCGTCGCCACCCGGAGTGGGGCGTAAGAATGTTAACGCGCAACGGGTGGGTGCGGACAGGAACGGGCAACAACGGGCGGTGCTGATTCTTAACGCTTGCCAGGGCAATGGTTGCGACCCGATGCCGGTTTCGACGCTCCGTCGCTTGCGCTAGAAGGACGTCCATGCTCACCACGCTACGCTTTCCCCATGGCCCCGATCTCGATGCATTGCGCGATACGGTTGCCGCCTTCGCGCGGGACCGGATCGCGCCGCGCGCCGCCGCGATCGATGCGGAGAACAGATTCCCGCGCGATCTGTGGCCCGAGCTGGGCGCGCTGGGGCTGCACGGGATTACCGTGTCCGAAGCCGATGGCGGCGCGGGGATGGGGTATCTCGCCCATGTGATCGCGATGGAAGAGATCAGCCGTGCGTCCGCGTCGGTGGGGCTGAGCTACGGCGCGCACTCGAACCTGTGCATCAACCAGATCGCGCGGTGGGGGACGGCGGCGCAGAAGGCGAAGTATTTGCCCGGGCTGATCAGTGGCGAGCATGTCGGCAGTCTGGCGATGTCCGAGCCCGGCGCTGGCAGCGACGTGATCGGGATGCGGCTGAAGGCGGAGAAGCGCAACGACCGCTACATCCTGACCGGCAACAAGATGTGGATCACCAATGGACCCGAGGCCGAGACGCTGGTGGTTTATGGCAAGACCGATGCCGAGGCGGGGCCGCGCGGGATCACCGCCTTTTTGATCGAGAAGGGCATGGCGGGGTTCGGCACCGCGCAGAAGCTCGACAAGCTGGGGATGCGCGGCAGCGACACTTGCGAGCTGGTGTTCGACGGGTGCGAGGTGCCGTACGAGAACGTGCTCGGCGAGGAGGGGCAAGGCGCGCGGGTGCTGATGTCCGGCCTCGATTACGAGCGCGCGGTGCTGGCGGGCGGGCCGCTCGGCATCATGGCGGCGTGCATGGATGTGGTGGTGCCCTATGTCCATGAGCGCAAGCAGTTCGGGCAGGCGATCGGAACATTCCAGATCATGCAGGCCAAGCTCGCGGACATGTATGTGACCCATGCCTCTTGCCGGGCGTACGCCTATGCGGTGGCGGAGGCTTGCGACCGCGGCGAGACGAGCCGGAAGGATTGCGCGGGGGCGATCCTGCTGACCGCCGAGAAGGCGACGTGGATGGCGCTGGAGGCGATCCAGTGTCTGGGCGGCAACGGGTACATCAACGACTATCCGACGGGGCGGCTGTTGCGCGACGCCAAGCTGTACGAGATCGGCGCGGGGACGAGCGAGATCCGGCGCTACCTGATCGGCCGCGAACTGTTCGAGGAGACCGCCTGAAGTTCACAAAGTCTACGGCGCTTATATGTGTTCGGGGATGCGGTGGCTGTGGGTGGGTTGCGGTCGGGCTTCGTCCCGTGTCGGGTCCTACAATGCAAGGGGTGTGGAGGTGCGGGCGGCGCGCATCGCCTCGACGATCGCCACGGTTTCTACGCTGACGCGCACGACGCGGGCGAGGAGATCGACGACGCGCTCCTTGTGGTCGGCGAAGCGGTAGGTGTTGAAGCGCGCGGCGACGGTGGGATCGCGCGGGCGCTTCTCCTTGTGCTGATCGAGCACCCAATCGATGCCGCTGCGGTTGCCGAGCCGATAGTCCCACGCGGCGCGCGGTACGCCGGTGAGCTGGGTGTCGGTGTCGAGTACGATCACGCCGTCCTCGGGTTTGGATTTTAGGATCGGCTTGGGCGCGGTCTTGCCGGGTACTTCGACGCGGGGGAGCGGCCAGGGTTCGACGGTCTCGTAGCCGATGTGGAGCGCAAGGAGGGTTTCGCCCCAGGCGCGCCATGCCTCGAAATCATCGTGCAGCATGATGCGCGGGAAGGCGCGCTTGAGATCGGCGGCGTAGGTCTCCCGCCAGACGGGATCGTGGAGCGCGGCATAGGTGTAGGCGAAGATGCCGTCCTTGGTGACGGCGGCGTCGGGGTAGCGCGCCTGGAACTGGGCGAGCGCCCAGTCGGTGATGTTGTCAACGCGCTGGCCGGAAACATTGATACGACAGCGGGGCAAGAACTGTGTCTTCTCAAGCAAATCGTACGACGGCACTCGGTCGACAGCCATAACACTGAAAGGTTTGGACGAAGCAAGACCCGAGAAACCGATGGCGATGTTGAAACCGGGCTTAGATCTAAACGGGAAGATGGCTTCTTGCAAGTACGTTCGATGAGTTAGAACCTTTTCGTATGCGCACCAGAGACGTACAAACGGGCGATCCTGAATGGACACTATACTTGCTCGGCCTAGGTCTATCCGTTTCCCGTGATCTAGGGCACTTTCTAGCTCGTCTGTCCACTTTATGTCTCGGTTTACAAAATTAGCTAGCTATTGACGTCTAACGTCATTGGGTTGCGCTGAAGCGCATTGATCGGGTTTTTCCCACTGCAACATCTCATTCCGATAGAATTTCACAAAGAACTTAGTTTTGTGCCACACGTAACGTTTGTTTTGATCAGTTACCCAATCATCACGCGCAGATACTATGCCGTTTGAAAAGGCCTTAAACACCGATATCTCTTGGGATATCATCGATGTTGCCTTAACGGAATTATCGGCTAGTATAAGTAGGCTATCCCACCCTGTCGTATGCTCTTTTCCGAGCCAGCGGCCAGTTGTCCGGTTTACTGACAACTTGTTTGTTGTAAGATCAGACTCGGAGAGTTGGTTAAGGAATATCAACTTATCGGGAGCTTTTACGTAATCCCCTACCTCTAAGTAGTAAATATCACAAAGCTGAGGTATTTCTCTTTTGACTAAGAGACAGATGGCAACTCCGACCCTTATCTTGTCATCAAAGATATTTCCACCCTCTCTACGTCGACGCTCTCCGCTCGTACGTGCGTTACCTTTAAGATTTATGATGTGGATCTCTGCGAAATCCTGCATTGCGCAAAGCCGGAAGCCGTCAGCCTCTTTCGATTCAATGAAATTATTGTTTACAACAAACGCGATAATACCATTTTTCTGATCTATACGATCAGTAGCCCAACGAAAAAAACGACTATACATATCATAGCGTTTCGTCTTCCTTGCCATGGATCGTTTGACGTACGTTCCTTTGATTCGCTTATCAATGTCTGGATAGGACCGAGATTTGTTCTTTGCATTTGCCCACTGTTGATTGGCAAAATACGGAGGATTTCCAATAATCACGCTTATTTTACGGCTGTTCTGGCGTTGAACTCGCACGAGATTTTCATCGGACATGCTTCCAAATAGGTCATTTGCTTGACCTTTAGACTGCTTCAGAGGCGACGTATTATCCAACGTGTCCACGAAGCAAAGTCCGGGATATTCCGAGTACTTCTTTGTTATCGCAGCATAAGTTGCCTAAATATTGAGATTAGCAACATAATATGGTAAAATCGCCACTTCATTAGCATGTAATTCGCCTAAGTATTTTTGCTCTAGTTCGTGGGTTCACCTTGGAAATGTTCCAGTAATTCTACTATAAATGTACCTGTTCCCGCTGCGGGATCAAGAATCTCGACACCTTCGTCGATCAGGCACTTCCCCCAATGTTTCTCAATGAGCCAGTCGCAACTGCGGATCATGAAGCGCACGATCTCGCTCGGCGTATAGACCACGCCGAGGCGGGCAGCGGCATCGGGATTATAGACCTTATAAAAATCCTCATACAACCGCTTGAGGAATGCCTGCTTTTCGCGCCGGTCGGCAATATCGGTCGCTGCGCGTTTGATCGCGTTGTAATAGGGCTTGAGCGTCGCGGTCGCCTGATGGCGCAGCGCGCCGGTGAAGAATGCGCCCTCCAATAGCCCGAGCTGCTTGGCGACGTTGTTCTCGCGGTGAAATTGCGTGTCGTCGAAAACCGACGTGAAAATTTCCTCGGTGAGGATGTGCTGGATCAGCATCTCGCGCACGTCCGCAGGGGTGACCGACGGGTTGATGGCGCTGCGCGCGTGGGCGAGGAACGCGGCGGCGGCAGTCACATAGGCGGGCTTGATCTTCTCGGCGTCGTCGAGTGCGTCGCGCAGGGCGTTAATGACTTGGGGAAGATCGGCGCGGAACTTGGCGGACGCGTCTCGGAACCGCGTGAGTTCGGGCACCTCGAAGGCGAAGAAACGATCGAGCAGCGCGATCAGCCCGGCGTCGTCGGCCATGGGCGTGCGCTCAACTTCGCGCCCGTTCTGGCGCAGGACAGCGGTGTGCGTGTTTTCGTAGATGATGTTCTCGACCGCGAGACCGCCGCGCGCTTGGCGGCGATCTCGCGGTCGATATCGTCGTGTTTGTCCTTGGCTTCCCAGAAGCCGAACGGCTTCTGGAACTCGGTGGGGACCATCGCGCCGTCGATGCGGAGTTTATTGCCGCGCGGTCCGGTCCATTCCTTCTGCTGGACCAGGATCAGGTTTTGCTTGCGGCCTCCGGCTTCGAGCAGTTTGGCGAAGGCCTGGGAGACGACGCCTTCATTATGGCTGCTGCTGGCGGCGTGGAGTTCGGCAAGGTGGCGGCGATAGTCGCCGATCTGCTGGCGGTTCATTCGCGGGCGACCTTAGCGGGCGCGGGTGGGGGGGCAATGATCAGGTTGACGCGGCGGAGGCGCTCCCTCTCCCTCGCTCCCTTCGGTCGCATTTCCCTCCCCCCTTTGGGGGAGGGTGGGGGCATGCGTTCTTTTGCCCCCAACAGAAGAGGGAGGGACAAGCCCGAACCCAGAGAAGGCGCGGGCCTATTCGGCGGCGATCGCCTCGGGGGCGGTGTCGTTCGCGGCCATGGCGAGCGCGGTGACGCTGACGTACTTGCGGCCCAGGCGGCCGAGGTGGAACTTCACGTGGCCGTGCACGAGCGCGAAGAGGGTGTGGTCTTTGCCCAGGCCGACGCCGGTGCCGGGGTAGACGCGGGTGCCGCGCTGGCGGATGATGATGTTGCCCGCGAGGACGGCCTCGCCGCCGAACTTCTTGACGCCCAGACGACGGCCTGCGCTGTCGCGGCCGTTGCGGGACGAGCCGCCCGCTTTCTTATGCGCCATGGCTGGCCTCCGTGGTGTTAGCCGTCGAACCGCCGTTCACGTCGGTAAAGGCGGGGGTTGGGGCGGGCGCGGTGGGGTCGATCGGGCCGGGGGCCGGGATCGTCGCGGGCGCGGTGTCGGTGTCGGTGCCGGTGTGCGTCGCTTCGGTGCGCGTTTCGCCGGTGCCGACGTGTCCCAGGCTGAGGATGCGCAGCACGGTCAGCTCGGAGCGGTGGCCGTTCTTGCGGCGGTAGTTGTGGCGGCGCTTCTTCTTAAAGATGATAATCTTGTAACCGCGCACATGGCCGACGACCTCGGCTGCGACGGTGCCGTTGGTCAGGTCAGCGCCTTCGCCGAGCATCAAGGTTTCTAGGTCAATGCGCGCGCCGACATCGGCGTGCAAGCGATCGACGACGAGTTCGGCGTCGGGAGCGACGCGGTATTGCTTGCCGCCGGAGCGGACGATGGCGAACATGGCTGCGGTCCTGAACGGGCGCGCGGGAACGCAAGGCCTCCAGCGCGGATTAGGCAGTGCGGATGACGGGCGCGGGCGCGAAAGTCAAGCGGTGCGCGCCGTGCCCGACCTCGGCCGGGATCAGGACGCGGCGGGGCTGTCCTTGGGGGTGAAA
>JAABUX010008027.1_pt1 | contig 12251 bp, 12 predicted proteins | sample 5561851 | NCBI WGS metagenome assembly JAABUX01 (sample SAMN10711883, study PRJNA513361) | rock metagenome | isolation source: Antarctica rocks | place: Antarctica: Victoria Land, Richard Nunatak red sandstone | collected 2016-01-03 | reverse complement strand
CTATGATCGCCTCTGCGGTGCGGCGCGCCTGCCGTCCCTCGCTGCCCTCATCCTGCAGCAGGCTGTGCGTCCGCCTGCGTCGCTCCTCGCGGTCGCCGCCTGATCCCCGACTTTTCGGCCTGATACTTTAAAACCGTACTTATGATGGAGAGACTTCGAAATTATGAGAGCGGACATTGCGAACGGCAGGATATATGAGATGCGGATTATAGGGCGACGAGCCGGATGCCTGCGTCCGGCTCCCACGTTGTCGCCTGAGCGTGAACGCCAACAAGTTTCTCTATAGGTAGAACGGGGCATTGCCGCTCCCGCTTGAAAGGCTCTACCATGGAACATATCGTGAGACAGCATCTAGACCATCGTTGGGAAGCTTAGAGTTTGAAGAAGCGTTTTCTCACCGCTAATCGCTATATTGCACTGAGTACGATTCCAGCTTCTGGCATCGTTGCGCTGGCTCTTGCCGTCGATCCAACGGCATCCGTAGCATTCGCGGTCTATCCACTACTCGTGCTCATCGGTTGGGTTGGCGAGACGTACCGGCTGATGGATCGACGGATGACGATATCTGGCATATCGCTATCGGCCGTGGTGCATATACCCTTCATACTCTTGCTTAACCCTCTCGAAGCGCTCACACTGTCGACGATCAGCATAATGATTACGAGGGCTAGCGCGCGGTCCAACTTCCGGAACATCGTCTACAATGTCGTCATTCGTGTCATGTCCATCGGTATTCCCGCCCTGCTGTTGTCCATCTGGTATCGTAACGACACGCACTTTACAGATCGTAGTGCTTTGTTCACTGCTTCCCTGGTCCATAGCGGACATCTGTCCACCGACCTCCCCTTTGCGCTCGAAATCGCAGCGGCGTGCATTCTCGTCGTCGTTTTATATCTAAGTATTGAAAACACTTTGCTTGCCCTCGTTATCTATACCGTAGCAGGAGCCAACCTGCTACAGACCTGGAGAGACGATATCCAGAACACGTTCCTCCCCGAGGTAACGAAATGTGTTCTAGGCGTTATGGCGGCCTGGCTGTTCGTTTCCAGCCCTGTCTTTATGCTGCTCGTATTGCTCCCTCTCGGCGTGGCTCATGCCATGATTCAAGTGATCTTCCGCCTGGAGAGCGAGACGATCGAGGCTATCATGGCGCTGGCCGACTCCATCGACGCGCGCGACCCCTATACCGCCCGCCACTCCGAGCGTGTGTCCGCGATGTCGCGCCGCCTCGCGCAGCGCCTTAAGCTGCCTAAGGACGAGGTCGAGCAGATCGCGCTGGCGGCGCGCGTCCACGACCTCGGCAAGATGGTCGTCTCCAACGACGTGCTGCTGAAGGATGGGCCGCTCGACCCCGACGAGATGGCCGAGATGCAAGAGCACCCGGCCAAGGGCGCCGAGATACTCGGCAAGTACCGCAATTTCCAGAACTCTATTCCCATCGTGATGCATCACCACGAGCGCCACGACGGCCGGGGCTATCCTACGGGCATCGGCGGGGAAGAGATACCTATCGGCGCGATGATTGTGGCCCATGCCGATACCTACGACGCCATGACGAGCGACCGCCCTTACCGCAAGGGTATGCCGCCCGATGTCGCCTTGCAACGCCTCAGCGCCGCCAGCGGCACGCAGTTCGACCCCGTCGTCACGGGTGCGTTTATGGCCATGATGTACGACTCCTTTAGAGAAGAAGGCCAGGTGGTGGAACCACAGGGCGGGTCGCTGGCCGCGTCTTGTTCCGACGACGCGAAGAAGGGCAAGGGCGGGACTATCTTGCCGCTGCGCCGCCGTAACGGCTCTTAAAACCCGCTCCAAAACAACGTAGCCAGACCGGATGCCGGCCGCGTCAGGAGTGACACGGGTAAGATTAGTTCGTTCCTGCTCCGCGTGGCCAAGCTACTGATGAGGAGTGTCTACGTAGACGGTGCTAGCGGCCGCTTAACTTAGCAGGACGCGCAAGAGGGCGCCGATCATTTCGTCCGTCAGTGGACGGCGTGACGGCATCACCAACCAGTGCGGCCCCTCATCCGAAACGGCGCAGAACAGCATCGTGAAGTCGCGCGCGGCGGGGTCGACGTAGACGCGGGCCAACCCTCCCGGACAGAAGGCCGGCTCGTTGCGCCACGTATCGTGCGCCAACGGTTCGACCTCGAACAACACCCTTCTACCTCCGTAGAAAATGGCCTTGGTCAGGGGGCGCGCGGTGTCCTCGATGCGGAAGCGCCGACGCCCTAAGGGCACGCGGTCGTTGACACGCTCCGTCACGCGGTCGATCGAGCGCCAGAGGTCCGCGATCTTAGCGTCGCGCGCGGCCAACGTCCTGGCCACGGCGTCCGCGTGGCGGATCACCTGGCTCTCCGCCTTCTCCATATCGCACGCGAGATCGTCTTCCCAGCCCACGCCGTTCTCCGCCGTCCATCGTCTGTGCACGCTCGTTTGCCCCAGTATACCCCGCTGCTAGAGTTTGACGAAGTAGCTGTTGCAGGCCAGGTCGAGCAAGTCCTTGGCCAAGATAGGGCGCACGCCGAGATAGCGCGCGATGTCGACGAGTTGGTCGAGGATGTCGCGTGGATGGCACGAGGCGATCTCGATGCCGCGCTTGCCGTAGTACTCGTTGATGATGTAGACGACGGCCGCTTCGTTGAACTCGATCCCTTTGATGAGGCAGGCGCGACGAAAGACCTCGCGATACTCGTCGCCCGTCGGCGCGGTTATCTCGATCTTGTAGCGAATGCGGCGCAAGAAGGCCAGGTCGCAGAGGTCGGCCGGCTTGTAGTTGGTCGAGAAGATGATGAGTTCGTCGAACGGGATCTGTATTTTGGAGCCGTTGACCAGCGTGAGATAGTCGACGCGCATCTCGAGCGGCACGATCCAGCGGTTGAGCAGTTCGGTTGGTTGGATGCGCTGCCGTCCGAAGTCGTCGATCAAGAACATACCGCAGTTCGCTTTCATCTGCAGCGGCGCCTCGTAGACGCGCGACTCTTCCTGGTAGCCAAGTTCGAGCGTGTCCATGGTCATCTCTCCGCCCACCACCACGACCGGACGCCGCGAGTAGACCCAGCGGGCGTCGCGGGCGTCGCCCTGGGGATCGTCCACCGGTTGATGGTGGACCTGATCGAAGACGCGCACGATCTGCCCGTCGATCAACACCGTGTGCGGGATGTAGATGTGGCCGCCGAGCAGCGTGGAGGCAATGCCGGCGACCGTCGTCTTGCCGTTGCCAGGGGGACCGAACAAGAACAAACTCTTGCCCGAGTTGATGGCCGGCCCAAGCAGATCGAGCACACGCCCCGGCAGCACGATGTGGGCGAAGGCCTGCCGCACCTCGTCGCGCGTTACCACGACATTGGCGATGCCCTGGAGCGCCACGGCGTTGCAGTAGTCGTCGAACGAGACAGGACAGGGGCCGGCGTACTGGGAGCGTTCGAGCAGTTCGCGCGCCTTCTCCAGGCCCTTGTCGGTGATGGCGTAGCGGTAGCCGACGGAAAGCGGCCCGTTGCCGCCGCGCACTTCGATAAACGACGCCGTTTTCAGGCCGTCGAGAAGACGGTCGACCACGTTGTTGAAGGGGAGGCAGAGAGTCGACGCCACCGCTCCGCCTGTCATCACGCCGCCGAAGTAGATGATTTTCAGGGCGATGTCCGCGACGATGCTGGTGTCGATCGCCAACGAGTCCGGCTTTTCTGGACGCGGAGGAGCGAAGGCCGGGACATCTGTTGTGGAGGGAGGGGCTGACATCATCGTGTGCGAAGACCTCTTTAAAGCAGGCAGGGCTAGAAAGTAGGCAGGGCTAGCACCTGGCCTGTCGCTACACTATGCTGTTTTTACGGGTGATGCAATCACCCATCTGGGCTTGCCTTACGTCCCCGGCGGCGCGCGGGCGTTTGTTATCCTTAACAGGAAAAGCGCGTCAACCCGTGGGATGGTCATGGAGCAAGTCGTCTTTAAGATCGGCGAGGTCGCGACGCGTCTCGGCCTCGTTGATAAGAATAATAATACTCTGCGCAGCTGGACCGAAGAGTTCGGCGCCTTTCTTAGCGCCTCGGCCAACCCGTCTACCGGGCAGCCGCGACGTTACACGGCCCGTGACGTGCAAACATTGACCGCCGTGCGCAACTACCGGACCAACCACTTGAGCTACGAGGAGATCCGGGAGCGCCTGCGCGCGGGCGAACTCGATGTCGCTGATGGTGTGGAGGACGCCGGGGCTGAACGCGACGAGGATGTCCTCAGCGCGTCCCACTCTCTGTCCTCGTTGATGCCGATCGACGCCGTCCTCGCGCCGCTGGCCGCGTCGATCGAAGAGTGGCGCCGGCTGGCCGAGGAATACCGCACCAGGCTGGAGAGACGCGAGGCGCGCATCGTACTGCTGGAACAGCGCCTCGACGAGCTGTATGGGCGGTTCAGTGGTACGACCCTCCCCCTAGATCAGACTCGAGAGACAGCCAGCGCAACGATGCCTCTCGATGAGAACCGAGAGACGGCTGTCCTGGCTGCCTCTTTCGACCCCGCGTCGGCAGCCTCCGGCGCGGGGTCCTCTTTCCTCCAGACCCAGGAGGACGCCGGCGTGCCTGTCTTTCTCGACCCGACACGTGAGACCTCCAGCGTGGCTGCCGTCCTCGCAGCGTCGCCAGGGGACGACGAGAGCGTCCATACCCCTGCCAATAGGACTCTCACGCCGTCGGACAGCAGCGACCTCGTTTCGCGGGACCAGACGGTTGACCGCCCTCGAACCGCCGAACGAGGCTCTGCTGCCGCCACAACGTCCGAGACGGATGGTCAGCGGAATAAGGTCTGTCCCGATCCAGCGCTGTTCCCGTTGCCCACAACTGTCTCTCCACCAAGGTCGGGTTCCGGCGCGGAGACAGCAAGCTTTGTCGGAACACAGGGGATGGCGCGGAGGCAGACGGCGGAGGGGGAGAACGGCGCGCGTCGTGCGCGGCGCGGGTGGTGGTTTGGACGAGGCGTGCATCGGGCCTAGCATAATGGAGAAAGAGGGAAAGACGCTGACGACCTTTCGATTTCGCACCGTAATCCCGGTGCGTTTCCGCGACATCGACGCCCTCGGGCACGTCAACAATTCCGTGTATCTCACGTACTTTGAGATCGCGCGCACCGACTACTTCAGCGCCGCGCTGGGCAAGGTGCATACTCTAGAAGACATTTCGATCGTGGTCGCCGAGTCGCACTGTCGTTACCGTTTGCCCATCCTGTACGGTGAGCGTCTCGTCGCCGAGATCGGGATAGGGGCCGTGCGCAGCCGCTCGTTCGAGATCCTCTATCGCCTGCGCACGGGCGACGATGACCGTCTGGCGGCAGAGGGTTCGACGGTGCAGGTAGCCGTCGATCAACACACCAAGCGCGTCACAACTCTCGATCTAGCCTTCATTGCGACCGTGCGCGCGTTTGAGGAACGGGAAGACGCCGTTACGGTAGACTAGAGTATGTCGAGCATGCCAACCCTCGCCGCTGCATTCGCCGCGGGCGTCGTCTCCTTCCTCTCGCCCTGCGTCTTTCCGCTCGTGCCCGGCTACCTCTCGTACATCGCGGGGACGACGGTTAAGACGGCTGAGGCGAAAGAAGGTTCGGCCTCGCGCCGCCTACCCCGGGTGACCCTGCACTCGCTGTCCTTCGTCTGTGGCTTCGCGCTCATTTTCGTGCTGCTCGGCGCAACCGCGAGCACGCTAGGCACGGTGCTCAACCAGCATTTGTTGTTGCTCACGCGTGCCTCGGGCGCTCTGCTCGTCATCTTCGGCATCGTGATGACGGGCCTCGTGCCGCTGCCGTTCATCCAGCGTGAGCGTCGTCTCCACCTGGGTGGAGGGTCCCCCACGCTGTTGCGCTCGGGAGTGACTGGCGTCGCTTTCGGCGCGGGCTGGTCGCCCTGCGTCGGCCCGCTGCTCGGCACGATCCTGGCCCTGTCCGCGACCAGCACGTCGCTGAGCCAGGGCGTGCTGCTGCTGCTGATCTACACGCTGGGCTTGGGGGCGCCCTTCTTGCTCGTGGGCGTCTTGATCGATGCCGGCCTGTTGACCAGCTTCGTGCGTCCGCTGGTTAAGCGCATCAATCGCTACACAGGCCCGATCGCCCTTGTCGGCGGCATTATCGTGGCCCTGACCGGCATCCTGATTTTGACGGGACGTCTCACGCAACTCGCGGGCGTCGTCCCCACGGCGTAGGCTCGCACTATCTCGGCTAGCTGCCCGTACACGAACCGATCGTGCAACGGCAAAGGCGCCGTACTTCACGAAAAAGAGAAGTGCAGCGCCTCCTACAGTGGTACCGCGTACGGGATTCGAACCCGTGATCTCCGCCTTGAGAGGGCGATGTCCTGGGCCGCTAGACGAACGCGGCAGGCCCGTGTCATCCGTGGGTGCAACGGCGACAAGATGCAGTATACCGCTCCGGCGACCGCTGCCGCAAGGCCGCGTTCACCGTTTCACCGTTGAAATCTGGGACTTGCCGGCGCGACGCGAACGGGGGAGGCTCTTGGAAGCGCGGTTGCTTGGCGGTAGGACAGTAGGGGACCGTGTCGTGTTGCTCCGCGTTGTCTAGCCCGGCTTTTTCGTACGTCCTAGCGGAATACCAAGGAGGACGGCATTGTCCACGGCCTATATCGCTCTGGGGTCCAATCTTGGCGATCGCGCGGCGACGTTGCGGCAGGCGGTCGACCGCCTGACTCTCCTCGGCTCCATGGAGGCCGTGTCTCCGTTTATCGAGACGGCTCCGGTCGGCATGGTCGACCAACCTCCTTTTCTTAATGCCGCGGCCATGCTGAGCACTATTTTGCCTCCGAGGGACTTGCTGGCGGCGCTGCACGCGATCGAGCAGGACCTCGGACGTGTGCGCACGATTCACACGATTCATTGGGGGCCGCGCACCCTCGACCTCGACCTTCTGCTCTACGACGACCTCGTGATCGCGCTCCCCGGCGTGACCGTCCCGCACCCGCGTATGCACGAGCGGCGTTTCGTGCTCGAACCCCTGGCCGCCATTGCCCCCACCGTCCAGCATCCTGTGAGAAAACAATCTGCCGCCGATATGCTTCGTTTGCTATAATCGGTGGGATATCGTCCCCCCCCTTGCTTAACCGATTTAAGAAGAAAGTACACGAGATGGCCCGAGAGCCGCGCCCCTTCGGCGTGACCGACCGATCGCCCTCCGCTGCTGGCACGCAAACGCTCGAAGCGCCAGTGATTCCCACGCCGCTCGTCGAGGGGACGGTGGCCCACCTGCCCTTCGATCTAGCCGAGACGGTCGTCGTGCCTGTCGTCCCCGCGCCCAGGCGTCGGCGGACTGGCAAGCGCCGTCGCATTGTCCGCGTCGCGCGGGTGCTGCTCGTCATAGCCCTGGTTCTCACCGTTCTATTAGCCCTCGGGGGCGTGGCCGCGTACGAAGACCCCGCCCTCCTCTCTCCCGTGGGCTCTGTCCTCCTTGGATCGCGTCCGGGGTTGGTCCCGTGGAACGGACATGACCCTCTCAACCTCCTCGTCATGGGCGTCGACCAGCGGGGGACGGAGTCGACGCGCTCCGACTCCATGATCGTGCTGCACGTCGATCCCTCGTCGCACGACGTGACCATGCTCTCCGTCCCGCGCGACCTCTGGATCAACCTGCCCGGCTACGGCGACACCAAGATCAACGCGGGTTACGCCCTCGGCCAGCCCTACGGCCAAGGACCCCAGTTCGCGCAGTTCGCCGTCGAGTCCGCCCTGCGCATTCCCATCAACTACGTGGCCGTCTTGAAGTTCAGCGGCTTTAAAGGCCTTGTCGACGCCATGGGTGGGGTGAACGTGTGCGTGTCGCGCGCACTCCACGACACCCAGTATCCCGACGACACCGGCTTCGGCTACCATACAATCGACATCAAGGCAGGCTGTCAGGTCATGAACGGGACGACCGCGCTCGTCTACGCCCGTGAGCGCCACGCTAATGCCCAGCAGGATCTGGGTAGGATCGAGCAGCAACAAGCGGTGGTCAGCGGCATTGAGAAAAGTCTGCTCTCGCCTTCCACGCTCGTGCATCTTCCCGGCATCTTGACGGCCGCCGACAAAGCAATCGACACCACCTTGCCGCACGCGGCGGCGCTGGAGTTGGGTATGTTGCTGGCCCGCGCGGGGTCCGCGCGCACGCAACATGTCTATATCAACGTCGACAGCGGCTATGTGACGTCGGCCGTCATCTACCCTCAAGGTGTTCAGACCGATGTCCTAGAGCCCAACTGGGATAAGATCCGGCCGGAGATGGTCTCCTTGTTCGCCGATGCGCACCTGAGCAACGAGAACGCCTCGGTGCAGGTTCTCAATGGGCAGTCATCGAGTGGCCTTGCCGCGACGTACACGACCGTGCTGCAAAACATTGGCTTCAACACAATAGCGCCGGCCAACGCCGGCACGACCTTGCTGCAACGTTCGATCGTGGCCCTCAACCTGGATCATCCAGGCGGCGATTATACGGCCCGCGTCCTAGGAACGATGCTCGGCGTGGCGCCGTCGTCCGCGCACTTGGGCGCCGATCACGCGCAGGTCGTGGCCACGCTCGGCGGCGACGCCGTATGGGGCTCGGCGTCTCCGTAGAGACGAGGCGCTCTACCGTATACTTACAGAAGGGGCGGCAACTGCTGTCCTAACCGCGCACTTTACCAATCATTATATAGTATTGTATTTTATTGCTAGTTAAGCCCTACGTTGTAGGAGGAATCTGTATGGTTGTACAAGGCGAGGTAGCCTTGTTTATTGATTTTGAGAATATCCGCTATTCGATGCTCAATAACTACGGGCAAGAACCGGATCCACACAAACTCATCGCCAAGGCTCGGAAATATGGCAACGTCCCCGTCGCATTTGCCTATGCTGACTTCAGCAAGCATCCCGATCAATACCGCCGACGGTTCGAGGCAGCGGGCGTGTCGCGGGTCGACGTCCCGCTCCGTATGTTGCCTGGAGGCAAAGAGAAAAGCGCCGCCGATCTGACGATGTTGCTCGACATCGTCGACACCGTCCTCGACCGTCCGCAAATCGCGACCTTTGTGTTGATGACGGGCGACAGCGATTTTGTCCGTATCAGCGCCCGCCTCAAAAACCGTTTCGGCAAATCCGTCATTATCTCTGGCGTTCCCGGCACCATCTCCAGCGATCTCGTGGACAGCGCCACGCACGCCGACCCCATCGAGATCGAGGAGAAGCAGCTCGGCGAGTCCGAGGCGCGCTACGTGCGCCTGCTCGGTTGGATCGACGAGCATTGGGAGACCACCACGTTCATGAACATCGCGCGCTACATCGCATCGTCGCGCCGCCCCCTTGGTCTCGTGGGGCTGGAAGACGCCAAGGCCGTCCTTAACTCGCTCGTGCGGCTCGACGTTCTGCGGCAGGAGATGGTCGACCTAGCCGATGGCGGGTCCACGCGGGCGATCCGCTTAAACCGCGATCATCCGTTCACCAAGCAGGTGCTGGCGCAGTGGCAGGTTCCGGCGGCGCCGCAAGACGACGGCCTCAACGACGTGGGGGATGACGACGATGACGCTGGTGAAGAGCGGGACTACCCGGCCTACACCTTCTCGGCGCCGGATCAGTCCGACCGATCGGCCTCCGCGACGGGCAGTGCGTATCCTTTCCACTTCTAGCGCCGTCCGGATGGACGCTCTTGTCATGATAAGGTGTTCCGCCCTTTGCTCGTCTAACCCCGGAAGGAAGACACCCACCCATGCGCTGGTCCTATTCGTTGCAACATGCCCTGGAGCTTTGTGGGCGGCGTGTGGCCTTCAGCCACGTCGTCGCGTCGCACAACGCGCGCGATCCAGAGCGTCGCGAAGCCTACCTCCTGCGCCAGATCCAGAGCATCCCCGCCTGGCAGGGCAGCCTCGTTCACGACGTCGTCGCGGTGCAGGTGCGCGACGCCCTGCGCTGGAACCGTCCCATCGACCCCGTTGCTTTAAGCGCGCTCGTCTACGCCCGCGCGACGAGGCAATGGGCCTTCTCGCGCGCACGCCGCTACCGCCTGCCCGGCCAATCAAAGGCTGCCGCGGGCGACGACTACGCCGCGCTCGACGTGCATGAGCGTGGCGACGATCGGGAGGACGACGTCGTCGCCGCGGTGGTCGCCGTGGCGCTGCACTGCTTCACCAATCTGGCGGAGCAAGAAAATTTATTGGCGCTGTTGCGGGCCAATGACACACTCGTCTCCGAGGTCCGCCTCTCGCTCTCCGTCGAGGGCGTCCTCGTCGCCGCCACGCCCGACCTCGTGGCCATGCGAAACGGCGTCGTCACGATCGTGGACTGGAAGGTGTCTGTTCACGAGGAGAGCCGCCACGCCCGCCAGCTCGAGTTATATGCGTATCTGGCGCTCCAGTCGGGCCGCTGGCCTCTGAGATCGCCCCACGACATCCTCCTCTTCGAGGTCAACCTCTGGCGAGATCACGTCTACGCGCACGCTTTCGACGAGGATGCGATGATCCGTACCGGCGACGCCGTGGCGCGAGGCGTGGCCATGCTGCGCACCGTCTTAGGCGACGGCGTCTACGCCCACCTCCGTCTGGACAAGCTGCCCATCGCGGCGCGTCCAGAGGCGTGCGGGCACTGCGCCTTCGCCTCGCTCTGCCTCGCGCATCTCGACGAGGACGGACGGGCCGGCGACGCCGCGCTCGTGCGCGCCCGCCTCACCCTCGATCCTACGGCCGCCTAACAGTAGGCCATCCGTTCGTACCAGCCGACGATGCGCAGCTCTCTACAGATGCTGCCGCGCTTCGGCCTTGCACTGTACGCACGGCTGCTCGTGAGCGCGCGCACCCGCTACGGCGTCAGCACGCGCGTGGTCGCCGTGCCGCCGCCTCCATCCTCTCTCGGCGGCTAGACATCTCCCTCATAGTATCCCCGATCCCTTTTGACCCTGTCGATCGCGGAAGGTCAGAAACAAAAAATCCTCCTTCACTTGTTTGTGAAGGAGGATAAGTGGGTGGGCGATCGGGGGCTCGAACCCTGGACCTCACGGATGTGAACCGTGCGCTCTAACCAGCTGAGCTAATCGCCCGTGTATGCATATCCCTACCTCAAACTCTATCATAGAGGAAGACGAAACGCCAAAGAGCCAGGAGCACGATTCTTGCTCCCGTGGCCTTGTCACGTTAAGGACAGAACACGAGTCGAAAGGACGATGGATACTATGGAGTTGCGCGCACTCGGCAGCAAGGGGCCGCGGGTCTCGGTCATCGGTTTCGGCGCCTGGGCCATGGGCGGGCGCGGCTGGGGCGCCGTCGACGACGACGAGACGATCGCCGCCGTGCAGCGTTCTATCGACCTCGGCTCCACGTTCGTCGACACCGCCGAGGCGTACGGCGACGGCCACTCCGAGGAGCTGATCGGTCGCGCCCTCCAGGGCCGCCGGCAAGATGTCTTTTTGGCCACGAAGGTGCGTGGGTCCGATCTTAGCCGTAAGCACATCATGGAGGCGATCGACGACTCGCTACGCCGCCTGCAAACCGACTACGTCGACCTCTACCAGTTGCACTGGCCGGACGAGAAGACGCCGATCGAGGAGAGCATGAAGGCGCTCGACGACCTCGTGGCCGTGGGCAAGGTGCGCTACGTCGGCGTCTCCAACTTCGACGTCGCCTTGATGACGCGTGCGCTCGAGGTGCGCCACATCGACTCGCTCCAGCCGGTCTACAGTATGCTTAACCGCTCGATCGAGAAAGAGATCCTGCCGTTCTGCCAGGAGAACGGCATCGGCACGGTCGTGTACAGCCCCATGGCCAAGGGGTTGCTGACGGGCAAATACAAGCCCGACGCGACCTTCCCGTCCGGCGACGTGCGCGCCACGGACCCGCTGTTCCAGGGTGAGCGCTTTCAGCGCAACCTAGAGCTGGTGGAGACCTTGAAACCCATGGCCGAGGCCCACGGCGTGACCGTGGCGCAGGTCGCGCTGAACTGGACGCTTCAGAACCCCGCCGTCACCGTGTCTATCGCCGGGGCCAAGCGGCCCGAGCAGGTGGAGGAGAACGTCGGTGGCCAGGGCTGGGCGTTCACGCCGCAAGAACTTGCCTCGATCCAGTCGCGCCTCGACGCGCTCGATGGGTAACACGGGCGACAGCGCGGCGGATCGTCTTCGAGCGGGGAAGCGTAGGCCGCCCGTGCCCGCGTCGATACCCAGCACCAGACCTCCGTCGCTCATCGATACACCCCCCTAGGGAATCAGCAGGGTCTTAAGGTTGTCGCCGCCGCGAGCCGCCTCCATGGCGGCGGCGAACTCGGACAAGG
>JAABUX010008026.1_pt1 | contig 12252 bp, 10 predicted proteins | sample 5561851 | NCBI WGS metagenome assembly JAABUX01 (sample SAMN10711883, study PRJNA513361) | rock metagenome | isolation source: Antarctica rocks | place: Antarctica: Victoria Land, Richard Nunatak red sandstone | collected 2016-01-03 | reverse complement strand
GCTTCACCATCAACCGCATGTTGAGCTTCGACAGCGTGCGCCTGCGGCTGGAGCGCGAGCAGCCGCTGACGTTCCTCGAGTTCAACTACATGATCCTGCAAAGCTACGATTTCCGCGAGCTGCGGCGGCGGCATGGCGTAGCGCTGCAGATGGGCGGCTCGGACCAGTGGGGCAACATCGTCTCCGGCGTCGAGCTGGTGCGCCGCACCGAGGCGCATCAGGTGTTCGGGCTGACCACGCCGCTGATCGCCACCGCATCCGGCATCAAGATGGGCAAGACCGCGAAGGGCGCGGTGTGGCTCACCGCCGACCGGCTCTCGCCGTACGACTACTGGCAGTTCTGGCGCAACGCCGAGGACGCCGACGTGGGCCGCTTCCTGCGCCTGTTCACCGACCTGCCGCTGGACGAGGCGGCGCGGCTGGCGGCGCTGGGGGGGGCGGAGGTGAACGAGGCCAAGAAAATCCTGGCCAACGAGGCCACCGCGCTGGCGCACGGGCGCGAGGCCGCCGAGGCCGCCGCCGAGGCCGCCCGCCGGGCGTTCGAGCAGGGCGACGAGGGCGGCTTGCCTTCGATCGAGGTGCCGGCGGCGGAGTTGGACGGCGGGTTGCCGCTGCTCGGCCTGTTCGTGCGCGCCGGCCTGGCCACCAGCAACGGCGAGGTGCGGCGGCTGGTGCGCGGCGGCGGCGTGCGCGTCAACGACGTGGCGGTAACCGACGAGACGCGCATCGTGACATCGGCCGACCTGCGCCACGGCGCCATCAAACTATCGGCCGGACGCAAGCAACACCGGCTCATCCGCCCCGTATAGGCATGGACTATATAGGCTCGGGCTATCGCGCAATCTTGGCCGGGGACAGGATGAGGCATGTCGAAGCGGTCGTTCGAGATCACGCCGGAACTGATGGTGCGCGCCTACCAGGCCGGGCTGTTCCCGATGGCCGAGACCCGCAGCGGCGAGAAGCTGTACTGGCTCGATCCGGAGAAGCGCGGCGTGCTGCCGCTCGACGGCTTCCATCTGTCGCGCCGGCTGCGCCGCACCGTGCTGGGCGGCAGCCTGCGCGTCACCTCCGACGCGGCGTTCCAGGCGGTCATCGCCGGCTGCGCCGAGCAGGCGCCGGGCCGCGACGACACCTGGATCAATCCCGAGATCGAGCGGCTGTTCCTGGCGCTGTTCGGCATGGGCCACGCCCATTCGGTCGAGGCGTGGCGGGACGGCAGGCTGGTCGGCGGCCTGTACGGCGTGGCGCTGGGCGGCGTGTTCTTCGGCGAGAGCATGTTCAGCCGCGCGACCGACGCCTCCAAGGTGGCGCTCGTGCATCTGGTCGCCCGGTTGCGGCTGGGCGGCTTCCGCCTGCTCGACACCCAATTCGTGACCAGCCATCTGGCCCAGTTCGGCGCCATCGAGATCCCGCGCGAGGCCTACAAGGCGCAGCTCGCGGTCGCGGTCGCGGTCGCCGCCCACTGGCACACGGCCCCCGAGCCGGAACAGCTCGCGGCCCAAATCGCCAGCCTCGGCGAAAGGTGACGCCACCAGCGCTTGACCTGGGCAAGGCGGGCGGTCACCAGACAGCGGCAACCGTTCGGGGTCGCCGATGAACAAGCCTTCCCTCTTCGCCGTTCTCGCCTGTGTGGCAGCCTGCCCATCGGCCTGGGCGGCCGACCATCCGCCGACCCGGCCCACCCGCGACGTCGACGTGGTCTACCAGACGGTGCGCGACGTGGCGGGACGCCAGCAGGTGCTGTCGCAGCGGACGCGCTGGGCGGTCAGCCTCGGCAAGGAGCGCGTGGACCCGCCGACAGCGGGCTTGTACATGCTGGTGGACTTCAAGACTCGCAAGCTGATGGCGGTCCGTCCGGCGCAGCGCGAGATGCTCGTGGTCGACGCCGGCGCGGCGCTGGAGACGCCGGGCGCCGCCAGCGGCGGCAGCTTCACCCCGGCGGGCAGCGACACCGTCGCCGGCCTGGCTTGCTCCCAATGGAGCACCCGCGATGCGTCGGGCCAGCCCGCCGTCATCTGCCTCACCGCCGACGGCGTGCTGTTGCGCGCCACCAGCGGCGATCATGTGCTGGTCGAGGCGACTTCGGTGGCCTACGGCCCGATGGACCCTGCCCTGTTCGACGCCCCGGCAGGGTTCAAGCGCCTCACCCCCGGCGACAACTGAGGGCTGCGGCTACAACGCTTTCGCGGCGGCCATCACCTCGGCGGCGTGGCCCTCCACCTTCACCTTCGGCCATATCCGGGCGATCCTGCCGGCCTTGTCGATCAGGAACGTGGCGCGTTCCATGCCCATGTACTTGCGGCCGTACATCGACTTCTCGCCCCACACGCCATAGGCCTCGGCGACATCGCTGTCGTCGGAGGCCAGCGGGAAGGTGAGGCCGTATTTCGCGGCGAACTTCTCGATCGGCTGCATCGGGTCCTTCGAGACCCCGATCACGTCCAAGCCGATGTGGCCCAACTGCGGCAGCGCCTCGTTGAAGGCGCAGGCTTGCTTGGTGCAGCCGGGAGTGTCGGCCTTGGGATAGAAATACAGCACGAACGCCCGCCCCCGCTGCGCCGCGAGGCTGACGGTGCGTCCGCCGCTCGCTGTCATGGTGAAGTCCGGCGCCGCCTCGCCTGCTTGCAAAGTCATGCCTCGACCTTCCCGACATGGCGCGCGAACGCCGCGCGCACTTCATCCGCAACCGCGTCCAGACTGCGCCGCAGGCCGGCCAAGTCAACCGCCGCCACGCCCACGCCGCGCATGGCGTGCAGCAACGCCTCGACCGAGGCCGGGGCCAGCGCGTCCTCGTGCATCCCGCCCGGCCCGATGGTGAGCCGCAGCATCCCCTGCAGCGAACGCCAGGCGCGGTCGGCCCGCGCCAGCATCGCCGCCTCGGCTGGCGGCAGCGCCCCGGCCAGCGCGAGCAGGTCCAATGCCGCGCAGGTGTTGCTGTCCAGCACATCCGCGCCGGCGTTCACCAGTTGCAGCACCTGGGCCACGAACTCGACCTCGACCAGCCCGCCACGGCGCAGCTTGGCGTCGGCCAGGGAAGGAGCGCTGCCGCCCGGAAGCTCGCGCAGCATCCGGGTCCGCATCGCCGCTGCGTCGGCGCGCACCTGTGCCGGCTCGCCCGCCGACTCCAGCGCCGCGCGGATCGCCGCCCGCAGCCGCGCCCGGAACGCATCCGGCCCGGCCACCACCCTGGCGCGGGTCAGCGCCATTCGCTCCCAGGTCCAGGCATCGCCGCCCGACATGTGGTAGCGCTGGAACGCCGCCAGCGAGACCGCGACCGGCCCCTTGTTGCCGGACGGGCGCAGCCGCATGTCGACCGCATACAGCGCGCCGCCGGCGTCGGGCGCGGTCAACGCCGCCACGAAGCTCTGCACCGCGCGCACGAACCACTGGCTCGGCGCCACGATGCGGCCGCTGGCGCCGACGACGCTCGCCGTCACCTCGGCCGGGTGGTCGTAGACCAGCATGAGGTCGATGTCGGAGCCGGCCATCATCTCGCGCCCGCCGGCCTTGCCCAGCAGCACCACGGCGACCGCACCGCCCGGCACCACGCCATGCCGCCGCTCCACGTCGGCCAGCACGAACGGCAGCAGCGCCGCGATCGCCGCGTCGGCCAAGCCAGCGCGTCGCAGCCCGCCGGCGTCGGCATCGAGCCGCCCCTCCAGCGTTGCCACGCTGATGGCGAAGTCGGCCTCGCGCACGGTGCGGCGGATGATGGCGATGGCGTCCTCCAGCGCCGGCGCGTCGCGCAGCCGGTCGGCCAGCCAGGCCGCCGTGTCGTCGTCGCGGCCCGAAGGCGACAACAGCCCGTCGAGCGCCGCCGGATTGTTCGCCAGGTGGTCGGCCAGCGCGGGCGACGCGCCCAGCACCGCCGCCACCCGCTCCAGCAGTTGCGGGTTGCGGTGGAACAGCGACAGCGGCTGCACCCCCGCCGGCAATCGGCCGAAGAAGGTGTCGAGCCGGGCGAACGCCGCGTCGGGACGCGCCTGCCGCGCCAGCGCCCGCAGCAGTCCCGGCAACACCTGATCCAGCAGGTCGCGCGCCCGCTCGCTGCGCAGCGCCCGCAGCCGCCCGGCCCGCCAGCCGGCGATGGCGGCCAGGATCGGTCCCGGTTCGGCAAAGCCCTGGGCGGCCAAGGTCGCGGCGGTCAGCGCCGGTTGCGGATCGGGCGTCGCATCCGGCACCTGCACGAACACCTCGGCGTAGCGCCGCTGCACCCGCCGCAGATGCCGCAGCAGGACGGCGGCGAACAGGCCGGGATCGGCCACCCCCATGAACACCGCGAAATCCGCCACGCCGGCGGCGGTGTCGGGCAGCGTGTGGGTCTGGCGGTCGGCCACCATCTGCAGCCGGTGCTCGACCCGCCGCAGGAAGCGGTAGGCGGCAATCAGCTCGCCCGCCGCGCGCGCGCCCAACCGGCGGCTGCGCGCCAGCAGCCGCAGCGCCGGGATGGTGCCCGGCACCCGCAGCGCCGGCTCGCGCCCGCCCCACACCAGTTGCAGCGTCTGCGCCACGAACTCGATCTCGCGGATGCCGCCCTGGCCGAGCTTCACGTTGTGGCCGGCAACGCGCGCCACCGGGTCGCCGGCGAGCGCCAGTGCGGTGCCCTTGTGTTCGTCGATGCGGCGCTTCATCGCGTGCAGGTCGGCCAATGCGGCGAAGTCGAGGCCGCGCCGCCACACGAACGGCCGGATCGCCGCGAGGAAGCCGGCCCCGACGGCGAGGTCGCCGGCCACCGGCCGGGCCTTCAGCAGCGCCGCGCGCTCCCAGTTCTGCGCCATGCCCTCGTAGTAGGCGAGCGCCGCCGGCAGTGCCACGCAGGGCGGGGTCGCCGCCGGGTCCGGGCGCAGCCGCAGGTCGGTGCGGAACACGTAGCCGTTGGCGTCGCGCTGTTCGAGCAGTGTCACGATGTCGCGCGTCATGCGTATAAAGGGATTGCTGGAGGACTCGTTCGTGACGACGCCGGCCTCCGGGTCATGGAGCAGCATGAGGTCGATATCACTCGAATAGTTCAGCTCGCTTGCGCCCAGCTTGCCCATCGCCAGCACGATCAGGCCGCTGCCCGCGCCTGGATCGGCGCTGTCCGGGTGCGGCAGCCTGACGCTGCCGCCGGCGTGGGCGGCGAGCAGTAGATGCTCCACCGCCAGCCGCAACGCCGTGTCCGCCAGTTCGGACAGCGTGCCGGTGACCTCGGCCAAGCGCCACAGGCCGCCGATGTCGGCCACCGCCGTCGCCAGCGCGACGATCCGCTTGGCCTGCCGCAGGCTCGCCGAGATGCGCGCGCGCGGCAGCCGGCGCGAGGTCGCCGCCAGCTCCCGCAACGCCTGCGCCGCCATGACGCCCGGCCCCTGCGCCGCGATGGCGACCAGCGCCGGCCATTCCCGGACCGCGAGGTCGGCCAGATAAGGCGCGTTGCCGCCGAGCGCCCGCAGCATGTCACGGCCGGCGGCACTGGCCGCCAGCGCCGCTCCCACCGCATCGGCGGCGGCCACCCGCTCCAGCAGGCGCGACGCGGCGGCCGGGTCGGCGGGGTCCGGCCAGGTCGCATTCCGCATGGCGTCGTTGAACATAGGTCCGGAGGCTGCGCGTGACATCGCCGCCCGGTCAAGCAGCCCCGCAGACGAAACGCCTTGCGCGCCGGGTCGCCGGGGCAGCCGGGCTGTTGCTGCGCGGCACCGGGCAGTTGCTGTTGGCGCTGCTGGTCGTGCTGCTGCTGGCCGGCGCGGCGCTGGTATGGCGGCTGGCGCAGGGTCCGGTCGCGGTGCCGTGGCTGGCGCGCCGGATCGAGGCCGCCGCCACGCCGGACGAACGGGTGCGGATCGGCACGGCGACGCTGGCCTGGAACGGCTTCCACGGCGGCCCCGGCCAGCCGGTGCAACTGCACCTCACCGACATCCGGGCCGACGGCGTGCGGACCGGGCAGTTGGCCGACGCGCAGCTCTCGTTCCCGGTCGCGGGCCTGCTGGCGGGGCGGACGATGCCGAGCGACGTCACCCTCACCGGCGCCCGCCTGAGCCTGCTGCGCCAGGCCGACGGCAGCATCGCCCAATTTCAGGCGAAGCCTACCGGCACAGACGACATTGCCGACCTGTTGCACCGGCTGGCGCGCCCCGATGCCGCCGGCGGCGACACGCTCCCGGCGCGGCTGGCGGCGCTGCGGCACCTGCACGTCCACGACGCCGCCATCGCACTCGACGACCGGCAGCTCAATGTCACCGCGACCCTGGCTCCAATCGCCATCGACCTCGACCGCGGGCCGGGCGGCGGCATAGCGGGCCGGCTCAGCATGGCGGCGCACGCCGGCGGGCAGTCCGCCACGCTGACCGGATCGGCGCAGCTGGACGGCGACGGCACGAAATTGCAGCTGGCAGTCTCGCCGCTGACTCCGGCGGCACTCGCCGGGCTGCTGCCGGCGCTCGCTCCGGCGGCGGCGGTCGATGCGCCGGTGACGGTTTCGGGCACCGCCGAGCTAGGCCCCGACCTGCTGCCGCGGCATCTGCACGGCGACGTCGCCATCGGCGCCGGCATCATCCACGCGGCCCGAGGCGCCGCGCCGGTGGTGAGCGGCACGGTGACGCTCGACGGCGACCTGCGGGCGATACGGGCGGCGCTGACCTTCGTGACGGCGCCGCAGCCCGACGGCCCCCGCACCACCTTCACCGGCCACGTCGACGCCTCCCGCGACGCCGGCGGCATCGCGGCTAGGGTGACGCTGGGTGTCGATCACGTGAACTCCGCCGACCTTGCCGCCGTGTGGCCGGACGGCGCCGGCGGGCCGGGGACCAAGCCCTGGATCACCCAGAACATCACCGCCGGCACGATGCGGGACGGCCGCCTCGACGTCTCGCTGCACATGCCGCCCGACCTGTCCGACGTCAGCCTGACCAAGATCGACGGCGCGCTCGATGGCCGCGACCTTTCGGTGTCGTGGCTAAAGCCGGTGCCGCCGATCGAGCATGTCGACGGGCATCTCACCATCACCAATCCCGACATCATCGACATCGCCATCGATAGCGGCATCCAAGCGGGCGGCAGCCAGGGCGGCGTGCGGTTCAGCAACGGCGGCGTCCGCCTCACCGGCATCGCCGGCCGCCACCAGTTCGCCGACATCAACGCCGACATCGCCGGGCCGCTGGCCGACCTGCTGCACACGCTGAGCAATCCCCGGCTCAAGCTGCTGTCCCGCCAGCCGATCCAGCTGAAGGACCCCGCCGGCAGCCTCGCCGGCCACCTGACCGTCGCCCACCTGCCGCTGGAGGACAGCGTGTCGATGGACGACGTGGCGATCAGCACCCGCGCCCACCTGGTCGGCGTGCATCTGGGCGGCATCGCCGCCGGGCGCGACATCGACCGCGGCGTGCTCGACCTCACCGCCAGCAACGACGGCCTGTCGCTCGGCGGCACCGCGCAGCTGGCGCACATCCCGACGCGGCTGCAGGTGGACATGGACTTCCGCGCCGGGCCGCCCAGCCAGGTGACGCAGCACGTGCATGTCGCCGCCCGCGTGAGCGAGCGCCAGCTCGCCGGCCTCGGATTGCCGGCGCAGGACTTCCTGATCGGCGAGGCCGCCATGGAGGCCGATGTGAAGGCGCACCGCGGCGGGCAGACCGACATCGTCGCCGACGCCGACCTCACCGCCGCGACCCTGACCGCTTCGCGCATCGCCTATGCCAAGGCCGCCGGGGTGCCGGCCCAGGCGCACGCGGCGGTGCAGCTGCAGCACGACCGCGTGATCGCGGTGCCGAGCCTCACGCTGCGCGGCCGCGACGTGGACCTATCCGGCTCTGCGGCGTTCGCGGCCGGCCGCCCGGCGAGCCTGCAGTTCGACCGGGTCCGGCTCGGCCTTACCGACGTGCGGGGCGTCGTGCGGCTGCCGGCCGGCGCGCGCGGCTACGACATCAAGCTGTCCGGCCCCAGCCTCGACCTTTCCGCCGTGCTGGACACCGCCGGCAAAAAAGACAGCCCGAGCGTCGGCAAGACCGCCACGCCGTTCACCGTCGACCTGTCGTTCGGCCGCGTGCTGCTGGGCCGGGGGCGGGTGATCGAGCGCTTCGCCGCGAGTGCCGAGGACGACGGCAAGCTGCTGCGCCGCGCCAGCGTGACCGGCAATGTCGGCCCGGCCGCGCTGCGGGCGTCGGTGCGGCCGGGTCCGGGCGGCCGCACGCTGAGCGTGGCCACCGACGACCTCGGCGCGATGCTGCACGCGGCCGGAGTGTGGGACAGCCTGCGCGGCGGGCGGCTGCGTGTCGACGGCGCCTGGAACGACCGCCTCCCCGGCCAGCCGCTGAACGGGACCGCTGTCCTGACCGACTTCCGGGTGCTGGACGCGCCGCAGATCGGCCGCATCCTGAAGGCGGCGACGCTATACGGCCTGGTCGATTTGTTGCGCGGGCCGGGACTGGGGTTCACCCGGCTGGAGGCGCCGTTCCGCTATTCCGGCGGCATGTTGGACCTCAGCGACGCCGGGGTGTTCAGCCCCAGCCTGGGCGCCACCATGCAGGGCCGCATCGACGTGCCCGCCCGCCGCGCCGGCCTCAGCGGCACCATCGTCCCCGCCTACTTCTTCAACGCGCTGCCGGGACGCCTGCCGCTGGTCGGCCGGCTGTTCAGCCCGGAGCGCAACGGCGGCCTGTTCGCCGCGACCTACTCGGTGCGCGGGCCGCTCGCCAACCCGTCGATCGGCGTGAACCCGGCGGCGGTGCTGACGCCCGGAGCGCTGCGCCGCGTGTTCGACCTGTTCGGCTCGCCGCCGGCCCAGGCCGTTCCGTGACGGCGGCGGCGGCGGCGGCTTGCCTGAACCGGCGGCGTCTCGGTAGGCTCCAGCAGGAGGCTTGCCCATGCTGACGTTGGACCCGAAGGCCACGGCGCTCATCATCGTCGATCTTCAAGGCGGCATCCTCGCAATTCCACTGACGCCGCACGGCGGCGCCGATGTGCTCGCGCGCGCGGCCGGGCTTGGGCGCGCGTTCGCCGCGGCCGGCGGCGTCATCGCCGTGGTCAACGTGGACTACTCCGAAGGCTATGCCGACCGTCCGAACCAGCCGGCGGACGCGCCGATGCGCCTGCCGGCTGATGGGCTGCCGGAAGGCTGGGCCACGCTCGCGCCCGAAATCCTGGCGCTTCCGGCGCAGGTCCGCATCACCAAGCGTCAGCAGAGCGCCTTCTTCGGCACCGAACTCGACCTGCAACTGCGTCGCCGCGGCATCGCCACGGTGGTGATCTGCGGGGTCGCCACCAACTTCGGGGTCGAGGCCACCGCGCGCGACGCCCACAACCTCAACTACGCCGTGGTGATCGCGGCCGACGCCTGCAGCAGCGTGGAGCCGACCCTGCACGAGTTCGCGGTCACGAAAATCCTGCCGAGGATCGCCCGCGTCCGCAGTTCATCCGAGATCGCCGCGGCGCTGAGCGGGGGCGATGCGTGACGCATAGGGGCGCCGCATCGGCGGGACTGCTCGCTTTGGTCATCGCCGGCACGCTTGCCCGCACGGGCGCGCAAGCAGCGCCGGGCGACGCCGATGCCTTGCTGCGAAGCCTGATCGGCAAGAACCAGGCGACCGTCGAGGCGAGGATGGGACCGCCCGACGAGAGCGAAAGCAACGGCGTGCAGACCTTCCTGCGCTACCGCGCCTTCGACGTGCGGCGCACCAGCAGCACGCCGGACCCGTTCGGCTATGCACAGGGCTACAGCGGCGGCCTCGGCCTCTACGGCAAGGCCAGCTTCGATTGCGTCACCACGCTGGTGCTCGCGGACGGTGCCCTGCGCGCCTACGCACGCAAGGGCAACGACTGCCACTGACCCGACTTCCACTACGGGCGAGCATTCATTCCGCCGCGTGCAGCGCACCCACGAAATGCTCCAGCCAGTGGATCGTGAACTCCCCGGCCTGAAAGGTCGGGTCGGCCATGATGCGCTGGTGCAGCGGGATCGTCGTCTTCACGCCCACCACCGCAAACTCGGTCAGCGCCCGGCTCATGCGCGCAATCGCCTCCGGCCGGGTCGGCGCGTGGACGATCAGCTTGGCGATCAGGCTGTCGTAATACGGCGGCACCATGTAGCCGGCATACAGCGCGCTATCGACCCGCACGCCCAGGCCGCCCGGCGCGTGGAACGCCGTCACCCGGCCAGGGGTCGGCATGAAGGTTTCGGGGTCCTCGGCGTTGATGCGGCACTCGATGGCGTGGCCGTCGAACCGCACGTCCGACTGGGTGTAGCCCAATGGCTGCCCGGCGGCGATCCGCACCTGCTCGCGCACCAGGTCGATGCCGCAAACCATCTCGGTCACGGGATGCTCGACCTGCAGCCGGGTGTTCATCTCGATAAAGGCGAACTGGCCGTCCTGATACAGGAACTCCAGCGTGCCGGCGTTGCGGTAGCCCAGGGTGCGCAGCGCCTGCGTCACCGTCACGCCCAGGGCGTCGCGCTGCGCCGCGGTCAGCGCCGGCGACCCGGCCTCCTCCAGCAACTTCTGGTGGCGGCGCTGCAGGCTGCAGTCGCGCTCGCCGAAATGCACCACGTCGCCATACGAATCGGCCATCACCTGCAGCTCGATGTGGCGCGGGCGGTCGAGGTACTTCTCCATGTAGACGGCGTCGTTGCCGAACGCGGTGCGCGCCTCGGTGCGCGCCACCTGCCACGCCTCCTCCAGCTCGCCGGCATCGAGCGCCACCTTCATGCCGCGCCCGCCGCCGCCCGCCGCCGCCTTGATGAGCACCGGGTAGCCGATCTCGGCCGCCACTGCGCGCGCCTCGTCGAGGTCGGCCAGCGCGCCGTCGGACCCCGGCACCAGCGGCACGCCCAGGCTGGCCATCGCGCGCTTGGCCTGGATTTTGTCGCCCATCATGCGGATGTGGTCGGGCGAGGGTCCGATGAAGGTCAGCCCGTGCTGCTCCACCACCTCGGCGAATTGCGCGTTCTCCGACAGGAAGCCGTAGCCGGGATGGATCGCGTCGGCCCCGGTGATGGTCGCCGCCGAGAGGATGGAGGCGACGTTGAGGTAGCTGTCGCGCGCCGACGGCGGCCCGATGCACACGCTCTCGTCGGCCAGGCGCACGTGCATCGCCTCGTCGTCGGCGGTGGAATGGACCGCCACGGTCTTGATGCCCAGCTCGCGGCAGGCGCGCTGGATGCGCAGCGCGATCTCGCCGCGGTTGGCGATCAGGATCTTCTGGAACAATTCCGCCTCGCCGTTATTCGACGATCAGCAGCGGCTCGCCGTATTCGACGGGCGCGCCGGGCGTCACCAGGATGCGCGTGACCGTGCCGGCCTTGGGCGACTTGATCTGGTTGAAGGTCTTCATCGCCTCGATCAGCAGCACGGTCTGCCCGGCGGTCACCGCCTGCCCCAGGTTGACGTACGGCGGCGAGCCGGGGTCCGGTGCGAGGTAGGCGATGCCCACCATCGGGCTTAGCACCGCGCCGGGATGCAGCGCGTCGTCCTCGGCCATGACGACGGCGGCGGCAGCCGGGAGCGCCGCCTGCTGCGTCGCCGCCATCGGCATCACCGTATGGCTGCCGGCCAGCACCGCCGGCGCGCGCACCACGCGGATACGCAGATCCTTGGCCTCGACCTCGATCTCGGTCAGCCCGGTTTCGGTAAGGATGGTGGCGAGCGCCCGGACCGCCTCGGCGTCGAAGGGAGTCGGCATCTATGGACGCTCCATCAGCAGTTCGGCCATGGCGGTCAACGCCAACGCATAGCCGCGGACACCAAGCCCGCAGATCACCCCGGTCGCCGCGCGCGACACATAGGAGTGGTGACGAAATTCCTCGCGGCGATGGATGTTGCTGACATGCACCTCGATCACCGGCAACTCGACCGCCAGCAGCGCGTCCATCAGCGCCACTGAGGTGTGCGTGTAGCCGGCTGGGTTGACGATGATGCCGGCGGCGCGGCCCCGGCAGTCCTGCACCCAGGAAATCAGCTCGCCTTCGCCGTTGGTCTGGCGGAAGTCGATCGCCAAGCCCAGCGTCTCGGCAGTCTCGGCACACAGCGCCTCCACGTCGTCGAGCGTGGCGCTGCCGTACACGTCCGGCTGGCGGAGGCCAAGCAGGTTGAGGTTGGGGCCGTTCAGCACCGCGATCTGCGGCAGGATGGGAACAATCGGCATGGCCGCAGGCCGTAGCATGGCCGGTCGCGCAACGGCAATGTATTGGGCGCGAAACCGGCCTTGCTTGCCGGCGAAGCACCGCGTGCCCATTCTAAGGGCATGGATACCTTTACTATCACCCTGAACGGCGAGGCCCGTGCCGTG
>JAABUX010008024.1_pt1 | contig 12252 bp, 11 predicted proteins | sample 5561851 | NCBI WGS metagenome assembly JAABUX01 (sample SAMN10711883, study PRJNA513361) | rock metagenome | isolation source: Antarctica rocks | place: Antarctica: Victoria Land, Richard Nunatak red sandstone | collected 2016-01-03 | reverse complement strand
AACCAGCGCGCGATCCTCAGACGTCCACATGCCAAGCTCCATGACGGGCAAACCGCCTGGAACGCCGCACCACCTGTCCCGGTCACACCGTCAGACCTGGCCCACAACCCCTTTCAAAACGGGCTTTAAGGCTCGTCGAGCGCAAAAAGATAGCCGCCCTGATAAGCCCAGCGATGCAAGTAACCATCGCCCGTCCGCGCCCGAACATCACCCCATGCCTTGCAACCAGCGGAGTGCCAGCCCGTGCGCACCAACCCCTTCCTAGACAGCTTGCACTTCCTGATCGGCGACACCCCCGACTACGATGCCCTGGGTCTCGCCAAGTATATCCTGGTCATCCTGTATGCCGCCCTGCTGATCGGCGGCATCGTCATCGCCGTCCGCGCCTGGGCCGCCGACCCGGCGCAGCGCACCGCCCGCAACGCCTGCATCTGGCTGTTCCGGATGCTGATCGGCACCATGTGGCTGGAGGGGTCGCTGTGGAAGCTGCCGCTGCCCGTCTCCGGCGGCTTCCAGTACTGGACGACGCAGTTGACCGAGAACTCCGCCTTCGCCGTCCACGCCGCCCTGGTGCGCGATGTGTTCCTGGCCCACATCGCCCTCCTGGACCCCGCGGTTTACCTGACGGAAACCCTGCTGGCGGCATCGCTGATGCTGGGCTTCGCCGTCCGCCTGGCCGGCGTCATCGGCATCCTGTTCACGCTGAACCTGTGGATCGGGCTGTACCGCAACGACGCCGAATGGCCGTGGGAATACATCTTCATCATCATCACGCACGGCTTCTTCGCGCTGGACCGGGTGGGCCAGGTGCTGGGCCTGGACGCCCTGATCCGCCGGTCGCGGACCGCGCTGCTGAACGGGCCGTCCCTGGTCGGCCGCGCCTACCGCCTGGTGTCGTAGGTTGGCGCCGGGGTCAGCGCCGGGCCATCACGATCGTGGTGCAGGCGCTCTCCAGCTTCGCCATCTCGCGGCTCGGTGCCATGCGGATGTCCAGGCGGCGGTCCTCCCCGCGGATGACGGGGCAGTAGGGGTCAGGCTGGTCCAGCATCTCCAGCAGCCGCCGCCGCCCGGCGCAGCCGCCATGGCACGCCGCCTGGTGCGCGCACCCGACGCAGCCCGCCGGCAGCGAGCGCGCGTCAACGAACGGCTCCGTCCCGGTGATCCCGGCGCCCAGGTCCAGCAGCACGTCCAGCGGCGCGCCGCCGCCGGGCCAATAGACGCAGGGCTGCACCGTCGCCCGCGGCGTCACCCGCACGGTCGCCACGCCGCACCCTCCCACGCGCGGCGGCAGCCCGGCCATCGCGCGCACCAACGGCTCCCCGATCGCCACCACGTCCGTCCGCGCGAACAGCGCCGCGAAGCCGCCCCAGTACTCGTCATACGTCAGCGCAAAGGCGTCCGAGCGGACCGCCTGATAAACGTTCAGCCGCAACGGCGCGTCGAACCGGGCCGCCACCGCCGCGATGTCCGCCAGCCGGTCCCAGTTGGTCCGCATCATCACCGCGATGATCGTCACCCCAACGCCCAGCCGCCGGCACCGCTCCGCCTGCGCGTGCACCAGGTCCCAATTCCCGGCCCCACGCTGCGCGTCCTGCTCCTCCCGCGTCGCGTAATCCAACGAGAACTCCACCTCGGCGAACGCCAGCACGTCCTCGTCGCGCAGCACCGCGATGGAGTGGCCGTTCGAGGTGATGGTCAGCTTGACCGGCTGCGTCCGCAAGTAGCCCAGCAGGGCCGGGAACTCCGGGTGCATCCCGTTCTCCCCGGTACCCAGGTTCACCGACCGCACCGGCAGCCGCCCCATGACATCCCGCACCTGCGCCAGCGAGAGCCGGTCGGTGCGCGTGGGGTCGCGGTAGCAGAAGGAACATGCCAGGTTGCACTCGTTCGTCAGCCCGAGGCCCAGCGAGAAGCGTGTCGTGTCCTGCGCAGCCAGCCCGTCCATCGCATCCTCCTGGGAAGCCTTCCCGCGCGGCCACGGCCCCGCGTCGCCATGGTGATAGGCGTCCCGTTGCAGCCTGACCAGGACGCATCCCGCTGGGACGCCCATGTCGCAGCCTACGAGCAGGTGTTCGAGCCGCTGACAGACAGCTTCGCCGCGCGGGCGCTGCAAGCCTTGGCGCCGTTGCCCGGCCTCGATCTGCTGGACGCCGGGGCCGGCGCGGGCGGGGCGGCGCTGATGGCGGCCCGGCTAGGGGCGCGCGTGACGGCGGTGGATGCCTCGCCCGCCATGGCCGCCCGCATCGCCGCCCGCGCTGCCGGGGCCGGGCTGGCTGTCACGGCCGCCGTGGCCGACGGCATGGCGCTGGACCTGCCCGACGCCGGCTTCGACCGCGCGCTGTCCTCGTTCGGCGTCGTGCTGTTCCCCGACCCGGCGCGCGGCATGGCCGAGCTGCACCGCATCCTGCGCCCCGGCGGCCGCGTGGCGGTCGTGACCTGGACGCAGCCGCACCGCTACGAGCTGGCCGCCCGCCTGCGCGCGGCGACCATCGCCGTTCGTGGCGCAACGCCGCCCGGCGAGATGCCGGCCCAGCTCCGCTTCATCGATCCGGACCGCCTGTCCGCCCTGCTGTCCCACGCCGGCTTCTCTGCCATAGGAATCGAGACAGTCGAGGGCACCCTGCAATCACCCTCCGCCCAGGACCTCGCGGCGTCGCTCGCCTTCGCGCCCGGCATGGCAGCGGCGCTGGACGCGCTCGGCGAGGACCGTGCCGCCGTGCTCGATGCCTTCACCGCGCAACTGCTGGCCGATGGCCATACCGGCCGGGTGTCGCTCGGCGCCGTCGCCCACCTCGCCACCGGCCGCCGTGCCTGAGCCAGCCCCCACCCACCCTGGAAACCCTTCCATGCCCCTCAATCGACGCCTGCTGCTGGCTGCCACCCTGTCCATGCCCGCCATTTCCAGGGCCTTGGCGCAATCCGGCCCCGTGCTGGCCTTCACCGCCATCCCCGACCAGGACGAGTCGCGCCTGGTCGAGCGCTTCGGCCGTGTCGCCACCTACTTGCAGGACCGCCTGGGCATCGCCGCCCGCTACGTGCCGGTGAAAAGCTACCCCGCTGCCGTGACCACCTTCACCAACGACCAAGTGCAGCTGACCTGGTTCGGCGGGTTCACCGGCGTCCAGGCCCGGCGCACGGTCCCGGGGTCGGAGGCCGTCGCGCAGGGCATCGAGGACACCAGCTTTAAAAGCTTCTTCATCGCCAACACTGGCACCGGCCTGCAGCGCGCCGACGGCTTCCCGGCCGGGATCGCCGGGCGCAGCTTCACCTTCGGCGCCCGGGCCTCCACGTCGGGCCGGGTGATGCCCGAGTTCTACATCCGCAAGCAATTCGGCCGCGGCCCCGACCAGGTGTTCTCCCGCGTCGGCTTCTCCGGCGACCACACGCGCACGCTGCAACTGGTGCAGTCCGGCGCCTACGACGTGGGTGCGATGGACTACACGGTGTTCGACCTGGAGCGGCAGGCCGGCCGGGTCGATCCGGCCCAGGTGGGCGTGATCTGGGAGACGCCCCCCTTCCCCGACTACAACTGGACGGTGCGCGGCGACGTGGAGGCGCGGTTTGGCGCCGGCTTCAAGGATCGGCTGCGCGCGGCGCTGGTCGGGTGCCACGACGCCGCGATTCTGGCGCCGTTCGGCCGCTCCGGCTTCATCCCCGCCACCAACGCGGAGTATGACCCGATCGAGCAGGTGGCGCTGGCGACGGACCTGCTGAACTAGGGCGCCAGACTTGATTAGGGCGCCATACTTGGCCGATCCCCACCTGGTCGCCCTGCGGAACGAGAGCGCCGGCTTCGCCGGGCAGACCGTGCTGCACGGTATCGACCTGCAGGTGCGGCGCGGGGAGCGGCTGGCCATCATGGGCCGGTCCGGCGCGGGCAAGTCCACCCTGCTCAACCTGCTCTATGCCCGCCTGCAGGACCAGGCGGCGCTGGTGCCGCAGGCGGCGGCGCTGGTCGGTCCGCTGAGCGTGTTCCACAACGTTTACATGGGCCGGCTGGACCGCCACCCGGCCTGGCGCAACCTGCGCATGCTGGCCTGGCCGGCGCGGGCGGAGGTGGCGGCGGTGCGGGAGATGCTGGCCACGGTCGGGCTGGCCGACAAGCTGTTCGCCCGGGCCGGCACGCTGTCCGGCGGCCAGCAGCAGCGCACCTCCATCGCGCGGGCGTTGTACAATGGCCGCCCGGTGGTGATCGGGGACGAGCCGGTGTCGGCGCTGGACCGCCAGCAGGGCGCCGCGGTCCTACAGCGGATGGCCGAGGCGCATCAGACGATGATCCTGGCGCTGCATGACATCCCGCTGGCGCTGGAGTACGCGGACCGCATCGTGCTGTTGCAGGCCGGCCGGGTCGCGCTGGATGCGCCGGCCGGATCGCTGCGGGAGGCGGACCTGCTGCGCTTCTATGGATAGGCTGCGCCTGTGGGGTAGGCCGCGCCTGGGCTACGCCAACGTCAGCCTAGGCTTCGTCGCAGCAGGCCTGGCGTCCCTGCTGTTGGCTGACCTCGGCAGCAGCGTGCCGCACCCGGGAGCGGAGCTGGCCCGGCTGCTGCACGGCATCCTGCACCCGGACCTGCTTGCGGTCGGCTGGGCGGGCGTGGTGCTGACCGTCGCCTTCGCCGTGCTTGGCGTGTCCGGCGGGGCGGCGGCTGGGTTTGTCCTGGCGCTGCCCTTCGCCGGGTCGCGCAAGGTGCGGTTGTTCTGCGCCGCCATCCGCTCGGTGCACGAGCTGTTCTGGGCGCTGCTGCTGATGCAGGTGCTGGGCCCGTCCCCCGCGGCGGGGCTGTTGGCCATTGCCATCCCCTATGCCGGGGTCTTCGCCAAGGTGTTCGCCGAGATGATCGAGGAGGCGGACCTGGCCGCCGACCGGGTGCTGCCGGCCGGCGCCGGCGCGGTGTCCCGCTTCGCCTATGCCCGGCTGCCGCTGCTGGCCCGGCCCTTTGGCGACTACCTGCTGTACCGGCTGGAGTGCGGGCTGCGCTCCACCCTGGTGCTCGGCTTCATCGGCCTGCCGACCATGGGGTTCGAGCTGGAAGGCTACTTCCGCCAGGGCCATTACGCCCAGGCCGCAGGCTTCGTCGCGGTGTTCTACGTGCTGATCGGCACCCGCCGCCTGTGGGCGCGGCCGGCGACGCTGCCGCTGCTGCTGCTGGGCTCCGTCGCGGCGCTGGTGTGGCTGGCGCCGCCGGTCGGCGGGGGATCGGTCTGGTCCGCGCTGGCGCGGTTCCTGGGGCATGACATCGTGCCGCAGCCGCTGCGGGGCGCGGTGCTGGATGGCACGGCCTGGGCGAGGACCGGAGCTTGGCTGTGGGCGATCCTGCGCGGCCAGGCGCTGCCCGGCGTCGTCAACACGCTGGTGGTGTCGCAGTTGGCCATGGTGGCGATGGCCGTGCTGGCGCTGCTGCTGTTCCCGCTGACGTCCCGGCACTTTACGGGGCCGCTGGGCCGGCCGTTCGGGCGGACGCTGCTGCTGGTGATCCGCTCGACGCCGGAGTACATGGCAGCCTACGTGCTGCTGCAACTGCTCGGGCCTTCAATGCTGCCGGCGGTGATCGCCCTCGCGCTGCACAATGGCGGCATCCTTGGCTTCCTGATGGGCCGCCAGGCCGACGCGCTGCCGCTGCGGCCCGATGCGCCGCACGGGGCGGACCTTTACTTCTACGAAACCGTGCCGCGGCTATACGGGCAGTTCCTGGCCTACGTCCTGTACCGCTGGGAGATCATCGTGCGCGAAAGCGCCATCTTCGGCATCCTGGGCGTCCGCACCCTGGGCTTCCATGTCGATGCGGCCATCCAGGAGCTGCACCTGGACGTGGCGGTCGTGCTGATCGTGGTCACGGGCGGGCTGTCCATGCTGATCGATGCGGCGTCCCGTGCGCTGCGGCGGCGGCTGCGCATCGCGGACCGGCCGGTGCGCCTGTCGGCGGCCGACGCGCGCATGGCTGCCCCGGCGGAGCCAGCGTGCGTGTAGCCGCTGTGCCGGAGAATGGGACTGACCTGCCGGGCTGACCCGGGTCACAACCAGGAACGGGTCTTGAGCCGCTTGTGATGCTGACGCCGATGCGGGCGCCTGTCCTTCCTGCGCCAGCACGTCCAGGACCTCACCCTGAGCAGTCGAAAGTTGCTATTCCGGCCAGTCTGACGGTCAGCCCTCCTTTTTAAGATGACATTTCCTTTCTAATCCGCACTGGCCGGCTCGGTCGTTTACCGGTTTTATACTGCCATGCATGATATTGCGACGGCTGGTGTGCTGATCCTGTTGATGGAGACGTCGCTTGCCTTGGCAGGAACGCTGAAGATGGCAACCCCGCTTCGCTTGGCACGCCCATGTGGCTGGGGCGTCCAGGACAGCTTGGAAACCGGATCGAAAGAACGAGGGAGAGGGACCGCCATGATCAAAACCGAGTATCGTCAGTGGACAAGCCGCCAGGTTGCAGCCAGCTCATCGGGTCTTCTGCCACTGAGGGCTATGGAGGACGTCTTCGCATCATGCAGCAGCTCGGGCTTCGGCCAGCCGCTTCATGAGTTCGACCCGCTCGTCACCAGCGACAGGTTTGGTCGGGGCCTCCTGAACGGTCTGGCCATATCGGCAGTGATTTGGGCGTCAATAGCCGCCTCAATCTGGCAATACCTGCATCCATAGTGGCCCGCTGAGCAGGCAGGAAGCCTCCAATCCGCCTTAGTTTCATCCAGATTTTGCCATACAGTCAATTTAATCCAACTTCACGATGACCTTAGCCCGCTTCTTGCCCTGGCTTGCCGCTGCCGTCCTCGCTGGCTGCGTCAGCGCGCCCACGCCCGGCGTCAGCCCGGACCTCCTCGCCGCCAAGGTGGGCGCAGACCCGGCCCATGCCCTCGATCTCCTGCGCCAGCAGGGCGAGCGCTTCGCGCAGGTCCCGTTCGTGGGCGGCAACCGGGCCGAGCTGCTGGTGGACGGCCCGGCCAGCTTCGCCGCCCTGTCAGAAGCCATCCGGTCCGCGAAGACCCGCATCGACATGGAAAGCTACGAATTCGACGAGAAAGCAGGCGGCGAGTTCTCCGACATGCTGCTCGCGGCGCGCGGTCGAGGCGTCGAGGTGAACCTCATCTACGACGCCTGGGGGGCAGCAGACACCCCGGCGGCCCTGTTCGACCGCCTGCGCCGGGGCGGCGTGCAGGTGCTGGAGTTCAACCCGATGCGCCCGAACGGCCGGGTCCCGGTCGAGCTGAACAAGCGCGACCACCGCAAGCTGCTGTGCATCGACGGAATGCTGGCCATCACCGGCGGCGTCAACATCAGCCAGGTTTACGAGAACGCGCCACGGCCGCAGGGCACCGATCCGGAGCAGCAGGCATGGCGTGACACCGACGTGCGGATCGAGGGACCGGTCGTGGCGCAGTTCGAGCGCTACTTCATGGAGACCTGGCGGCAGCAGCGCGGCCCGGCCCTCGCCGACCCGCCGCCCACGCCCAAGACGCCGGTCGGCACCGTGACGGCCCAGGCCATCGACGGCGCGCCGGACAGCGAGCAGCCGCTCATCTACCGCACCCTGCTCGCCGCGATCGAGCTGTCGCAGCATTCGGTGCACCTCACCACGGGGTTCTTCGTGCCCACACCCGACCTCTCCCGCGCCCTGATCGCGGCGGCGCGGCGCGGCGTGGACGTGCAGCTCGTGGTCCCGGACAGCAGCACCAGCAGCGCCGCCGTGGCCGCCGGCCGGTCGCGATACGGCGACCTGCTGGAGGCCGGGGTCGGTATCCATGAGCGCCAGCAGCGGACCCTGCATGCCAAGACGGCCGTCGTTGACGGCCAGTGGTCAGCGGTCGGCTCGTCCAACCTGGACTGGCGCAGCACGGTCTGGAACAACGAGATCGACGCCATCATCCTGGGGCCGGAGTTCGGCGCCAAGATGGAAGCCATGTTCAAGGGCGACGTCGCCGCTTCGAATGCCATCACCCTCCAAGCGTGGCGCCGGCGCGGCCTTGGCGAACGGTTCCGGGAGTTCCGGGCGAAAATCGTGCAGACTCTGCTTTAGCCAGGCGGTCCGGCGGGCGGCGGTCTCCTGGGGCACGTAGCCTCTGCCCGGCCAAGAAGCGGCCCGCCATCAAGCCAAGCCGCTCCGACGACCCGGTGATGAAGACCCCTGCCATGTCGTCCTCCATTGTTCCAGCCGCGGGAGGCGGAGTCCTCCGGCACGGCGGGCGGAGCCGTGCCGCGCGGCTAGGCCACGATCTCGATCCCGGCCGCCCCCACCGCCATCGTCCCGATGACCGCCGCCTGGGTGAACCCGGCCGCGTGCAGGTGGCGCAGCAGCGGCTCCGCCATGTCCGGAGAGGCTGCGATCAGCAGGCCGCCGCTGGTCTGCGGGTCGCACAGCAGGCCGCGTTGCCAATCTGCCAGATGCCCGTCGGCCAGGCCGCCAGCCGGGCCGCCGACCTCCGCGCCGTAGCTGTCCCAGTTGCGCCCCGCCGCCCCGGTGCCCACGCCCGCCTGCGCCAGCTCCGCCGCCCCCGGCAGCACCGGCACGTCCGCCACCCGCAGCCGCGCCGCCAGCCCGGCGCCGCGGCACATCTCCAGCAGGTGGCCCAGCAGCCCGAACCCGGTCACGTCGGTCATCGCATGCACGCCCTGCATGGCCGCAACCTCCCGCCCGACGCTGTTCAACTGCGTCATCGAGGCGATCATCGTCCGGTAGCCCGCCTCCGGCAGCCGGTCCTGCTTCAAGGCGGCGCTGAACACCCCGACGCCCAGCCCCTTCGTCAGCACCAGCACGTCGCCGTCCCGTGCGCCCGCGTTGCGCTGCACCCGGTCCGGGTGGACGGTGCCGAGCGCCACCAGCCCATAGATCGGCTCGGCGCTGTCAATCGAGTGCCCGCCCGCGACCGGGATGCCCGCCGCCCGGCACACCGCCGCGCCGCCTGCAAGGATCTGCTGCACCTGGTCCGTGCCGATCTTGCCCAGCGGCATCCCCAGCAGCGCCAGCGCCAGGATCGGCGTCCCGCCCATGGCGTAGATGTCCGACAGCGCATTGGTCGCGGCGATGCGGCCGAACTCGTAGGGGTCGTCCACGATGGGCGTAAAGAAGTCGGTCGTGGCCACCAGCGCCAGCTCGTCCGTCAGGCGGTACACCGCCGCGTCGTCCGCCGTCTCGCTGCCGACCAGCAGGTTGGGAAACGCCTGCGCCTGCGGCAGCCCGGCCAGCAGTTCCTGCAGCACCGCCGGCGCTAGCTTGCAGCCGCAGCCGCCGCCATGCGCCAGGGATGTCAGCCGCGTGGTGATCTGGTCCAAGGCGGAACCTCCGGTAATAGGAAAACGACAGCGCAAGACAGGTCAGGGGGTTCGCACCCGCCCCAAGTTCGACGGTTGCTGGCGCCAGCACAAGTGCCGCGCTTCCAGGCCCCCTTGGGACCAAGCCCGCCGTTCGAGCGTCGTTGCGCGCGCATACGGACAAGCGCCGGGCGACCAAGGTGGCGGTCGCCGTCCACGCGCTCACCCGCATGCTGGACTTGGGACGCCCAAGCTGCGCCCGCGTCGCCTGACCCAGATGCGGGCAGGGCTAGTGCGCCCGCGCCCCTGATCCATGCACGACGCCCCCGTAGTCCTCAAGAAGCACCTGCTCCCGCTTGCTGTAGCGCCGTGCGCGCCGGGCCAGCTCGGCCCGGTCGCGGGACGGCAGCAGGGCGATGAACCGCGCCATGTCGCCGACCTCACGCGGGTCCAGGCGCAGCGCGCTCAGCGCAAAGCGCAGCCCCGCCAACGGGCGGTGGTTGAGCAGGTTGTTCACCGCCAGTTCCTTGTAGAGGTCGTACAGCGCCCACCGGTATTCCCGGCGGAATCCGCGCAGCGCCGGGTCCCGGAAGCCGGCGCGCGGCCCGCTGGCGTAACGTGCGCTGAGGCGGGCGGGGGAGTACATCATGCTCTCATCCCCCCGGCGGCACAGGTAGGACAGGCCCGGCGCCCGGTCGGCGCAGGCGGACAGCGACAGCTTCGCCAGGAACAGCAGGTCCTCCCCGTACAGGACCCCGGCATCGAAGCGCCTGTCCCCGATCAGGCTGCGCCTGACGAGGCATGTCCCAAGGTGCAGCCCATCCAAGATGATGCACCGGGTCAGCGCCGGGCTGCATTGCGGGGGACCGGCCGTGTCACCCGCCGCAAAGCACGGGACGCCGGGCTTCACGGGATCGCGCCCGTCCCGGCGGAAGTTCGCGAAGTCCCCGATGATCCATCGGGTGTCCGGGCGCTGCGCCAGCGTGAGGGACGCGCGGGCCAGCTTGTCGGCGGGCCAAAGGTCGTCGGCATCCAGAAAGCCGATCCAGTCCCCGGAGGCGTGCGCCAGCCCGAGGTTGCGCGCCGCCGCCGGCCCGGCATTGCGCGGCAGCCGCAGCACGGTGATGCGCGCCTCCGCGCGGCCCAGCTCGTCCAGGGCGGCCCTGGTCCCGGCAGACGTGGAGCAGTCATCGATCAGGATCATCTCGTGGACCGCCTCGCTGTCCTGGGCGAGGGCGGACGCGACGGCCGCCCGCAGCTCATCCGGCCGGGCGTTGAAAACGGGGCAGACGACGCTGACGCGCATCATGCTGCGCGCGCCGCCTGGCCGGACGCGGCGCGGCCGAGGATGTCCAGGAGCTTGGAAGTGATGTCGGCGGGCTGTATCTCCGGGCGGGCGGCGTAGGCGCGCGCCGCGGCGGAGGCGGCCTCGTATGCGCCGGGGTCGTCCCACAGGCGGGACAGGGCGGCGGCCCAGTCCTCGGGTGGCGCGCTGGCCGGGACGACGACTCCGCCCGGGCCGACCGCCTGCGGCAGGCCGCCGCGGTCGCTGCCCAGCACTGGGATGCCGTTGACGTGCGCCTCCGTCGCGACCCGGCCCCACGCCTCCTCCCACTGCGACGGTGCCAGCAGCACCTTGGCCCGGGCATAAACCGGGCGCATGTCTTGGGTCGGCGGGTGCAGGGTGATGTTGCCGGCCGCCTGCGCCCGTGCGCGCAGCGCTTCCAGTTGCGGCGGCTTATGGGTCCAACTGAGCACGAACTCGAACGGGATGTCAGGGCGGCGCTCGGCCACGGCGAAGGCGAGGTCAACGCCCTTGTGCGGCGTGGTGTTTACGAACAGCACCCGCGCGGGCTGCATCGGCGTCACGTAGTGCCTGGCGTCGATCAGCGGCAGCACCACCTCGCACTGCAAGCCGCAGGCGTCCAGCAGGCGCCCGGCCGTGAAGGCGGAGTTGGCGATCACCGGGATGCCGGAGCCTCGCAGGAAGCGCAGGTGGTCAACCTGCTCGACCTCGTGGAAGTAGGCCGCCATCGGCACGCCGCAGGGCGCCAGGGCCTGCACCAGCGGCTCCGGGTCGGTGGACTGCACGACCACCGCATCTGGGCGGAAGCGGCGAACGACCTCGCCGATGCGGGAGTGGTCCCAGCCGCGGAAGACCGGGTAGCCGCAGGTGGTGTCACGGGCGTACTCCCGCCGGGGCGGCACCTGGCGGCGGATGCGGCTGGTCCAGCTCAGCCACGATCCGTCCGGCCGCAGGCTGCAGGCCACGGCGGCGGCGGCGCCCTGGGCGGCGAGCGCCAGGCAGAGTTCGTGCGTGTTCCGCTCACCGCCGCCGCCGCCTTGCGGGACGTGGAGGTAGTCGGTCACGAACAGGACGCGGGATGTCATTGGGGGGCGTCCGGGGCAGAAGATGGAATGGGATTCAAGGGTTCCAAAGTCGTTCAAGTAGTCAGACCGCCGTTTGCCGGTGCTCCATACCAGCAGTCGGCGGCGGCTTCCATGTCCGGGCAACGTGTAGGAGTTCAGCGAGCCCCATGTCTGTCTGCAACATCCAACAAGTGATGTTTCAGCCGCTCCGTTGCGGCAGACACGGACCAATGTCCGGCCGCTACCCGGCGTCCAGCGTCCCCTAGCCGCCGGGCCAGGGCCGGGTCATAGCCGGCAGGCGCTGGCCGACCGGTTCAACGCCACACCGCGCCGGTGCCTGGGCTACCGCACGCCGGCTGAGGTGTTCAACGCGCCTCGATCCCACTCCAGGCGGAGCCGCTGCCAATTCCGCCGTGTCACCTTAAGGATGGGAAGTACACATTTTGGTGTGGAGTTGTGCCATGCAATGTTGCTGTGTGTTGGAGAGGCATGATCACTGCGGCGTCATCACACAGCAATTCTAAGTGGCTGTTGACGGTTGTGGGTTCCGCTGTGCCGTGCGGTGTGATTCAAGCTCCGGATGGAGCTTCTGAACACCCTTGTTGCGGGCGTGCGCTGGGCTTGCGCGTCGTTCCCTG
>JAABUX010008023.1_pt1 | contig 12253 bp, 24 predicted proteins | sample 5561851 | NCBI WGS metagenome assembly JAABUX01 (sample SAMN10711883, study PRJNA513361) | rock metagenome | isolation source: Antarctica rocks | place: Antarctica: Victoria Land, Richard Nunatak red sandstone | collected 2016-01-03 | reverse complement strand
ATAAGGATCCAGCAGCGCGCAGCACTGCAAAGCATCAGCTGCGCGCTGTACAGCGCTTTCGACTGATTCAGGACCGTTCAACTCGCACAGATGACAGCAACTGTGAAGCACCCGCGACCCTCTGGAGGTAGAATCAGGGGGGGCGGCGGGGAACCGGGTCGAAGCAGTTGACACTGCGCGTTCGGATACACTGAAAAGCATGCAGTAGCGCTGAGCGCTCCCGCTTGTCAGCGACAAGGCCCAAACCCTCCGACCGCCACGAACACACTTCTGACAGGCTGTATTTCACTCGTTCATGCATAACTGATCACACATGGTGTGTGCTCGCCGACGCGAGCGAGAATTGCTGTTGTTACCCACAAGTCTGGCGACGAGATGCCCAGGCAAGCCATCTTGCACCCTCGCCCGCTTCACATCAATGCTGCAGCGCCGAGATGCCCCGTTCTCGAGCCCCACTGTGCCGCTGCAGCTAACGCTGTTGCTGCTCATGGTATGCAGGGGGCACGGGCGGCGAGTGTACGCCAAACAGGGACCCAATGTGAGATCCCCTCTCCCCCCACTTCCCCTCCGCCCGGTCTACCCAACAACTCCCCCGATGACTGTGCTGTTTACCGTGCAGGATGAAGCTGACCTGCTTGCATGCATTCGCAGGATCGATTTGTGATGAGCCCTACCGTGACGCACCCGAGCTGCTGGGCGCAGCGCCTAGTCACCCTGGCGGCCGTCGCGAACGACACTGCGATTGCCGAGGAGTCGCCGGCTGCCACCCCCTCGGCATCCATGGACTTGACGCCCACGAGCAGCTTAGTGACTCCAGCCCAGGCAGCGATGGTGTCGCCGTCCAGCTCGAGCGGCGTCGAGGGCTGCCAGGCCCTCGATGATCTCGCGGCGGCAGCCATGGCGGAGGCAGCGGCGGCCACCTTGCGCCTTGAGGCAATCAGCACAGCATGTGCCAGCCTCGGCCGGGCAGAGGAGGACTGCGCAGGCACTCAGTGCGCCGGGCAAGGTGAGCACGCAAATGCGAGCACAGTTCAGCCACGGGGCGTGTTTGAAGTCTGCTCCGGTCTGGAGGCTGTTTGATAAACTGGCAAATATTTAACTGCGGCAGCATCCAAGTGGGCGGGTTCATGCGTTGCACCGATAATATCCCCGGCGGACCCTCACCACAGATGGTTTGTACGGCAGGCCCGCCAGCACGCGCTTCGCCAATCTTTCCAGCCAGCAAAGCGGACAAGGTTGCGGTGGAAACACCGCCCATCGTCGAGGTTCCGCAGCGAGCATCCAAGCGGTGAGCTGTCGTCTGCCGCGGCTACGTGTTCATGTACAGCCACTGGACACAGTTTTGGCAAGGTTGACATGGACAGTCATTGCCGTGTCCGGACAAGAAGACACAGCCATGTGCTCAGCAAAACTTTTCTGCAGCGCTCTGTCGCTGCGAAACCCTCATCGTAGTGGCGGCAGATGAGTGCTGAATGCACTCACGCCTGCTGCGAGCAGGACGCGGCGCCCGTCGTTCAAGATGCTCGCAATGAAGGAGAACGTGCAGCCTTTGAAGGTGAAGTCCTCGGACTTGAAGGTGTGCCTGGCTCGAGTGCACCACAATGACCCAAACACATAGGCCAGCAGCTTGCGACTTCGTGGCAACGTTGACTGCACACTCGAGCTTGCTGCTAGCCTCAGCGCTCAGTTCACCACAATGCTCTCAGCTGCTTCAGTGTCGCGCAGGTCAGCGGAGTCGAGAAGCGGCGCAGCCGCAAGGGAAGGCCGCGGCAGTCCCTGCCGCCCGGCTGGCTGAGCCAGCTGCTGCTCCCAGAACAGACGGCGTTCCACCGCCGCCATTCCGCGCCGGCTCGCCAGGAGCCGCGCTGTGCAGCGGCGCCTAGCGGTTGCGCCGCAAAGGTACAGCAGGCCCCGGCACAGCGTGCCACCGGCATGCCACAGCGCGCCCAGGTATTGGCGCAGCGCCCGGACCGTACGGCCGGAGGCGCTCAGCGCCCGGCCCCGAGCCCGCAGCCGTGCAGGAAACTGCTGGCGGCGAAGCTGCTGAGCAGCTCGGATGCCACCAAGGGTCGTGTGGTGATGCCCGCCGCAGATGTGGCGGCGCACTTCCCCGCCTGGCTTCAGCAGCCCGCGCGAGGGTGAGCTGTCGGCATCGGATGGAGCCATATTCTTGTACCTGTCGTCCCCATTACCGTGCAACTGAACCGGTCTGCCTGAACCCTTCAAACTTAGCTCACCCGTGCGGTCGCAGGTCGCATGAGGTCATGATCGCAGACCACAGCGGGCAGACCTACAGGGTGGTGTTTGCAACCTGGCAGAACGGCCAATTCGCCGTGCAGAGGGTGAGCCATGATGCTCGCGACCGTTTCGTGCTCAAAGAGTGGTCACCCGCACTGGTGCACTGCCATGTCATGTTGCCTGCGCAGCCAACCACACGTTCAATGGCCACTGGCCAGGACACTCAGCCATGGGCGAATGGACTTGCAGGCGCGGCCTCTGTTGAAGGCGCTGGGTGCACGCGAAGGCGCCGTGCTGCGCCTGTTCGACAATGGCGCCGGAGGCCTGGTCGCCTCCTTGACTGGCCCGCAGGTAAGGCCTTCCCTTTCGGCAATGCCATTGATTGCTTCACCGTGTTAGCACCTGTGCAGTGCAGCAACCACTGCAGCAGCTACTTGTGGCAGCCACTGATCGTGATCAGCATCATCAGACAGGCATTCTGTTCCCACAGGTTGAGTCGGCGGCGAACTGCCCTGGCGCCACAGCAAACGCCAGCAGCAGGCAGAACGCAGGTGCTGCCGCAGGTGTGTCGCAGTGCACTCATCATGTGCTGTGCCAGACTCGCAAACCCTCGAGCATTGTCTGCCACTCGCCGTGCAACCCAGATGGCAAGGTACAGAGTGCTCAACATGTTTGCGCACTAACGGACTGTCTATGATTGAAGCGCGGAAAAGAACAGGCCTTGCGGTCATCTCATGTCAATGTCGCTGCTGCAGATGCCAGCGCCCTGAAGGAGGCCGGCCCGGCGCACGAGGGCGAGCGGCGCGGCCGCAAGCGGAGCAGGGTCGACGCCGACCTGGCGACCGACTCGCCACCTGCTGCCATGTGTGATCATGAGCACGGCGATGCCCTGGTGGACGGCCCTCCAAGCACGAGGCGGAGCGGGCAGGAGTCCAAGAAGACGAAACGTGAGTCTGGGTGCTGTGTATGTGCAGGCGTTGCATCGGCACTGTGGTTCGACTCATCCATGGAACACGTTGTCCGCCCTTGCATCTGACATGCTGTCCTTGTTGCCGCATGTCAGCTCCCTGGAGACCTATTGGACTCAATCAGCATTGCAGAGATGGTCATCCTGACAGCTATGTAGTTCTGGCAGGGGCTCTGGACTCCGAGCAGCTCAACAAGCAGCTGCAGAAGGCCGGCGAGGATTTGTACCATGCGCCAGGGCTCTCCAGCAAGAGCAGCCTCGCCTCCGCGGCCTGCTGCCGGCCCGCCCTCACGAGCGCCAGCGATAGCGCGGGGCCAGTGCAAATGGACTGCGGTCCAGGCGATTTGTGCGGTTTGGACGGCATCCTCAGCAACGGTCAGCGCCCCGTCGGCACTGAGCGCGGCGATGGGGCCGGCGCTCCGCAGCCTGAGAGCCGGCTGCGCGCCTCCGCGTGCAAGGTGCCCAATCATCGGCCTTTGTCGTGTGATCTGCTGAGGCCGAGCCAACGCCACGACGTAGACATTATGGCGCTACATGGGATCTCGTATAAATCATGTGCACCTTCCCATAAGCTCATAGCATTCATATGGAGGAGGCCTTCCTGAAGCTGCTTCGGACGTTGGCACACCTTTGCCGCATGCCGCTCATCAAGTATATCGCTTGTTTGCAGGAGGCACGGCGCCATGCGGGTGGCAAGGAGAATGCATGCCGGAAGAGCACGCAGCCGCGTTCTGCAAGCCGGCAGCCGCTTGCGGCGCTCTGGGGCCAGCCACAGGGTACCTCAGCTTGCGACCGACTCTATGACAATGGATGCAGCCAGCAGTGCCAGCGCTGGGATGCAGCATCCGCCCCTGGGGGGGCATAACTTGGCCATAACGATAGTCTGGCACATGGCCGGAGCAATGCACAGCAACCATCAACGTCCATCCAACAGCTTCCACCATGACCGCAATGCGGTCGGCAGCCTCGGCTGATGCACCAGTCGCAAGAGCGCCTCCAAACAGCTTCCATCATGACCGCTCTGCGGTCGGCAGCCTCGGCTGGTGCACCAGTCGCAAGAGCGCCTTCAAACCGGATCAAAATATGATCCGGCTTTCATGTTATTTGCTGCGTCAATTTGTTGACGATGGCAGTGATCGCCGCACCGCCAGTTCAGGCGGTGGGCAATCCACGCGTCGGCCAATACTGCGATTCTTCTGCTCGCTTGCACTGCTCAGATCCGTTTGTGATCGAATGATGATCCTTTTGCTGCGTAAGATGCGAGCGCCCATGTGCCCGCAAGGAGTCTTACAGGGTTTACGTCTGGTCATGACGGAAATCAGCACCTCGTGGTATTGCCTGTGAGTGCGACACCCTTTGTTTGGTCACATGAGATTCATTTCATCGCTGAAGTCCTGGGCTTGAACAAGAAGGCAGTCCGGCTTCATTCAATGGGCCAGGAGCCGCCAAGACAAGCTCATTTCGCAATTCCCTGCGTGTTAAGCGCACAGTGTCAGGTTGACAGGGTAGCAAGCAGTCAGGCTGTAACACAGGCGACACGATCCGCACCAGCTTCAGTTCCCGTGCCGCCATCTCCTGCAGGGTTGTCCTGATTGGCGTCCACTTGATGCCCAGCTCACGGGGGGCCTTCTCGCTGTTGAACACCGGCAACTTGCCATAATTTGCGCTGTGCACACACACAATCAGCACTCACTGCGAGCTCAAATGTGGTTTTGCGGCCAGGAGAAGCAAGTCAAGGCAGGTCAGTGCTGCAAAATGATGCATGCATTCGAAAACACGCCGGACGCAGCAGTACACTGAGGCTGGGTCAGACAGCCTCTTTGTGCGCACTGGATGAAATCCCGGCCCATCCCGACCAGCGGCGCTGCCGCCCACACCACGATGTACGGCATGTAACCAAACTTCGGCAGCCACCTGTCTGGGTACTTCTCCTACGGCAGCGGGCCATCGGAGATGATGCTGATGTTCCGATGCATGGCATGCCAAGTCGACAACTTGCAATTTGCGTGCCTTCAAGATGTTGCCAATGTCCAGCATCCAAAGCGACTCTGGCGCCGCGAGGTACCTGCGGGGTGATACAGTCTGTGTCGTCTATCAGCAGCACGACAAGCATAACTGCGTGGCGCGCAGGGGCTACGGAGGCTGCGCAGCAGTGCAGTGGCAGCATTCGGAGAACGCAGCGCAGTCTGGGCTGCGCACCGGCCGGACGCCGATGGCGTGAAGGCGGCGAGTGCGTGCGCCGAAGCAATGTCGTCCACGTCCACGCAGCCGAAGCCCATGGGAGGGACGGCCGGCCAATTCTTGCCCTCAATGAATTTCTGCGGCAAGTGGGCAACATCCTTCTTTAGGCTGACAGCCGTGCGCAGGGACGCTGCTGTAACAACTTGACTTACAGCACGGGAGCACATCCTTCCTTGGGCAGCAATAGCACGCGCCTGAAGCATGCCAACAGACTCGCCGCTCTTGCGCGAGCTGAGTGGCGGCCCAAACACGGCCCCTGGCAGAATGGTCACAAGGTCCCACCTGCGAGTTCACATGCACTCTCAAGCACCGCGACACCCATGTAACTACGCAAATGCTCGAGCCGAACACTGTGCCATGGTCTGGGCATGCACCACACCATGTGCCTGAGGTGGTCTCAAGTAATTCCTCCGCATGCATGCCTCTTGAACAAGGATACAGCACCTGCTCTGCTGTTTAACCATCTCCCAGGCCTTCTTCTCGGCCACTGTCTTCGAGTAGCTGCGACAGAGTAGCGACATTCCGTGCATGGTCAAGGAGCATGCAACAGCAGCTTTCTAAGCCAGACGCAACAGTAAGCAGTCCAGCTGATGCAACGCGCACTAGTAGGGAATGTACTGCTCCTTTGCCGCGATCGTCCAGTCCTCCTCCGTGAAGATGTGACCCTTGCCGCGCTCATTCGGGTCGCCGTACACGGCTGCCACCGATGACGTCAGCACCACGCGCTTCACAGACGGCGTCGCATTCACCGAGTCTGCGAGGATGTAACGTTTAGTGAAGTTGCGACCATTGCTGCTCTGCATATCCGAGCTTTGCCAAGTGTGGCTGAGCTCACGGAAAGTGCTTGACCACTACCTGCATGACTGACAGTCACATGGCAGGATCAGCTGCCAGCTTCTATATGCAAGTCCAATGCAGGGTTCACGTGCAGGCTGGATCATCATCTGGATCAATGATGGAAGCGGAAATAACCCACTCAAAAGCGTGGTGGTGCCCTGAAGGGCGGGGTCGATGAGCATCTCGCGCTCCTTGCCCTTGGGCACGGCCAGAACCTGCCGGCATGCGTTTGACACTGCTGGTGGCACCAACATGCATAACAGTGGCCACAGCATCCATCACACTGCAAGAGTGGGCTCGCAAACGCAAAAGCTCAGCGACTCACGTACGGACTGGCGGTGTGGAACACGTATGTCGCGCCCTTGATGGCCTCGTCGAAGCTGCCATCCTGCGTCATCGTGGCGCTGGATTACCAACAAGGTCAGCTTTACACTGGCCAGGAGCCAGAAATGCAGCACAAGGCTGCCGGAGGCTATGCTTCTACGGTCAGCTGCATTCTATGTGACATACGTGCTCCATAGCCATGCGATTCTGTGCACTTTCGAGGTGCTGGCGACGCTCTCCGGTGGAGCGCATCACGCACCTCAAGCAGGTCGGCGGCAAAGAGCTTGAGACGCTCGCTGGCGCCCGGCAGCGCTTTCAGATGGCCGACCGACGACTCCTTGTTAGGGTCACGGACCGTGCCGTGCACCGTGTGACCTGGCGACGACACGCGGAACCGTGATCACTAGGACAGACCCGTGATGAGTCATGTTCACGGGCAGGACCTGGTGCATGGCCCTTGCCGCACCAGCTGCCAGCAGGCGAGCGACCAGCGGTCCGGCGACGAACCCGGTGGCGCCTGCGAAGCCACCCCACTAATGCTCGTGACGCTCCACCTCCTTCAGCGATGCTTGAACGCGACGGATCCTCACCAGTGACGGCGACGATGCACTTTGAGGCGTCTTTTTCCTGTGGGTACAAGGGAACTCGCAGATCTGCCATGATCGACGCTCGGGTTTGCGGAGCGTTGACGTATCTTCCAGTGTCAGCTTTTGCCGGTTTACTGCGCACCCGAGAGCATCGAGGCCCCAGCTGCACGTCAGCATCCATGCGTGGTAGGGTGTTGATCGCGATTACCAATGTCGCTTGCTTGCCTAGCTACACAGTACGTACTTCGGCAAATTGGTCCAGCACACACGACTGGTTCCCGGGCGACACATGGCATGCAGTTCACTGGATCTCTGGGACGCCTGGAGTTGCACCATGGGCTGCGGTCCAGTCTGTTGCAATTGGTGACGGAGGGAGGCTCGCGGCCTTCAAATGGTCCTCATCGCCGCGGGCACGCGCCATGCTGTTGGGCACTGCCACCTGTGCATACTGGAAGCTGCGTCCCAGCATTTAATCATCAGATTTCAGGCATCGCCACAGGGTCTCTCGATGTACAGACTCCAGCAACAAACGTGTAGCTGGCAAGACACCAGCACTCTAATGGTTGACGGACTGCAACTTGCAAGACGGTCAATACAACACCAGGGCTGAGGAGCGCAAGCAGACAGCGGTGGGCGCAGCCATACCTGTGCCTTGTTTATGGCCTCGCATCATGGTGCGGGCAGCGGCGAGTGCCGTCGGACGATGCAGCAGCCAGTCAGACGGGCGCTCACTGAGCGCCGAGTGCATACGGTGCCTGCAGTTCCTGTGATGGCCGCACCGCAGGGCTGTCATATTCGGAAGCAACAATATGCAGCGAGAAGAGATCACAGCACTGAGCCCGCCAAGCATATTGCTCGGACAGGAATATCACTCCAGACCGTCAAGAAGCCGGACCTGCAGAAGACCGGCAAGCTGGGCCATTTTGGCCGCGGACGCGCCCTTGTGCCGCTGCACCGCCGCCAGCAGCGCCCGCATTTCGGCTTCCACCGCCGCCACCCGCCGTTGCGCCTCACTGCAGCGCGCCTCCGACTCGGCTGCCGCCTGCCGTGCCTGCTCTGCTGCGCAGCGCTGCTCCTGCACGTGCACCCGACGGATGATGTGCCAGTCGCAGTGCACCGCTGATGTCAGACCCACGGAGCAGGCTCACATCCACGACCCACGGGAAACCCTCCAACCTCCTCGACACCTGTCGTCAGTGGGCCTTGGATGACGCGCTGTTATGCAGCAGAAAATTCGCTCATCTGAGCATGTGGCCCCCCGGGCCACGTCAAAGCGCAAGTGTGCAGGCTGCGGCCGGCATGCCTCGTGAGCGGCAGACACTGTGGCGAGCCGGCCCTCCAGCTCCTTGCAGCCGTGTTCCGCGCTGCTCGCCGCCGCACTGGCATCAGCCGCAGCGGCCTCCGCGTTGGCGGCTTTGCCGGCCAGCCGCTGTTCCTTGTGCTCGAACAGCCCCTTGACGCGCTCCACTTCCTCATGTACCCACTTCAGACCGGCGTCCTTCTCCTGCATCGCGATGCCAGGTTGTCAGCAACCATAAATGGCAATGCTGCTGCAGCAAACGGTCACCAACGCGGCTCAATATGGACGCATTGATATTTGCATCCGTTACGCAGGACCAAGCAAGTGCTGTGCCATGCTACACACAAGGCCGCTCTCCACCTTTGAGGCAAGGCAGTGACATTTTCTCCTGACCTGCTTGTCGCTCAGTACAAAGCCAGTGTCGCGGCTAGAACTGCGAGATATCGCACTCGCAGCTGCGACTGGAGGTCATGAGCTGCGGCCTCAGCGCGGTCGCAGCGGTCCTCCGCGTCGCCCAGCGCAGCTTCGCTGCGGTCCTTGGCTGCCCGCAAATCCCGCAGCTGTGACCTGCGCCGGCTTTGTTGCATCCCTGACGTGGTGCCCGGCGCATCTTGGCTGAGCTGGAGCGCAGGACATGAGCCTTCACGCCGCTTATAAGATGGGTGCCATGCTGCTCTTGCTGATGGTTGTAAGTGGTAGAAGAGCAGACGCGTTGGCTGATGTGGAACTTCACGCATGATGGGAACCAGCCGGACGCAGCGTATGTGACAGCCTCTGCATTGAGCGAAGGTGCGCACTGGAGGTCGGCGATCTCCGCCTCGCGCTCGGCCAGCTGCGCGTCCGCCTCCTCTGCCGCCCGCGCCGCAGCGCCCGCCTCGCCCCGCGCAGTCGCCGTCGCCGCCTCCGCCGCGGCCAGCGCGGCCTTAAGGCGCCGGACGCTGTCGTTTGCGCTGTCCAGCATCGCTGCTTTCACCTGCGGCCACTTCCACACACCCTGCTTGGACCCCGACCAAGGGATGACGCCAATGCAATGCCCACCTCGTTCTGGCCCTTGAAACCTTGTTCCCTCCTTTTGTGTCTGACCACAGCATCAAGCCACGTCTAGACGGTCTGCCGTCTGCGTTGCCATGATGCTACAGCGGTCACTGCCCACACGGTGTTCGGAGCCATATCACAGCCATATCACAGCAGGCACCCTCACTGCGCAAGCAAGTGCATGGGGTCACACCTTGACTGCATCTCTGGCCTCGGTCAGCTCGCCGCTCAGACGCTCGCACTCCGCAGCCGCTTGCAGCGCGCCGGTGTCCGCAGCCCGTGCAGCCTGGTCTGCCGCCGCCAGCCGCTGTCGCACATCGCGGAGTTCCGCTGCATGGTCCGCGCTAGCGGTCGCCAAGTCGGCCTCCAGGCGCTGCCGCTCGGCCAGCTGTACAGCGAGCGCATCCTGCAGACGAGCAATTGCAACTGCGTGTCGGACCGCGCGAGCGGCGAGCAGCACTTCTGCAGAGCATCATTCTGTTCGGCAATTGTCCGTCCTCATCTGTGCGGTCACCAGAGCGAACTGCATCTCGATCAAGCCAACAATGGACCGTGTGCCGCATGCGCGCCTTGGCGGCGCTGAGCTGGCCCAGGCGCTCCCGCAGTGTGTCGACCTCCGAGCGCAGCCGCTGCGCCGCGGCGGGGTGCGCCGCCGCCAGCTGGGCCTTCAGGCTCGCTTGCTCCGACTGCAGAGCCTGTTCCCATGATCAGGTAGCGTCACCTCTTGATTATGCGGTCGCGACGCATTTACCAGAATGGCAACACGCATGACGGAGGAGCTGCACACGGCGTGCAGGTCCTATATAGCCGACAGGGTCGGGGCATGACCTTGAGCTGGGCCTTCTGGGCGGCGGCGAGGTTGGTGACGTCAGCCAGCAGGCGCCCCTGGTGACGCTCGCGCTTCTGCGCAGCGGCCAGCGTCGCACGCAGCTCCGCGCACTCCTCCGTGTACGCCAGCTGCTGTTTGCCAGCATCTACTGCGGCCGCCTCGTGCGCCTGCGTGCCTCAAATCCAGTATGAGTTCCTACGTCTTGGATGGTGGTGATACTTACTTTCCAGGCCTGTACCCAAATATAGCAGGGCGGATATCAAGCAGCCGGCTAGCTGAGAAGACGGTGTCAAGCATGAGTCTGGCCCTCAGGTTGGTTAAGGGCGTCACAGAGGCCTGATCGCAGAGGCCTGATCGCAACATCGTCGTGCCTGCAGCGCCTGTCGGAACTCGGCCTCCGTGGCCGCCACCCGCTGCAGCGCGGCGTCTCGCGCGGCGCTGACGTTGCCCAGCGCCCCGGCGTGCCGCGCCTCCGCGTGCAGGAGGACCTCTTCCGCCGCTTGATGCGACGCGTCGAGCGCCGCCTGCATGGGAACATCTGCAATGACATGCAGGCGCAGACACCTCTCCTCTGCTGCTCTGGGCACAACCTGTGGGTGCATCACAAATTTAGCCTTGACATGGTCATGGCCCTGCCGCATAACTGGCATATGTCTGTAACGAAGCGGTGCTTCGAAGAGTTCGCAGGCGAGCAAGGCTGCTGCCCTGTCGTGACGTGCGTGTGCTGCGGGCAGGCGCCGCACTTGATGTGAGCTCTGCAAAGCCACCAGCTTATGCTTGAGCCGCGCCGCATCCGCAGTCGCAGCCAGCGCTGCTTCCGCGTCCCGTTTTCCCTGTCGGCGGACCTCATCTGCGTCCCGCGCAGCCGCGGCCGCCTCGGCGCGTGCCGTTTGCTCGGCCTCTGCCGCTGCTGCTTGCGCAGCGCGTGCTGACTCATACTCCTGCGTCCATGTGATGAGTCAGCCAGGTTGCCCGAAGTTCGCTCCTAGGGTGTCCTTCGAAGAGACCTCAACCTCACATAGCGACGAAGGGACGGCAGGCAGTGGGTCAGGGTGACCACACAGACACGACGGTAGCAACAGGATGCGCCACATGCGCCTAAGGCTGTCAGCATGTCACGAATAGCTACCCAAAGGCACCTGCTCGAGCGTCGCCCGCAGGGTCTGGCACTCGTCGCGGGCGCTGCTCAACTCGCTCAGCGCGGTGTCGGCGGCGTGCTTCGCCGCCGCCACACGGCCGTCAGCCTCCGCGGCGAAGGCGGTTTTGGCAGTCGCCGCCTCCTGCTCGCTCCGCCGCAACGCCCCGGCGTGCGCCGCTGACAGCCGTGCGGCTTCGTCCTGCTCACGCATCAGGGGACTCGGTCAAAGCGCATGCGAACCGCGAAGACGGCACACAGGGAGCGGCCCGGACGGTGTTGCCATCTGCCCACGGATACCATGCGCTGGCATCGGCAGCACAGCGGCCTTGTGCATGCGGGCTTGCCACGGTGGTTTCACTAAGTGTCATTGGCTCGGACTAGCACCAGAGGACGCCGTCACCTGCGCTGTGCGAGTGGTCTCGCGGACCGCAGCCTCCGCGGCGTCGAGGCGCGCCGTGTAGCTGGCTTCGCAGCGCTGCAGGCACTCCCACGCCGCGCGAAGCTCCAGCTCAACGTCCTGCGGTGGGCCATGATTGACAAATATATCGGCGGCTTATGATTGGCCCCGGGTCTCATCGACAGCGGCCGTGCTAGGCAGAAACAGAAACATCACTGCTATGGCTGCGACATTGCGCAGCATGTGCAGCGAGGCAGGACCCCTGCTGCATGACTTTCGCATGCCAGGCTGCCCATGACGGTACCCTTGGCTGCCACAAGCCCCGCAGCAGAGTGCGGTCGTCCGCACCTGCCGCTTGGC
>JAABUX010008022.1_pt1 | contig 12253 bp, 11 predicted proteins | sample 5561851 | NCBI WGS metagenome assembly JAABUX01 (sample SAMN10711883, study PRJNA513361) | rock metagenome | isolation source: Antarctica rocks | place: Antarctica: Victoria Land, Richard Nunatak red sandstone | collected 2016-01-03 | reverse complement strand
GCGTCTACGTGCGTGGCGGCATGGGCAACGCTTCCCATCGCGCCCGGGATCTGCAACAGAATGATGCAGAGGGCTGCGAGAGCTGCCAGAAGACCCTTTGGTGTGGTCCTCAATGACATGCTTTCCTCCTTAAAAAAGAAGCTAGGATCTCTAGCTGTTCGTGATTTACATCTGCGGAAGGGGACGCGCGAGGTCGCGGCGGGACCGAGGTGATCCCTTTCGCGTCTGGTGGGAGCACGGGTCCGATCGAGCAAACGATCCGGCATGCCCCAATGAGGACGAGCCGACCGCCGGCGAACATGGCCTGATATCAGCGCCACGGATCCAAAACTACGCTACGATGGCCCGAATCACCTCCTCACTCGTCCCCACGATCGTTGCACGCCGGCTTGAACCGAAAGGCTCCGTACCTGCATGTTTTGTGCCAGCAGGACAGGGACAGCTATCCCTCTACAGGTGCGTGAGCACTCACAGATACAATACGCGCGGCCGACAAAAGTTACGCCCTCGCGTCCTGATAATGGCGACCTCCACGATGCCGCCCATCGCCGCGCTGGCGTCAGACAGGTCAGGTGTCGTCTGGCCTACGCCTTTGCAAGCCTAAACGACTTGGGGCCATCGTGCAAGGGGTCAGCGACGCGGCCGCAGTCCCGCGAACAGGTCGTCTTCCCACGTGGGGGCGTCGACGCGCGTCCAGGCGCGGATGTAGCACTCCTCACCGAAAGCCCGCTCCGCGATGTCAGTCGGGAGGGAGAGCAGCACGTCGTCGTCCGACAACTGCGTGCGGTGCGCGCGCCGCGCCCGACGCGCCTGCTCCAGGTAGCCGCGCACGGAGACGCGCGCGGTGATGGCCTCGTCGGGCGCCGCGTATTGGCGCAGGTCGAAGGTTTGATCCTCCACGTCGAACGGCGGCTCTAGGCCGCGCGCGCGCATCCGGTCGTTGACCCAGAGCAGCGTCGAGAGCGGCACGGCCGTGTAGTAGAGCTTTTGCACCTGCCAGCCCGTTCCCGTTCCGGTTGTTCCCGCGTCTCCCTCCGTTTCCGCGGTCTCTCCGATCTTCCCGATCTCCACGGGCCCGTCCTGTGCGGCGCGCTCGACGGCCAGGATCGTGATGCGATGGGCCATGAGGTGATCCGGGTGGCCGTAGCCGCCCCGTGGGTCATAGGTCGCCACCACTTGTGGCCGCGCCGCGCGGATAATGGCCGCCAGCCGGTCGGCCGCCTCGATTGCATCGGCGTTGACAAACGCCGCCACGTTGGCGTTGGCAGGGGTACCGGCCATGCCCGAGTCACGATAGGGCAGCAGATAGAGCGCGCCGATGCCCAGGGCGGACGTGGCGGCGCGCAACTCGCCCTCGCGGATCTGACCCAGGCGCGGCTGGTCCGTGACCGCATCGAGCGCGGGATCGTGTATCTCGCCCTCCTCGCCACGCGTACAGGTGACGAGGACAGTGCGCAGGCCCTCGGCGGCGTAGCGCGCGAAGGTCCCGCCCGTCCCGATCGACTCGTCGTCGGGATGGGCGTGCACGGCCATGAAGGTTAGCGGTTCGGATTCCTGCAACATGTCAGAAATTGTATCATGCCTATTGGGAGAATGCCTTCGCCCTCGCCCTCGCCCTCGCCCTCGGGCCTGCGACTGCGGTCGCATGGCAAAGTACCGGCCGACTGCGGTGTCAACCGGCCTGCGACTGCGGTCCATAGGAGTGGGCGGTTTGTGGCACAATGTCGCGAAGAGCCTTACCGAAGGGCGAAAAGTGCGGCCAATGCGATCGTTTTCAGCATCGATGCGACCCGTTTGCGCCCTTCTAGCGCGTCATTTTCGTCATTCAGGGCGCAATCCGCGCACCTCCCGCACCATAACGACATATCCTGCCCACTCCTATGGACTGCGGTCGCATGGCACACCACGGACACTGCGGTGTCAGGACGAGGGTAGGGGCGCCTACGATATGCTCCTACAAAACCCAACCGACCGCAGTCGGCATCGGTTTGCCATGCGACCGCAGTCGCAGGCTTCATTACACCTATCATTGCCATCGCGGGGCACACCCATAATTGACGAGGAGGGACGCGTACGATGGCTGGCGTGGGAAGAGCTGACCTGGGAATCCTGGGCGGCGGGCAGCTGGCGCGCATGCTGCTGCAGGCGGCGACGGCGCTCGGCCTCGACGTCGCGGTCATGGAGCAGGCCGCGGATAGCCCGGCGGGACGGCTGACGCGGCACGAGGTCGTGGGCGCCTGGGACGACGAGGCGGCGTTGCGCCGCCTGGCCGGCCTCACGCCGACGATCATCCTGGAAAACGAGTTCGTGCCCGCCCGCTCGCTCTACTTGCTGGAGAGCTGGGACGTCACCGTCGTGCCCGACCGGACGGCGCTGGCGGCCACCCAGGATAAGCTGCACCAAAAAGCGCGCCTCGACGAGGCGGGCCTACCCGTGCCGCCGTTTCGGCCAGCCGGCGGGGCGGACGACGTGCGGGAGGCGGCGCGCGACTGGGGCTGGCCGCTGCTGCTTAAGCGTCGCCGCAACGGCTACGACGGCTACGGCAACCGCGTGGCGCATGGTCCCGCTGACATCGACGAGGCGATGGCCGCGCTGCAAGGGCCGCTGGACCGGCCCGCCGCCGAGCGCGCCCTGCTGGTCGAGGCTTACGTGCCCTTCGAGCGCGAGTTGGCCGTGATGGTCGCCCGTGGGTGTGGATGCGGCCCGACCAGCGCGACGGTGGACGGCGACGTGGACGGCGACATGGGCGGCGATGTGGACGGCGACGTGAACGGCGATGTGGACGGCGACGTGAACGGCGACGTGAACGGCGGGGGCAAGGACGAGGTGCGGCTCTACCCGGTCGTGGAGACAGTGCAGCGCAACGGGATCTGCCACCAGGTCCGCGCGCCCGCGGCCGTGCCGGACGACGTTGCCGCGCGGGCAGCGTCGCTGGCGCGGGCAGCCGTCAGGGCACTGGGATTGCGCGGCGTCGTCGGCGTCGAACTATTCCTGTCGGCGGACGGCGCCCTCACGGTCAACGAGCTGGCGCCGCGCGTGCATAACAGCGGCCACTACAGCATCGAGGCTTGCGGCGCCTCCCAGTTCGAGAACGCCGTGCGCGCCGCGCTGGGCTGGCCGCTGGGCGATACAAGCATGGTCGCTCCGGCCGCGGCCATGGTCAACCTGCTGGGCGCCGCCGACAGTCCCACGCGCGTGGGGGGCCTGGAGCAGGCGCTGGACGTACGGGGCGCGCACATCCATCTCTATGGCAAGCGCCAATCGCGTCCCGGCCGCAAGATGGGCCACGTCACCGCGCTCGGCGCCACTCCGGACGAGGCCGTGGCGATAGCCACGGAGGCCGCCTCGCGGTTAACTGTATAGGAGCCTGCCACAGGGATTGGCTAGTTGGCCGTGTCGATGGAGCAAGTGACGATGAAGATGACTGATGAGCCCTGGGTGGGGATCGTGATGGGCAGCGATTCGGACCTGCCGACGATGGAGGCGGCGGCTGAGGTGTGCCGCGAGTTCGAGATACCCTACGAGTTGCGCGTGGTCTCGGCCCATCGCACGCCGCTTGACATGGCGGAGTACGGCCGTACGGCGCGCGCGCGCGGTCTGCGCGTGATCGTGGCCGGGGCGGGAGGCGCGGCCCACCTGCCGGGGATGCTGGCCGCGCACACGGTCCTGCCCGTTATTGGCGTCCCCGTGGCCATCACCGCGCTCAACGGCCTCGACGCCCTGCTCTCCATCGTGCAGATGCCGGCGGGGGCGCCAGTTGCCACCGTGGCCATCGGGGGCGCCCGCAACGCTGGCCTGCTCGCGGTACAGATCGTGGCCGTCGGCGACCCCAGCCTGTTTGATCGCTTGCAGACCTACAAAGACGGTCTGGCCGAGGCATCGCGCGAGAAGGACCGGCGGCTACGCAGCGGGCAGAAGGACTAATCCTTGGTCATCTCGCCCTCCAGGGACGCGAGGACGTCGTACAGGTGGCGCAGGTGCGTCTCGACGTTGCCGCTGCGGTACGCCAACTCGATGCGGCTGCGGGCGAACACCGTCACGTCCTCGTCGACGTCGTTGGGAGCGAGTTCGATGGTCTCGGTTACCAAGTCTTGTAGCATCTCCGGTGTGGGCGGCGCCTGATACCGCGCGATAGCGGCAGCAAAGTCCTCGAAGGATTGTCGTGGCATGCGGTTTATGGCCTCGAACCTCACTTTGTCGTCCCGATGGAAAGCCCAGGGACCGTCATCAGTTCTCAGTATAACTTTACAGCCCGGAGGATTTGTCCCCCGACGACGTCTACGACAAAAGAGATATCAATAGAGTAATAGATCGTCGTAGACGTAGTAGGCGTCTTGATATGCGGATAAGTGGCCGGGCCACGCTGCACAGAGCACCTCCGGCCCGTGGTCGGTTTGGGATAAGGTGTGGATTGCCGCCCCGTGTTGTGGACAATTGGAATCGGGCGCGTTCCGGACCGGTCCATCCTATCCCCAACGCCAGCGCGGCTGGCCCCAGATCTGGGGACGAAGCAGGGTAACTTGTCCACCACCAAGGAGTGTTTTCCACAGTTTCAGCGCGCTTATCCACAATCATCACTACACATAATATCAAGGTGTGAGGCTTATCCACCTTGTCGACAAGGGCGGGGACATCTCGGCGGAGTGATGATAGCCGCGGGTAGCCGCGGCTACCCGCGCGACGCCGTGGGCCGAGCGTGTCCGCGTTGTCCACACTATCCACAGGCTATCAGCAGGGGCAGGTCAGCCCGTCACGACGCACTAGGGCTACCATGTCTATTGGAGGCCAATGGCCCCACTCACGCGACGCGCGGTCGCTCACCTGTCTGACAACCGTGCGCTGTTGTGAGAGCCAACCATGTACCCGTTACCCATACATACATAAGAGAGGAGATAACTTATGGAGTACCGTAAGCTGGGGCGCACGGGCGTGAAGGTCAGCCCGTTGTGCCTGGGCGCCATGATGTTCGGCCAGCGCGGCAACCCCGACCACGCCGATTGCGCGCGCATCATTCATCGTGCGCTCGACGCCGGCGTCAACTTCGTGGATACGGCCAACGTGTACAGCAGCGGCGAGAGCGAGGAGATCGTCGGCGAGGCCCTGCGTGGCCGCCGCCACGAGGTCGTGCTGGCCACCAAGGTCCACGGCCGCATGGGGTCGGGACCCAACGATGGGGGCAACAGCCGCGGCCACATCTTGCGCGAGGTCGAGAACTCGCTGCGGCGCCTGCGGACCGACTACATCGACCTCTACCAGATACACCGGCCTGATCCCGAGACGCCGATCGAGGAAACGCTGCGCGCCCTGGACGACCTGGTCCATAGCGGCAAGGTGCGCTACATCGGCAGTTCGACCTACCCTGCCTGGGAGTTGGTGGAGAGCTACTGGGTGTCCGACCGCCACAACCTGGCGCGCTTCGAGTGCGAGCAGCCGCCCTACAGCATCTTTGTGCGTGGCATTGAGAAGGAGGTGCTGCCCGTCTGCGCCAAGTACGGCACGGGCGTGATTCCCTGGAGCCCGCTCAACCGGGGCTGGCTGGCCGGCAAGTACCGCAAGGGCCAGGACCTCGACCCGCGGTCGCGCGTTGCCCGAGGAGATCAATTCACCGATCGCCCCGATTCAGTGAGCGGCCAGAAGAAGCTCGACTTGGTCGAGCAACTCATTCCCATGGCCGAGGAGGTTGGCGCGACCCTGTCGCGCTACGCCCTGGCCTGGACGCTGACTAATCCGACCGTGACCGCGCCGATCATTGGTCCGCGCACCATGGAGCACCTGGAGGACAACCTCCAGGCTCTCGACGTGCGCATCCCGCCCGAGCACCTGCGCCGCATCGACGAGCTCGCGCCTCCGGGAACGGACGTTTAGTGACTAGTGACTAGTGGCTAGTGACTAGTGATTAGTGGCTAGTGATTAGTCACTAGCCACTAGTCACTAGTCACTCGTTATGGCTCGTAGAGCATGGCGCGGATGGCGCGGATGTCGCTGCGCAACTGCGCGTTCTCGTTCTTGAGTTCCTGGTTGATCTTACCGCAGCCGTGCATGATGGTGCTGTGGTCGCGGTTGCCCAAGAGCGTGCCGATGCCGGGCAGCGAGGCATCGGAGTCTTCGCGCATCAGGTACATGGCGATCTGGCGCGGGCGCGAGACGGCCTTGTCCCGGGCGGGGCTCTCCAGCACGCTGAGTTCGATCTTGTAGTATTGGGACACGGCCTTGAGCACCTCCGACGCGGTGACCTTGCGCCGGTGCGAGGGCGAGAGCGCGTCCAGAGCCTCGGCGGCCAGCTTGTCGGTGACCGGCACGTTGAGCGTGCGCGCCATGTGGATGACGCGCTTGAGGGTCCCCTCCAGTTCGCGGATGTTGCTCTGGCCGGCCCGGCGGGCGATGTACTCGATGGCCGCGGGCTGGACGGGGACGGGCTGCTTCTCGGCCTTGGCGCGCAGGATGGCCTGCCGCGTCTCCAGGTCGGGCAGGTTGACGTCGGTGATCAGGCCCCACTCGAAGCGCGAGCGCAGGCGCTCGTCCAGCGTGCTCATGGCGTTGGGCTTGCGGTCGCTGGTCATCACGATCTGCTTCTGACCGGAGTGCAACTCATTGAAGGTGTGGAAGTACTCTTCCTGCGTTCCTTCCTTGTTGGCCAGGAACTGGATGTCGTCGATGAGGAGCACGTCCACGGTACGGTAGCGGGCGCGGAACTCCTCCATCTCGTGGTCGCGGATCGACTGCACCATGTCGTTGGTGAACCGCTCACTGGTCGTGTAGTAGACCGTTTTCTCGGGGAAAAGCTGACGCACCTTGTGGCCGATGGCGTGGAGCAGGTGCGTCTTGCCCAGGCCGACCGGTCCCCAGATGAACAGGGGATTGTAGGCGCCGCCGGGGTCGTCGGCCACGGCCAGGGCCGCGGCGTGCGTGAGCTGGTTGCTCGCACCGACGATGAAGGTCTCGAAGACATAGTTGGGAACGAGCGTCGACTGCGGCTGTTGGAAGAAAGACATGGCAGAGGTTCCTTCGGGTTGGCGCCGCGGCGGGGCAACGGATCGCGACGGGCTGGAACCGGGTACGCCGGCGTCGCGAGGGCTGGGGCTGCCGGACGCGACCACGTAACGGACGGCGCGATGCCCCTGTCCCAGGCGCTGCATCGTGCTAGAGATTTTTCCATGTAGTTTACGCTCTAGCCAGTCTACATGGAAAGCCCCGGGCACGCCGACGGTCAGGATGTCATCGTCCTCCTCCACGACCCGCGTGTCGCGTAGCCAGGCGTCGTAGTTCTCGCGCGTCAGGATGAGTTGCAGCTCGCCCAGGGCAGCTTGCCAGATCTGCTCTCCGGTCGTTATGGTCGTCGTGATAGTCATGATAGTGTCCACCAATTGCACGTCTAGGCGCCCATGCTCGCGTGGCCGCGAGTAGGCGCGGGCATAGATGAGATGCTCGGCGCCGACACGGCGCGTTCCTTCATGGGACGCGCGGCCACGTGTCTGTATCGAGTGAGCGCGCCGCGCGCCTGCTCCCCGCGGGGAGCGGAGCACGGCGCGCGTCTGTTACGTGGGAATGCAGGGGCAGGCTGGTTAGGTTGTGTCAAACGGCAGGGTATGCATTGGGTATGCTTCGCATAGATTAGCACGTGCGCGCCCGTCTGACAATGCGGCTTCCCGCTTGCGGCGGATCGAATGTCCTGCCCCTGTGTAAAAAGGTAGCCGCTAGCGGTGGCGCCCGCGTCTATCAGCGCGTCATCCAGATGCGCCGCTGGGGCGTATATATTTGTACAAGGCCTACCGTTAATACTTTTGTAAGAACCGCGCAAGCGCGCCGTAAGCGTCGGCGACGATACTATAGAAGAGTAGAGAGAATAGAGATGGGGCGGTGTTTATCGCCCTGGACGTTGGTATCCCGCGATGGAGCGGCAATCGGCCGGTGAGATCCGGCCGGCGATGAGGAGCACTGATTTTATGGACAGACCAACCACCATACAGTTACCACCGGGGTACGGCAGCGGCCCGTCGGAGCCGCTTGAGCAGCGTCGCGTCGGGCGCAAGATCTTCCTGGGCGCGCTTGGCGTCGGCGCGGCGGGTATCGCCTCGGGCGCCCTGCTCAGCCCCATCGTGGGCGGCATCAAGAACGCGACCAGGCCGACGGGCGTCGTGCCGGGCTTCACCGTCTATTACGCCTCGCACATCGTCCCGACCTTCCACCCCGCCACCTGGCGGCTCAGCGTGGGGGGGCTGGTTCGGCACAAGCTCTCGCTCTCGTATCAGGACCTGCTCAACCTGCCGGCGCTCTCCGTGTACCGCGACTACCAGTGCGTCACCGGCTGGCGCGTCCCGCACTTGCATTGGCAGGGCGTCTCGCTGCGGACGCTGGCGCGCATCGCGGGGGCCAGCCCTTCGGCCAAGTTCGTCAACGTGTACTGTAACGACGGCCTCTACTCGGAGAGCCTGCGTCTGCCCGACCAGGCCTTCAAGCCCGACGTGATGCTGGGTTACAATCTGGAGGGGCGGCCCCTGGTGCGCGAGCAGGGCGCGCCGCTGCGCCTGGTCGTCCCGGAGATGTACGGCTACAAATACGCCAAGTGGGTCAACCGGGTTGAGTTCTCGACCCGTCAGGAGTTGGGGTACTGGGAGCAGAACGGCTACGTGGTCGACGCGTACCTTGGCGCCAACGCCTATACCTTGTAACTGTCGCCGTCAAAGGAGCGCACGTCAACTATGGCTATCTCACGACAGCAAGCGCAGGCAGGGCCGTCCTCGCGCATCGAGCGTTTCAACTTCACTGAGCGCGGCACGCACTGGACCCATTCCATCGGCTTCTTGCTGCTGCTGCTGACCGGCTGCTTCCTGTACTTCCCGTCGCTGGGCCAGGCGGCCGCCGGGGTGGGCCTATCGCACCTGACCATGCTCAACCTGCACGTGCTGACGGGCGCTTTCTACCTCGGTGGTCCCCTGCTGTGGTGGCTCTTCGGCAACCGCCGCTCGCTCAACCGCGACCTCGAGGCGCTCGACGTATGGGACGACGACGACATCGCGTTCCTCAAGTCGCCGCTCGCGGTGGTCAAGGAGGGGGTAGCCCCGCCGCAGGGGCGCTTCAACGCCGGCCAGAAGCTCAACACGATCCTGCTGTTCGCCTCCGCGCTTGGCTTCGGCGTGACAGGGCTGATCATGTGGCAGTCGAACACCCATATCTTCCCGCAGCAGTTGATCCAGGGCTCGGTCAACCTGCACGACATCCTGACCATCCTGACCACGGCCTTGGTGGCAGGGCACATTTACCTCGCCGCGCTGCACCCGACCACGCGGCCCGGCCTCTCCGGCATCTTTAGCGGTTACGTCGACCGCGCCTGGGCGCTCCACCACCACCCCAAGTGGGTGAAGGAGCAGGAGGCCGACCGGGAGGCCGCCAAAGGGGCTGGCTCCGATGTCGCATGAGCGCATCCTGATCGTCGAGGACGAGGCCACCGTCGCCGAGGTGGTCGGGCGGTACCTCGAGCGCGACGGCTATAGCGTGCGGCGCGTGGCCGACGGGGCCGAGGCCATGGCGGCGGTGGCCGCGTTCCGCCCCGCCCTTGTTGTGCTCGACGTGATGTTGCCCAACCGCGACGGCCTGGACATCTGCCGTGAGCTGCGCGCCGCCGGCGAGACCGCCGTGATCCTGCTGACGGCGCGCGGCGAGGAGACGGACAAGATCGTGGGCCTGGGCCTTGGCGCCGACGACTATGTGACCAAGCCGTTCAGCCCCAGCGAGTTGGTGGCCCGCGTCAAGGCGGTCTTGCGCCGCGCCGCCACGCCTCCCACCATCGCGTCCGCGGACGGCGACAAAGATGGCGACAGGGACAGGGCGGACGAGCAGATCCGCGTGGCGGACCTGGTGATCGACCTGGCGACACGCCGCGTGACGCGCGCCAACGCCTCGCTCGAGCTGACGGCCAAGGAGTTCGACCTGCTGGCGCACATGGCCGCCCATCCCGACCGCGTATACACGCGCGACCACCTGCTGCGCGACGTGTGGGGCTACGACTTCATCGGCGACGACAGCACCGTCACCGTGCATGTGCGGCGCCTGCGCGAGAAGCTCGAGGTCGATCCGTCCAGGCCGCGCTACGTCACCACTGTGTGGGGCGTCGGCTACCGCTTCGAAGCCTGAGCCGGGGACCCTCACCTCCTGTGCGCGGGAGAGGGGGAGATGCCCAGAGTCTGTGAATTGTTCATTGCGGACGCCGGTCACCCACTGGGACCGCCGCAGTCCCTGCGGCCATGTGTGGGGGTACGCGGTTTGCCTGCCCCGGACGGGCGTGTCGCGACGGCGTGCCGCAGGACTGCGGCGGTCCCAGTGAAAACGCCCGTCGTCGACTTTTCACGCGCCCTGGGGAGGCGCCGCTCCAACCCAAGATAAAGGATAGCCCTCTGATATGATGTGACGTGATGCATTTCTCCTCCCGCCTGTCCCACGCCCGTTGGGCGCGCGCGCTTGGTATCACCCTCCTGGCCGGCATCGTGCTGCTGGCCGCGACATGGCTCGTCGTCGGGGTCGGCTATCTCGTCGAGGGGCATAATATGACCGCCGCTAATCGCTTTCCCGAGCTTGGTCTGGCCCTATCCATGGTGACCCTCGGCGTGCTGCCCGTGCTCTTCGTGGTGCTGCAGGGCGGCCTGCTCGAGCGTCTCCATCGTATCCGACTCAAGCTCTTCGCGGCCTATGCCGTGGGACAGGCCGCCACGCTGATCGCCGCCTACGTCGCGGCCCACGACGGAAGCATGGCGCTCGAGGCGCCCCAGGACGGCCTCTTCACCGTCCTGTTCGTCTACGGCGCGGTGCTCTCGCTGGCCCTCTTCTACGTGCTGGCCGGCTCGATGTCCGCCGCGCTGGGGCGCATCCGTGCCGCCGCGGCGCGCATCGCCGACGGCGACCTGGAGACGCGCGTCGACGTGGCCGCGCGCGACGAGCTGGCCGACCTCGCGGCCGACCTCAACGCCATGGCCGCGCGGCTCTCTCTGGTGGCCCAGCAGGAGCGCCGTATGGAGGCCTCGCGCCGCGAGTTGATCGCCGCCGTCTCGCACGACCTGCGCACCCCCCTGGCCGCCATCCGCGCCACCATCGAGGCCATTACTGACGGCGTGGTGACCGACGAAGAAACGGTGGCTCGCTATCTGCGCACGATGAACGCGGGCACGCGCGAACTGAGCGGTCTGATCGACGACCTCTTCGAGCTCTCGCGCATCGACGCCGGCGCCCTGACGCTGGACCCACGGCCGTCCTCCGTGGCCCTGGTCGTCTCGCAGGCGCTGGAGCAGCTGCAGCCGCAGGCGGCAGGGCGCGGCGTCGACCTGCGGGACGAGATTGCCCCTGACCTGCCGCCCGCCCTGATCGACGCCCGCTACGTCGGTCGCGTGTTGGTCAACCTTGTCGACAACGCCGTGCGTCATACACCGAGCGGCGGCTGTGTGCGCGTCGTGGCGCGACGCGACGATCAGTCCGGTACCAGTCGCGTGCGCGTCGAGGTGATCGACGATGGCGAGGGCATCGCCACGGCGGACCTGCCGCGCGTGTTCGAGCGCTTTTACCGGGGCGAGAAGTCGCGCTCGCGCGAGCACGGCGGGGCCGGACTGGGGCTGGCCATCAGCAAGGGTATCATTGAAGCCCACGGCGGCTCCATCCGGGCCGAGGCGGCGCGGCCCCACGGCACGTGTATCGCCTTCACTCTGCCGGCCGCCGGGTAGTGCGCGGAATTTGGCCGTTGTCGTAGGCCTGCTTGGCGAAGCGGCGCAACGGAGAGGAGGAAGACAGCGCACCCTGCTGTCGTGGCCGTCGGGACGTTGTTCAGGACGCGGGCGCGTATAGAGGCGAGACATCTTGGTAGATCCTCACGGAGGTGACCTTGCCGTCGGCTCCGCGATCCGTGAACGCAACTGCTCGAATCGTGATGCGACGCTCGTCGGGGGTGTCGTAGTGGTTGAGCGCTTCAAGCGCGAAGGCGCTGTCGGTACCGTAAATGTTGAGTGGTTCGTGCAAGAGCGTGTAGCCCATCCCGGTAATCGAACCCCAGAACTGCTCTAGACCGGCCTTGGCGATCTCAAGGCCGACCAGCGGGTCGGTGTTGTTGAACTGGATCGAAACGTCATCGGCGAGGAACGCGGCGTAGCGGTCGAGGTCGTAGACATCGAGTACGTCGAGATAGTCGCGGTACCAGGCCCATCCTTGGGCGCTGAGTTGGTTAGTGCGGAGTTTCTCGAGATTCATGATGCGTGTCCTTTCCTTTCCATGCGGC
>JAABUX010008021.1_pt1 | contig 12255 bp, 9 predicted proteins | sample 5561851 | NCBI WGS metagenome assembly JAABUX01 (sample SAMN10711883, study PRJNA513361) | rock metagenome | isolation source: Antarctica rocks | place: Antarctica: Victoria Land, Richard Nunatak red sandstone | collected 2016-01-03 | reverse complement strand
CTCGGTGCTCTCGACGGCGCGAAAGCAGGGATGGGACCTGCTGCGCACACTCACCGCAACGCCACATTACCTGATCGCGCACCTCCGCGTAACCTGATCCGTCACAGGCAACCTGGGCAGTTACCGCCATGCTTTAGTGCCGCCGGCAAAGGGGATGGAACGGATGGACCTAATCGTTCGTGGCGCGCAGCTCGCCGGGCAGGCCGAGGGACGGCTCGTGGACATCGGGGTGTCCGGCGGTAGGATCGTCGCCATCGAGCCCACGCTGTCAGCCGACGCCGAGGTCTTCGACGCTAGCGGACGCCTGGCGTGCGGCGGCCTGATCGAGACCCACATCCACCTCGACAAGTCGCGCCTGCTCGACATCTGCCCGGCCGAGCCAGGGCGCAGCATCAGTCCCGTACACTACGTCGCCCCGTTCAAGCCGGGGATCACCGAGGCGGACGTGCGCACCCGGGCGGAGCAGACGCTGCGAGAGTGCCTGAAGCACGGGACGACGCACATCCGGACCCATGTCGAGGTGGACCCCGGCATCGGCTTGCGCGGGTTCGACGCGGTGGCCTCGCTCGCGCAGGAGTATCGGTGGGCGGTGGACATGCAGCTTTGCGTGTTCCCGCAGGAGGGGCTGACCAACTATCCAGGGACCGACGAGCTACTGGTCCAAGCCTTGAGGCGCGGCGCGCAGGTGATCGGCGCCGCCCCGCGCTACGACACCGACCACGGCGGCCAGTTGCGGCGCATCTTCGAGCTGGCCCGCGAGTTCGACGTGGACATCGACATGCACCTGGACTTCGGCAACACGCCGGAGGATCTCGACGTGCTGCTGGTATGCGAGCTGACGGAGCAGCACGGGCTGGCAGGCCGCGTGACGGCCGGGCACATGACCAAGCTGTCGGTGATGCCGCCCACGGACATGGCGGCGGTGGCCCGGCGGCTCGCGGACGCCGGGGTGAGCGTGACGGTGCTGCCGGCGACCGACCTCTATCTGATGGGGCGAGACCAGGATCACGGCGTCCGGCGCGGCGTGGCCGATGCGAATTTTCTGTGCGAGCACGGAGTGAACTGCTCGCTGTCGAGCAACAACGTGCTCAACCCCGCCACTCCGTACGGCGACTGCTCGCTGATCCGCATGGCGAACCTGCAGGCGAACCTGCTGCAGGTCAGCCAGCCCCCGCAGTTGCGCGAGTGCTTCTCGATGCTGACCGACCGGTCGGCGCGTATTCTCAACCTCCGGGAGTACGGGATTAAGGTCGGCAACCCCGCCGACATCGTGGTGATCGACAGTACGTCGCCGGAGCGCGCGGTCGCCGAAGTCCGGCATCCCGTCGCGGTGTTCAAGCGCGGACGCCGGACCGTCACCTGGCGCCCCGCGGAACTCGCGCTGCCACCCGCCGGCGCCGCATAGGCCGGCGTGGCGCGGGGCGCCGGCATGGCGCAGACCGGCATGGCGCAAACTGCCCCGCACCGCGCCGCGCGCCCTACTCCGGCGGGAAGATCGCGTGGCAGATCCTCGCATGCACGCCCTGACGCCCATCGACCACCTGCGTCACCCCGAAATCCGCCGCCACGCTCATCAGCGAGTAGGCGTCGTCACGGCTCAGCCCGCGGTGCTCGGTGAGCAGCCGCAGCATGTCCAGGCTGGCATTGCGCATCGCCTGGTCGAGATCCTCGTCAAAGCCGTGCGTCATCCAGTATCGCGGCGTCCGCAGCAACGGCGCTGGAAAGCTGAAGTCGCGGCGGACAAATAGCTGGAACACCACGTCGAGCGAGGCCTCGATGGCCGTGCCGCTGATCTCGCCGTCGCCCTGGGAGATATGCGGGTCGCCGATGGAGAACAGCGCGCCGTCCACCTGCACCGGGTAGAACATCGTCGCCCCGGCGCCGATCCGCCAGTTGTCGATGTTGCCGCCGTGGCTGCCGGGCGGAATGGAGCTGACCCGGCCCACCGCATCCGGCGCCACGCCTGCGGTGCCGAGGTGCGGGCGGACCGGGATGCGCAGGCCCTTGAGCGCCGGCTGCCGGCAGCAGTCGCGCGCCGGGGTGACCGTGCCGGGCACGGTGTACTTGCCGGGGAAGTCGTAGGCGAACGCGGCCTCGGCGGTTTCGCTGGCCGGGTCCATGCGGTAGATCGTCACCCGCTCCTTGCCGCCCATCTCCTGGTACAGGTGGCCCCAATGGGCGGCCAGGTTGGACCCGTACTGCAGCCGCGGCGTCATCTGCATGTAGCGGACCTCCAGCACGTCGCCCGGCCTGGCCCCCTCGACGCGGATCGGGCCGGTCATCAGGTGGACGCCGGGGTAGCGGTCCTCCGGCGGGATGCCGTCGAAGATCGCGCTGATGCCGGCGTCCATCATGAGGTCCGGCGCGTCGCCGGCATGGTGGGTGATCGCCTCGGCGCGGACGATGTCGCCGCTGGCGATGGTCAGCACGGGGGCCAGCGCCGCATCGAAGTAGCCCCAGTGCATGGTCTGCGGCGTCGCCCGCAGCTCGTGCAGCGCCGGGCGGAGCCGGTCGCGTTCGGCCTGGTGTTCGTCCCTGATCAGGGTCATGCCAACCACTCTCTGCTATGATTATTGCGCCACCGCACCAAAGCGGGACCCGTCATTGCGAGCCGGCTTCGGCGCGGCAATCCAGGGCCGCAAGGGCTGCGTCCCGATCTTGCGGCCCCTGGATCGCCACGTCGCAAGCGCTCCTCGCAATGACGGCCGGGGGCAATGGACAGCCAGGGGCATGACGGCCAGAGAAAGGCGGACAAGCGAACGGCGGACCAGTCGAACCAGGGGGCGGTCATGCCAGCAACCTGGTGTCCTGGTCAGCGCCCATCACGCGCAGGAAGCGGGCCGTGGCCGGATGCTTGGGCCGCGTCAGCATGTCATGCGCCGGACCGGCCTCGGTCACGACCCCGTCGCTGAGGAACACCACGCAGTCCGCCACCTCCTCGGCGAACCGCAGTTGGTGGGTGGAGATGATCATCGTCAGCCCGCCCTCGACGGCCAGCCGCCGGATCACGTCCAGCACCTCGCTGACCAGCTCCGGGTCCAGGGCGGACGTCGGCTCGTCGAGCAGCAGCACCTTGGGGCCGGGGGCCAGCGCCCGCGCGATCGCCACCCGCTGCTGCTGCCCGCCGGACAGGTGCCGCGGCAGCGCATCGGCGCGATGCGCCAGCCCGACGCGCTCCAGCAGCTCGCGGGCTTTTCGTCCCGCCTCCGCCGCCGGCATGCCGTGCACCCAGCGCAGCGGCCCGGCCACGTTCTCCTGCGCCGTAAGGTGGCTGAACAGGTTGAACTGCTGGAACACCATCCCGACGCCGAGGCCCGCGCGCTCCCCCGCCAGGACGCGCGCCGGCTGCACGCGTCCATCCCCGCGGAAGCCGAGGCGATGGCCGCCGATCCGCACCTCGCCGGAATCCCAGCCCTCCAGCCGGTTGATGCAGCGCAGCAGGGTGCTCTTCCCGGAGCCGCTCGGGCCCAGCAGCGCCACGACCTCCCCGGCCCGCACGGTGAGGTTGAGCCCGCTGAGCACGGCGTGTTTGCCGTAACGCTTGTGCAGGCCGACGACCTCGACCGCCGCCGCGCCCCGGGCGAGCGCGGCGGACCGTGCCGCCCGGTCCCTGGCCGCTGGGACGGCGAAGGCGGGGCGCTCGTCGGCCAAGGACCCAGGAGACGCCGGGCCAACCGGCAAGGCAGGCGCCGCAACCGCAGCGTCGCCGGCGCGACGGCCCGGGAGCAGGCGGGCGAGGCGCTCGCGCGGCGAGGGCCGGTCGAGGTCGAGCAGGTTCTCCGCCACAAGCTGCATCACGGCAACCGCGCCGGTCAGGACCAGGTAGATCGAGCCGGACGCAAAGAAGATGGAGAAGAAGTCGAAGGTCGAGGACGCAAGCTGCGTGCTGCGCAGCGTCAGCTCCTGGACCGCGATGATCGAGGCGAGGGACGAGTTCTTCAGCGCCGAGACGGCCTCATTGCCAAAGGCCGGCACCATGATGCGGATGGCTTGCGGCGCGATCACCCGCCGCATGAGCACCCGGGGCGTCATCCCCAGCGCCTGCCCGGCAAGGACCTGCCCGCGATCGACGCCGAGCACGCCGGAGCGCAGGATCTCGGCGATGAACGGCGCCTCGTTCGCCGCTAGGGCCAGGCCCGCCGCCGCGATGGCGCTCAGCCGCAATCCGATATGCGGCAGCGCGTCATAGGCGAACACCATCTGCAGGATCAGCGGCGTGCCCCGGAAGATCACGGCATAGGCGCGGGCCAGCACCGACAGCGTCCGCACGGGGCTGAGCTGCATCGACGCCAGCACCATCCCCAGCCCCAGCCCGCCGGCCAGCCCCAGGGCCGTCACCTGGATCGTGAAGATGACGCCCTGCAGCAGATACGGCATGCTGAGGTAATGGAGGAAGAGCTCCATCAGTTGGTCACGAGCTTCGGCTCCTCCAGGTTCTCCGCGCCGAGCGACCACTTGTTCAGCATCGCCGTCTGGATGCCGGCCTTCTGCAGCTCGACCAGGGCGGCCATGATGGCATCGCGGAACTGGGGGTTGCCCTTGGGGACCGCGATGCCGATCGAGTAGGGCAGCGTCACCGCGACCGCCTTGCCGAGCTTGTCCGGGTAGGCCTTCACCGCCTGATCGACGGTATTGACGTCGTTCACGTAGGTGTCCGCCCGCCCGGCCAGGATCGCCTGGATGCAGTCGGCGTTGTTGTTGAACAGCAGCACCGAGGGCTCCGGCTTCCCGGCCGCCTTGCACGGGGCGGCCAGGTTCTGCACCAGCGGCACCTCGACGAAGCCGGTGTTCTCCGCCGCGACCGCGCCGCACATCGACATGTCGATGCCGGTGAGGCCCTTCGGGTTGCCCTTCACCACCAGCACGCCGTCGAACACCTTGGAGTAGGTGATGAAGTCGGCGGCCTTGGCGCGGTCCTCGGTGGCGTAGATGTCGGAGATGATGATGTCCGCCTGGCCGCTCTGCAGCGTCGGCAGCATGGCGGCGAAGGCGACCGGCTTGTAGGTGACGCTGAACCCGAGGCACTCGCCGAGCGCCTCGACCAGGTCGATGTCGAAGCCGATGAACTTGCTCGGGTCCTGCGGGTCGAGCGCCTCGTAGCCCGGCGTGTGCGGGTTGACGGCATCGACGAGCGTCTTGCCCTTCAGCTCGGGATTGGCCGCCTGCAAGGCCTGGCACGGCGCGGGTGCGGCGGCCCATGCCTGCACCGGGGCGGCAAGGGCTGCGATGCAGAGCAGCGCGAGGGCGCCCACCGCCCACCGCCGGGGCAGCAGCCGCGCTCCGGGGAGGCGTCGGCATTGGTTCAATCCTGGCTTGATGCTCAAGGCGTTGTTCCTCTCGATGTCTGCAGACCCAGCTTTGCCATGCAAGACCTCTGCCCCACAGGCCATTTCAGGGCGCGATTTGAGGATTCGGCGGCATCCAACCGAGGTTGCCGCGGTCATGGCCACCCCGCGCGACTCCCTGCATAACCTTCGTGCAATCTTACGCCAGCCCGGGACACCTATGCCGCAAGGGTCCGCCACTGCACGCCGCCCTCGAACGCCGCGGCGGCGCGGTAGATGGTCTCCTCGTCGAACATCTTGCCGACCAGCATCATGCCGACCGGCAGCCCATCGACCAGCCCGCAGGGCAGGCTCATGGCCGGATGGTGGGTGCAGTCGAACGGCGCCGTGTTGGGCAGGGTCTCGAAGGCGCGGGTGACGACCTCGTCCACCGGGGCATCCCGGCCGGGCAGCTTGGACGCCGTCATCGGCAGGGTCGGCATCAGCAGCAGGTCGTACTGGCCCAGCGCCGCGTCGTAGGCGGCCCGCAGCCGCCGCACCAGGTTCTGCGCCTTGGCGTAGTAATGCCCGCGGTACCGCGTCGTCATGTAGTGGCCGAGCAGCATGGTGTTCTTGAGCGGATCGGACAGCTCGTCGGCCCGCGTCCGCCAGGCGCTGTGGGCGTCAAGCAGGCTGGTGACGTAAAGCCCCTGCCAATTGAAGCCGAAGCCGTTGCCATGCATCATCTGCACCGTGGCGCCCTCCGCCGCAATCGGCAGCCAGATGGCGCTGCCGTCGCGGTGCATCGGCACGCTCACGTCCTCCACGGTGGCGCCGAGGCCGCGGAACCGCTCGGCCGCCGCCCGCACCACCTCGTCGGATGCGGCCATGCTCTGCGGCCAGCCGAACCCCTCCTGCACGACGCCGATCCGCAGCCCGGCGGCGCCCCGGCCCAGCGCCTCCCGGTACGGCCGCGACGGCGCGCCATATTGCCGCGGGTCCAGCCCGTCCGGCCCGGCCAGCACCTCCAGCAACAGCGCGTTGTCCGCGACCGTCGCGGTGATCGGCCCCGTGTGGTCGATGGTCGTCTCGATGGGCATGATCCCTGTGTAGGGCACCAGGCCGTGGGTGGGCTTCATGCCATAGACGCCGCAGAACGAGGCGGGCATCCGGATCGAGCCGCCCTGGTCCCCGCCCAACGCCATCGGCGCCTCCCCCGCCGCCACCAGCGCCGCGCTGCCGGACGACGAGCCGCCCGCCGAGTAGCCATGCCGGTGCGGGTTGTGCACGGGACCGCTGCTGCTGGTGTGGCTGCCCCCGGAGAAGCAGAAGTACTCGCACACCGCTTTGCCGATGATGGTGCCCCCCGCGTCCAGGATGCGGGTGGCGACGGTCGCGTCCACGTCGGGCACGTAGCCCTCCAGCGTGGAGGCGCCGTTCATCATGGGCACTCCGGCCAGGCAGATGTTGTCCTTCAGCACCACCTGCTTGCCCCGCAGCGGGCCGGTTGCGGCGCCCTCGACCGTGGTCTTCACGTACCAGGCGCCCAACGGGTTGTCCGCCGGGCGGTGGCCGGGGGTGCGGGGGTAACGCACCTGCGGCATCTCGTCCGGCATGGCGTCCATGAGGTTGTAAGCCTGGAACCCGCCCTCCAGCATCTTCAGGTGCAGGCGCAGGTCGTCGTCGCCCATGTTGACGAAGCCAAGCTCCGTCGCAACTGCGCGCATCTCTTCGAGGGTCGGCGTCTTGACCGTGTGCGTCGTCATGAGGAGTCCTCCGGTTTGGCGGATGCCCATGCGGGCATCACGTCGGGCAAGGGGTTCACAGGGTGCGCAGCCAGTCCTGCCAGCGCGGGTCCTGCATGACCCGGCGGGCGCGCATGTGCTTCCACACGCCGTACTTGCGGAAGTCGAAGTCCAGCGCGGACACCTTCTCCTGCACCATCGACCAGGTCGCCCACTTGATGTCCGCCAGCGCCTTATAGACGGCGATCCGCGCCATCGTCGCCGGCCCGGCATGGCCGAAGTAGGCCTCGGTCAGCTCGGCCTCCTGGGCAGGGTCGAAGAACATCTCGCCGAACCAGATGCCCAGGTCGTAGCAGCGGTCGTTGTTGGAGGCGTACTCGTAGTCGATCAGCATGATCGTCTTCGCGTCGTCGACCAGGAAGTTGCCGCTCATCGGGTCGTTGAAGCTGGGCACCAGGTCGAAGCCAGACGCGGCGATGGCGTCGCGGGCCTCGCCGACCCGCTGCTGCAGCCAAGGGAAGTCCGCCGGCACCCAGCCGCCGAGCACCTCCACCTGTTCGACATGCTCCCTGATCATGTCGAACACGGTCTTGGTCAAATGCAGGGGCGGCCCCTGGTGCAGCCGCCGGAAGGCGGCCACGGCGGAGCGGCAAATGGCAGGGTCGCGGAAGTCGGCATGGGTGCAGGCACGGCGGTCGGTGACGAACTCGGCGATCTCGATGCCGTCCGCCGCCAGCCAGTCGAACACCGCCGGGCCGACACCCAGCGCGTGGGCGGCGCGGCTGGCGTCCATCGCGGCGGCACGGTCGATGAACAGCTCGGTGCACTTGCCGGGTACCTTCATGAAGTAGTCGGTCCCGCCGACTGAAATCCGCCAGTTGCTATTGCTGATCCCGCCGCCGACTGGGCCATACAGCGGCGACGCGCCCTGCCAGGCGGGAACGCGGAGGATCGCCGCCTCCGCCTCCCGCTCCGCCTCCGTGGCAGCCTGGCCGCACTGCTTCATCCCGCGCAACTCATCATAGGCGATGCAGCCGGGCGGCGAACGCGCCGTCCTGCTGGAACATCCGGGCGCGCAGCAGCCGCCACTCGCCGTATTTCAGGAACTCCAGCCCCCGCCGCGGCGAGGTGGCCGCCATCGCAAGGCCCCACAGGCCCCAGAACACGTCATCGGCGAAGGCATGGAGGCGGCACCGGTTCAGGTCTCGCGCGTCGTCGCGGCCGAACGCCAGTTCCAGGCCGGGCTGCATCTCGGTCTCGAACTGGCAGGCCTCGTTGAGCACGACCCCAACGTCGTAATGCGGGTCGGCCATCCCGGCGCAATCGAAATCGACCAGCATTACCTGGCCGCCGGGTCCGATCATGATGTTGGAGGACAGCCCGTCGGCATGACAGGGGCGCAAATCCCGGCCAGCAGCCAGCAGCGCCCCATGCGCCTGCCGCACCCCCGCCAGCAATTCCGGCATGTCCGGAGGCGCGGTCCCGGCGTTGCGGATCGTCGCGTCCACCGCCGCAACCTCGGCAAAGATGTCCCAGGCGCGGCGCAGCGGCGGCCCGTCGCGGAACACGCGCTTCGCGGCCAGCACGGCGGCCAGCACCTCCGGCCGGGCCAGGTCGTTCAGCCGTGCCGTGCGCCACGAGGGCGGCAGCAGGTCCATGCCGACCGCCTGCTGCTCCGGCAGGACGAAGCGCACGGCAGGCGACACGCCGAGCGCCGCGGCGGCCTGCATCGCCTGGACCGTGGCGTGCAAGTCCACGAACGGCAGCGCATCCGGCTCACGCAGCTTCAAGAACAGCCCGGCGTCCGGCACGCACCAACAGCTCCAATCCACCGCCTGGCACATCGGCGAGACGACCGCGGCCGGGCCGGGCCGCATCCCGGCGCCGTCCAGCGAGGCAGCCTGCAACGCGGCCTGCGCGCGCTCCCCGGCCGTCAAGCGGCGATCCCGTCCCGGCACAGCCGGCCCAGCAGGCGCGTCAGCAGCTCCGCCCCCAGTGCGACGTCGGCGGGATGCGTGAACTCCGCCGGGTTGTGGCAGAGGCCGCCGACGCTGGGCACCACAAGCATCACCGAGGGGCAAAGGCCCGCCATGCTGACCGCATCGTGCCCGGCGACGGTGTCCAGGCGGCGCAAGGCGTAGCCCATCGCCGCAGCCTCCGCCTCCGCCATCGCCGCCAGGCCGGCATCGAACGCTCCGGCCGGACGCCTGTCCACCGGACCGGCGTCGGCGCGCAGGCCGGCGCCTTCGGCGGCAACCGCCACCTGCCGGGCCAGCTCGGCCTCGGCCCAGGTGAGCACGCCGGGTTCGGGGGACCGCAGCTCCACGAACGTCACGGCCTCGGCCGGCACCACGTTGGGCGAGTTCGGCCGCACCTCGATCCGCCCGACCGAACTGTGCAGCAGGCCCGGCGCAGCGTCCGCCATGGCGCGCACCGCGCAGACCAGCCGGGCCGCGCCCAGCAGCGCGTCCCGCCGCAGCGGCATCGGCGTCGGACCCGTGTGCGCGGCCTCGCCGATGAACGCGACGCGCTGTTTCGCCGCCCCCCAGTAGCGGGTGAAGACGCCAAGCCGCTCCCCAGCATCGTCGAGCACCCGGCCGCACTCGACATGCAGCTCGACATAGGCGCTGGCATGCGGCAGCACGCCGGTCCCGGCATAGCCGATGTCCCGCAAGGCCGCGCCGATGCAGACGCCGTCCCCGTCGGCGCAGGCCAGGGCCTCCTGCAGCCCGAGCGTCCCGGCATGGACGCCGCTGCCCAGCAGGCTCGGCTGGAACCGTGCGCCTTCCTCATTGGTCCAGTTGACCACCGCGACGTTGCAGCATGGCCGCAGCAGGCCGGCCCGAACTTGATCCTGTAGATCAAGTGCGGCGGCGCACGCGGCAGCGACGCCCAGGGCACCATCAAAGCGGCCACCTTGGGGCTGGCTGTCGAGGTGGGAGCCAGCCATCACCACCGGCGCCCCTGGCCCCGCCAGCTCCAGCAGCCCGGCCATGTTGCCGATGGGATCGATGGCGACCTGCATCCCGGCGTCGCGCATCCAGGTCTGCAGCAGGTCGCGCGCCGCGCCGTCCGCAGCCGTGCAGGCGGGACGATGAACGCCGCCCGCCGGGGTGGCGCCCACTGCATCCAGCGCGCGCAGCATCCCGTGCAGCCGTGCAGACGCTGGCTCAGCCATGCAGGTCCCGCAGGCCATATGCAGCGAACCGGGCAGTGCAACGTGGGAACAGGACGCGGCTGGTCGTGGGAAACAGCGCCGCATCGCGCGCGAACGTCCGCAGGCAGGCGGTGCGGCCGAACTTGCTGAGATCGACCTGGGGGCGAGTCATGACCCAGAGGGCGTTGCAAGGATCCTGCCATGCAGCCGGGGGCGGATCACACGCCTGGCCCAGATGTCTTGTGGTTTTCTGTTGGGCAATGCCTGCCTTCCCTGGCGCTTGATCGGGCAGCCTGCCCCGCAGCTCCCGGCGCGTTTGCGGCGACGGCCTGCCCAGGAGGAACTGGCACGGGGCTTGCAATCCGCAGCCGTGAAACCGCGCCAATGCGCGTCACGACGAGGCTCCCCCTCGGCGGACCGGGCCAGCAGCAAGCGGTCACGACCCCCGGCGCAGATGGCTGCGCCGGCTGATCCCGAATGGAGCTTCCCGATGATCCCCACTCCTGTCACCCGGCGCGGCGCCCTCCGGATCGGCACGGCGCTCGGCGCCCTGGCGATGCCGTTCATCAGCCGCACCGGCCGTGCCGCCGACGAGCCGATCAAGCTCGGCAGCCTGCTCGACGGCACCGGGGCGATCGGGATCGAGGGCCAGCGGATGATCCAGACCACCGACTACGCCATCAGCCAGATCAACGCGGCCGGCGGGCTGCTGGGCCGGCAGGTCAAAGGCATCGCCTACGACACGCAGTCGAGCATGCAGCTCTATTCGCAGTATGCGCAGCAGCTTGCGCTGAAGGACAAGGTGGACGTGATCCAGGGCGGCATCACCTCCGCGTCGCGCGAGGCGATCCGCCCGGTGTTCGACCGCTCGAAGACGCTGTACTTCTACAACACCCAGTACGAGGGCGGGGTCTGCGACCGCAACGTGTTCTGCACCGGCACCACGCCGGCGCAGACGGTGACGCACGTCGTCGATTATGCGCTCAAGACCTGGGGCAAGAAGGCGTACATCATCGCCGCCGACTACAACTACGGCCAGATCACCGCCAAGTGGATGACCAAGTTCACCCGGGATGGTGGCGGATCGGTGCTGGCGACCGACTTCTTCCCGCTGGACGTCACCAACTTCGCCTCCGCCATCAGCCGCATCCAGCAGGCGCAGCCGGAGTTCGTGCTGTCGGCGCTGGTCGGCGCCAACCACTCCGGCTTCTACCGCCAGTGGGACGCGGCGGGCATGAAGGGCAAGATCCCGATGGGTTCCACCGTGTTCGGCCTCGGCGACGAGCTGAACTCGATGGACACCAGCACCACGGACGGCATCGTCACCAGCTTCGGCTACTACCGGGACCTCGGCACCCCCAACAGCGACTCGTTCATCAAGGGGATGCAGGCCAAGTTCGGCGCCGGGGTCACCGACCTGGGCGAGCTGGACTCCGCGACCTACGAGGGCATCATGCTCTGGGCGGAGGGCGTGAAGAAGGCCGGTTCGGTCGAGCAGGCGAAGGTGATCACCGCCATGGAGACCGGCATCACCATCGAGGGTCCGTCCGGCACCGTGAAGATGGACCCGGCCACCCACCACACCATCCGCAACGCCTACCTGGCCCGGCCCGAGAACCGCAAGTGGGAGATCATGGCCAGCTTCCCCGACCAGTTCCCGTCCGATACCGGCGGCGCGTGCGACCTGCTGAAGGCGCCAAGCACCAACAAGCAGTTCGTCCCCGACCTCAAGGTCTAGCAGGCATGGACCTCACGGGCCTGCTCGCCTTCGACGTGCTGGCGGGCGTGGCGACCCTGGTGCTGATCACCCTGGGGCTTGGGGTGATCTACGGCATGATGCGGATCATCAACCTCGCGCATGGCGAGTTCATGATGCTGGGCGCCTACACCGCCGTCACCGCCAGCAGCGCGGGCGTCAACATCTGGGTGGCGATGCTGGTGCTGCCGCCGCTCGTGGTGGGGGGGATCGGGCTGGTGCTGGAGCGGACGCTGATCCGCTTCCTGTACGGCCGCATCATCGACACCATGCTGGCGACCTGGGGCGTCAGCCTGGCGCTGATCGGGCTGGTGACGACGGTGTTCGGCAACG
>JAABUX010008019.1_pt1 | contig 12256 bp, 10 predicted proteins | sample 5561851 | NCBI WGS metagenome assembly JAABUX01 (sample SAMN10711883, study PRJNA513361) | rock metagenome | isolation source: Antarctica rocks | place: Antarctica: Victoria Land, Richard Nunatak red sandstone | collected 2016-01-03 | reverse complement strand
TCCCTTTCCCGTATTCCTACCTCTTAGTAGGATACCTCAGTGTCCTGTGTTGGTTACTCAATCATCCGCGAATGTGCCGTGCTGTCAATCTTGGCCATGACCCTAACGCATCATAGGCCTGTCGTGCACAGTGCAGTACGATTGTCCTCAAAGGTATAGTGGGATGGGGGCGTCGTCACGCCTGGTCGCGGTAGACGACCGTCTGCGGGCCCTGCGGCCGGACGAGCAGGCGCGCCTCCGGGCCGCGCGGCGAGCGAGGCGCGTACTTGCGCCGCCACGTCGTGGCACGGGGTGAGCAGCGCGCGGCGCGCCACCTCGTCCGGCAGCGACGAATAGAGATAGACATTGGCGGCGCGGCGCTGGATGCCCGCCTGGATCCGCGCCTGCCAGCCGTCGGCGATCGGCGTCGGAGCCGCCTCGACGCGCGCCAGCGCCTCGGCCGGGCTCGCCGCCGCGGCCAGCGCCTCGGCGTAGACGCCGTGCGCGGGCAGGCCTCGGCGCACTCGGCCGCGAGCACAATGTCGCCGCCGTCGCGCAGCGCCCACGCCGCGGCGGACATGCCATGGGTCAGCGCGCCTGGTCGTCAGGCAGCGCACGGAGCCTCGGATGCGTGGCCGCGCGGCGCGACACCGGGACGCCCGCCGTTTCCGCGCCATCCCGGAGCCTGGCGCGGGGGTACCGTCCGCGTCTGGGATGGCACACTCCCTGCCAGCAAGCACCGCATCAGGACGGCGCGCCCATAGAGTGCGGGAGGCAACACCAGACATGAAGACAATCCTCATCGTCGATGATGAGACGGTCCTCATCGATATGCTCGCGCGGTTGTTCGACGACGAGGGCTACCGGGTGGTGACGGCGCATAACGGGCGCGAGGCGCTGGCCTCCCTGGCGGAGCGAAGGCCGGACGTGGTGCTCGCGGATATCGTCATGCCCGAGATGGACGGCATCGGGCTGTGCCTGGAGATGCAACGCGGGGGCGAAGGCGCGCCGCCGTTCGTCTTCATGACCGCCGTGCCCCAGCAGCGCATCCCGCCGGGCTGCCACCACGCCGGCTACCTGACCAAACCGTTCGACCTCGACACCGCCCTCGCCATGGTCGCCCGCGCCATCGCCGACGACGCGCAGGCGTGTCGGGGCGCTAGCTCTCGCGCGCGGCCCTCTCCGCACCGGGCAGGGTGATGGTCACGGTCGTTCCCACGCCGGGCGCGCTCTCCAGGGCGATCGCGCCGCCGTGCTGCGCCACGATACTTTGCGCGCCGGCCAGGCCCAGCCCCGTACCGGCAAAGCCACGCGCCGTGGACGCACGGTAGAACGGGGTGAACACGCGGTCGATCTCGCCCGCGGGGATGCCCACCCCCGCGTCCCGCACGACGACGACGGCGCCGTCCCCCTCCGCCCGCACGCTCACCTGGACCGGGGTACCGGCCGGGCTGTACTTGACCGCGTTGCCGACAATGTTCTGCAGCACGCGCGCGAGGCGGTCGCGGTCACCGACGATCACGACGCCCGTCGGCGCCTCCACGTCGATGGCCGCCGCCCCCGCGCCCTGTGCGTGGGCCAGCATATCCACGACCTCACCGGCCAGCATCCCCAGGTCCACCGACTCAACGCGCAGCGCGAGGCGCTCGCCCATCTGCAAATAGGCGGCGTCCGTGACCTCGCTCACCACGGAGACCTGGCGTTGCAGCAGGTCGTAGAGCGTGGCGAGGAAGGCATCCTGCTCCTCCGCTGCCAGCGGCTGCCCCCGCCGCAGCCGGCGTTGCCGCAGTTGCACCTCGCCGATCAGCGCGGCGAGTGGGGTGCGTAGGTCATGGGCGGCCAGGGAGAGCAGGTGGTCGCGCTGCGCCACCGCGGCCTCGGCTTCCGCGCGGGCCGCCCGCTCGCGCGCCAGCAGGGCGGCCCGCTCCCGCTCCGCCCGCTCGCGCTCTGTCACGTCCACGAGGGTCACGACCGCCCCATCCGCACCGACGCCGGCCATCGGTTGCACCGCATACTCCACCGGGACCGCTGTGCCGTCACGCCGCCAGACCACCTCATCCGCGACACGGAGCCCCTGGCCTCCGGCGGCGGCCTGATGGATCGGGCAAGCGTCGGGCGGGTAAGGCGTCCCGTCGCGGCGGTGGTGGTGGACGAGCGCGTGCATGTCCCGGCCAATGACCGCGTCGGGGGTGTAGCCGAGCAACGCGGCCGCCGCTGGGTTGATGAAGGTGCAGCGCCCCGCGTGATCGATGCCGTAGATTCCCTCCGCCGTCGCGTCGAGCACGGCTGCCTGGAGGGCCCGCTGCCGTTCCGCCTCCACGCGCGCCGTCGCGTCCGCTTGCACGCCGACGTAGGCGACCATCCGCCCGGCCGTGTCGCGCAGCGGGGCCAGGGTCAGCTCGTTCCAGAAGGGCGTCCCCGCGCGCGTGTAGTTGCGCAGCGTCACGGTGCAGCCAGCTCCCGCCGCGAGGGCGCGCCGGAGCGTGGCGACGGCGGTGGGGTCGGTATCGGGTCCCTGGAGGAAGCGGCAGTTGCGGCCGAGCACGGCGGGGACGGAGTAGCCCGTCAGGGCGGAGAAGGCGGCGTTGGCGAAGACGATGGGCAGGTCGGCCGCGCGCACGTCGACCAGCACGACGCCGACGGGCAAGGCGGCAAAGAGCGCGAGCAGGCGCTCCCGCTCCGCGTCGCCCGCATCGAAGACGGCGCTGACGTGACGCGCCACGTCCTGGGATGCCGCCTCCGCCGCCTCGGCGCGCCGCGCGTCCTCCACGCTCACCTCCGTGTCGGACCCGCGCGGCCCCCGCTCGCCGTCACCCGTCTCCATGCCCCCGCCCTCGACGCGCGCGCGTCGCACCATCCGTCGCTCCATGTCACCCGTCATGGCCTAAGAATAGCAAATCTCGTGTCGTCGCGGCGAACCACCACCGGGATGGGCCGGTGTCCCGACGGCGCTCCGTGCGGACTCCGCGTGCCTGCCCCCGCGTCGGGAGCCGATCATGTAGTCGCCCCGCGTCGCGCGCCAGCTCGTCGCGGGGTCCGATGGGCGTCAGTCGCCCGGTGGATCGTGCTCCCGCGTCACGTTGTAGAGAACATGACCGCCGCCCGCACGCTTGGCCGCGTACATGGCGACATCAGCGTGGTGCGGCAGTGTCTCCTCGTCCGTGCCGTGGGCGGGATAGAGGGCGATGCCGACACCGCCGCGTCCTTTTATGGGGGTTGCATGGGAGCGATGGCGCACGGTATAATAGAGAGGAAACGCGACGCGCGGGCATGTCATTTGGAGTTGCATGGGGATAGACGTCGACGACACGCGCGACATGAAGAGAACTGGGGAGGGAAATTCGCTATGCTCATGGGCAGCGTCCGCTATCGTGTCCTGCTTGGTACCGCCATTTTGTCGTCGGTCCTTCTCGTCCACGGCGCTCCGACCCCGGCCCACGCGGCTCTTGGGACGTGTGCGGGCGATCCCACTGTGGTGCTCTCGAACGGGGTGACGGTCGACCTCAGCGCCACCGTGAACGATGACCTCTCCGACGTCCAGCAAATCACCTATGTCCTGCACGCCCCGACAGGGACGCATGTGGTCGCCGTCCTCTCACTTGGGCCGCGCGAGGTGCTCCATTTTGTCGCCGATAACACGCCTGTTGGCTATGACTCCGTCACCTCGGTCAGCACTGATACACCGGGCGTCGCGGTGACGGCGCTCACATCCGTTGTTCCCCTCACCGCTCTAGCCGCCACGGGATCGGCGTCGGGGACCACGAACGACAACCTCGCGGTGCATCTCTCGGTGTAACAGATCGCGTGGGACGTCAGGACGCGGGACGCCTGGGGGAGACAGTTAAGCCAGGACCACGCCGGTGACGGTGGCGGCACGGACCGGCGCGAAGGGTGAATGTATCGTGAGACTATCGCGTGGGGTCGCCCCCCCGCATCCCTCATCCCAACTCCTCGTTGGCGCCGCTACCGTGGGGTGCGCCCTGGTGGCGCTGGCCGCGTCATGGCGTCCGCTCCTGGATGTTCCCACCGTGGAAACATTCCTCGTGACCATCTGTTTGGTCGGGGCGACTATCGCCACCTATCAGTTCCCCCTCCATGTGCGTCCGCGGACGAAGGTCTATATGTCCAGCGTCCCGTTCTATCTCTTGGCCGTCCTCGTGTCGCCGCCCCTGGCCGGCGCCGCCGCCGGGGTGGCGGCGTTCCTTGGAGAGTTGTCCGTGCGCAAGACGCGCGGCAATGGCGTCGGCGTCATCGCCGCGGAGGTGGGACGGCGCACACTGGTGGTCTTGCTCGGGTCGCTGGCCGTCCTGCCGGTCACGACGCTGGCGCACATGCGTCCGGTGGCCCTAGTCGTGGCGGCGGTTGTCCTGGGCGTTGGGGATGTCGTCACCTTCCCCCTTGTGCTGGTGGGGAGAGGGAGCGAGCGGCCCTGGCGCCTCATGGCGGGCGTGGCGCGCGAAGCGGCGCTGATGGAGGGCGCGCAATACCTGCTGGGGCTGCTGGGGGCGCTGGTCGCGGCGCAACAACTCTGGGCCGTCGTCCTGTTGGCGGGGCCCACGGCGTTGGTCTACCGGGCCGTCCGCGTCATCGGCCAGATTGAGCAGGCCCAGGCGCGGGCGGAAGCGGCGCAACGCGTGGCCGAGCAGGCCGTGCGTGTGCGCGACGAGTTCCTCATCACGGCCTCGCACGATTTGCGCACGCCGCTGACCAACATCATCGGCCGGGGTGACCTGATCCAGGCGCGCCTGGATCGCGCGCCGCGGGGCGACGATTGGGTGCGTGTCCAGATGCGCTCCCTGCTCCACTCGGCCCGGCGCATGTCGACCACGATCGAAGAGGTGACCGATGTGGCGCACCTGCACATGGGCCAGACGTTGACGCTCAAGATGGAAGGGGTGGACATCGGAGAGTTACTGCGGGTCATGGGCGAAACGTCTGGCTGGCAGGATGCGCCATCCGTGACCGTGGACACGCCGGACGGAGTGGTGGTGCGGGGTGACCGCGCGCGGCTGGAACGCGCGTTCCAGAATATCGTCGAGAACGCGCGCAAGTACAGCGTGACGGACACACCGGTCCAGGTCGTGGTGCGCCGACAGGAGCAGTGGGCCGTTATCACCGTACGCGACCAGGGGGTGGGGATCCCGGCATCCGAACTCCCGCACATCTTCATACCCTTCTATCGCGCCTCTACGGCGCGCGGCGTCGTGGGCACGGGGATAGGATTGGCAGGGGCCAACGCGATCGTCGTGCAACACGGCGGCTCCATTATGGTGGAGAGCGTCGTGGATCAGGGCACGACGATGATAATCTCTCTACCCCAGGCCGTCGCACGCGAGAATGGAGGGGAGGGGGCCACCACGTACGACCCACACGACGTGGAGGCGCCCGCGTTCACCCAGACAGCGAACGGGGCGACGCGCGATACGCACGACGCGCCCTCAGGGATAGGGGCGCCATGACTGGCGTGTTGGCTGAAAAGGACATCTGGACCGGGACGGGCAGTCCGCCCGGCATGAAGGCCTTTCGCTGAACGCGCGCAAGATATGCCCTCTGATCGTCCACTCATCGCCCCAAAGTGGACGATATAGCACGATGGATCGTGAGCTCCGTCACGCCTCATCACGATAGACGACCGTCTGCGGGCCCTGCGGCAGGACGAGCAGGCGGGCGTCGGGGCCGCGCGCGGCGAGCGAGGCGCGCATTTGCGCCGCTACGTCGTGGCATGGCGTCAGCAGCGCGCGCCGCGCCACCTCGTCCGGCAGCGACGAATAGAGATAGACATTGGCGGCGCGGCGCTGGATGCCCGCCTGGATCTGCGCCTGCCAGCCATCGGCGATCGGCGTTGGGGCCGCCTCGACGCGCGCCAGCACCGCGGCCGGGCTCGCCGCCGCGGCCAGTAAGTCGGCGTAGACGCCGTGCGCGGGCAGGCCGTCGGCGCACTCGGCCACGAGTACGATGTCGCCGCCGTCGCGCAGCGCCCGCGCCGCCGCGGACATGCCCTTGACGCTCTGGTACAGATTCTGGTCGAGCGGATAGCCGCTGTTGGTGGTCACGACCACGTCGTAGGCCCGCGCGACGGGGCGCATGGCCGTGGCGCGCACGAATGCTACGGCGGCGGCGTGCACGGCCATCAACTCGCCCGCCCACACCCCCGTCAGTTGGCGGCGGCTGTTGAGCGCCACGTTGAGGCTGAAGGTGGGCGGCGCGCTCAAGGCGATCTCGCGTTGCTCCTCGTGGATGGGGTTGCCCTCCAGCACACCGAAGGCGGCGTTGGGGTGCGCGATCATGCGCGGACCATGGTTGTGCAGCACCGTCTCCAACCCCGCGAGTCCGGGCATGACGAGCTTGGGTCCGCCCGAGTAGCCGGCGAAGAAATGCGGCTCCACGAACCCGGTCACGATCGTGACCGACGCCTCCAGGTACAGCCGGTTGAGGTAGATTGGATGGCCGCGCGACGTCACGCCCCGGTACACCAGCGCGCCGTCGTCGCGCGCGTCGTGGTTGACCACGCGATAGCCACGCGCGATGGCGGGGCCGAGCATCTCGTCGAGCTCGGCGGGCGTGTTGGCGCGGTGCGTCCCCGTCGCCACCAGGATGGTGACGCGCTCGCGCGGGACGTGCGCCAACTCGGCCAGCAGCGGCGGCAGCACACGATCGCTCGGCATCGGGCGCGTCCCGTCGTTGACGACGATAACCACAGCGTCGTCGGGACCCGCGAGGTCACGCAGCGGCGCCCTCCCCAACGGGGCGCGCAGGGCGGCCAGGACAGCGGCGTGTTCGTCGCCCAAACCCGGCGCCTCGACCGGTTCGACCACATCGGCGCGCCCCTCCGGCGCCTCGATCTCGAGGCCCGTGCGCCCATAGGCCAGCGTGATTTTCATCGTGTCCCTCCTGAGTGGTTAGTGACTAATGTTGAGTGTGTAGAAAATCGGTCGATCATCGCTGTCAGTGGTTATTTTGCGTCAGAACTAATCGCTAGCCACTCAACACTCAACACTAGCCACTAAACAGTGGCAGCCGCACCGTAAACGTCGTCCCACGTCCTTCCTCCGAGGTGACGCCGATGGTCCCGCCGTGCGCCGTGACCAGCTCGCGGGCGATAAATAGACCCAGTCCGAGGCCCTGGCGCGACGGGGCGTCGGCGCGGGCGCCCTGGTAGAAGCGCGAGAAAAGATGCGGCAGGTCGGCGGCGGCGATGCCGGGGCCGTCGTCGCTGACCCGCACCTCGGCCCACCCATCGCGCGCCTCTACCCGGACCTCGACGCGGGAACCCTCGGGGGCATACTTGACGGCGTTGCTCAACAGGTTGAGCGCGACCTGCTCCAGGCGCGTCGCGTCGCCGTCCACGACCACGGCGGGGTCGGCGTCGAGGACTATGAGCTGCCCCGGCGCCTCCATGCGCGCCGTCACAATAGCGCTCGCGACGACCGGCCCGAGATCGAGCGAGGCCTTGTCGATGCGCAGCTTGCCGGTCTGTAGACGGCCGACATCGAGCAGATCGCCCACCAGGACCTTCAGGCGCCCGACTTGCTCCAGGGACGCGGCGGCGTAGTGCGCGCCTGGCGTGCCCGGCCGCGCCAGCGACGCCAGGAGTTCGAGGTAGCCCTGCAAAGGCGTCAACGGGGTGCGCAACTCGTGGCTGGCCAGGGCCAGGAACTCATCCTGCAGACGCCGCAGTGAGCGATCCGTGACGTCGTGCGCCACGCCGATCACGCCGACGATCCGGCCGGTCGTGTCGCGCAGCGGCTCGACGTACGCCTGGAGCAGCCGCCCGCGCCACTCTATATCGTAGGCCACGGAGGCGCCGCGCAAAGCCCGGCGGTGCGCCGCGGTGTGCGTGGCCGTGACGTTCTCCGCCGCGAAGAGCGCGCCGACGGACCGCCCCGCTATTTCGTTTTGCCCCAAGCCCAACGCCGTCAACCCGGCTCCCATGGACGACACGTAGCGTAGGCGCCGGTCGGTCGACCAGAGGATGGACGGCATCTGCTCGACGAGGAGCCGCAGGCGCGTCTCGCGCCCGCGCAACACCTCTTCGGTCGTTTTACGCTCGTCGATCTCACGCGTCAAGGCAGTGTTGGTCCGCGACAACGCGCCGGTCCGCTCCTCGACCCGCCGCTCCAACTCGTCGCGCAGCGCCTTTGCCGCCCGCTTGCGCTCGGTGACATCGCGGCCATTGACGACCACGCCGCGCACCACGGGATCATCGAGGTGGGCGCCGCCCGTCACCTCGACATCGCGCCACGTCCCGTCCGCGTGGCGGCAACGCAGCGTAGCGGGCGCCAGTGGCTCGTCATGGCGCACAGCGCCGTCGAACGCCGCCGCCGCCGCGGCCCGGTCATCGGGATGGATGAGATCGAAGGCGGACGTCCCGTGCAGGGCGGCGGGGGCGTAGCCCAGGACACGCTCGTACGACGGGCTGGCATAGCGGATCGTGCCGCCGGGATCGAGGATGGCGACGAGGTCGGCCGCGTACATCCACAGAACATGATAGAGTTCGGGGCCGGGCGGGACCGTCATCGCGCCGGTCGTCGTCACTGCTGTATCCTCACGTTTCGTGCAAAAGGCTAAAGGCGACAGATCGCACGACCGGGCACACCCGCTAGCCATGGGGCGTGTGGAGGGGGCTCGCGCCGACCACTGGGGCGATGACAGGAGCACTTACAGCATAGCCCCTTTAGTATTTTAGCGCTTGACGCTCGGTAAAACGGCTAGAGTCTGTGAAAAGTCAGGCGGAGCGGGTTCTAGGGACAAGCAAGACGCCGATAGAGCGAGCCCGTCGGCGGATCTGCCTTGCCCCGTAGCTCAGGGAAGCTTCTATCCTCATTAGTGCGCCGAACCGTCATCGAGATCGCCGTCCCAGAGGTGGCGCATCTCCGCGCTGCTGGAGAGAAGGTCGGCGAGGCGGCCCTGCGCGTCGATGCGGCCGTCTTTGAGCACGACGATGTGGCCGGCGCGTTCCAGCGCGGCGCGCCGGTGCGAGACGACCAGGCACGTCACGCCGTCGCGGCGGCGCGCGAACAGCCGCTCCCACAGCGCGCGCTCGGTCTCCACGTCTAGCGCGCTGGAGAGGTCGTCGAACACCAACAGTTCCGGTGCGCGCACGTACATGCGCGCCGCGGCGGCGCGCTGCGCCTGGCCGCCGGAGAGGCGCACCCCGCGCGGCCCCACCAATGTGTCCAGCCCGCGCTCCAGCCGCGCCACGTCCTCGTCCAGCACGCCCAACCGAATCGCCGCCGGTAGGTCGACGCCGTCCTCCCGATCGTCATCGTCCGGCAGGCCCATCAGGATGTTGTCGCGCAGCGTCTCGCTGAACAGGCGCGGCGCCTGTGCCGTGTAGGCGGCGCGCGGCGGACGGAAGAACGCCGTGGCGGCGTCAACGGACGCGTCAGCGGACGCGTCAGCGGACGCGCCGACGGGCGCGCCGTTCCAGCAGATCGTTCCCTCGGCGGGCGGCAGCAGGCCCAGCACGGCCCGCAGCAGCGTCGTCTTGCCCGCGCCGACGCGGCCCGTCACCACCGTGAACGAGCCACGCGGCAGCGACAGGTCGATCCCCGCGATCCCGTTGTCGCTGCCGGGATAACGGTAGCCGAGGCCGCGCACGTCGAGCCGCTCCAGGCGGTCGCTGTCGCGCCGCTTAGGGCGCGGCAAGTCGGGGTACGCGCCGCGCTCGTAGACGGGGTGATGCTCGACCAGCGCGCTGGCCGGTCCGGGCCGCACCAGCTCGACCAGCCGTTCGATGGAGACCTGCTGCTGCTTGTAGTCGCCGACGAAAGCGCCCAGCAGCGAGGGCAGGTCGGTGGTGAACCATAGGTAGTAGACGAACAGGGCGAAGTCGCCCACGGTGAAGGTGTGCGCGGCCATGGCCCGCCCGACCAGCAGGATGGTCACGCCGACGCCCAGCGCCACGCTGGTGTCCGAGACCGCGGACAGCAGTTCGCTGAACACGCGGGCGCGCAGCGCGGCGCGGCGACGCGCCTCGTTGAGGACGCGCAGGTGGGCTGCTACGTCGTCCTCAGCCGCGGCGATTTTGACGGCCTGCACGGCGCCGAAGGCTTCGCCCAAGAAGGCGGTCACCGCGCTGGCGGCGACGCGGCCGGCGTGCGCGTAGCGATGGATGCGCGCCCAGGCCAGCCGCGTGACGACCGCCCCGCCGGTCAGCGGGATAAAGACAAACAGCGTGATGGTGAGGTCGATGCGCGCCATGATGGCAATGGCCACCGCGGCGGCCACGACCTGCCCCGCCACGTTGGGGAACCAGGTGGGGAAGTCCGCGACTTCCTCCACGTCGTCGCGTAGGCGGCTGACCGCATCGCCCGGCGCGATGGGCGCCGCGACCGCGCCCGGCCGGCGCAGCGCCGCCGCCAGGATGTTGCGGCGCAGCAGCCCGGCCGTGATGTACTGGAAGGTAACGTCGCCCCAGATCGTCCCAAAGGTGGTGGCGAGCCGCGCCAGTTCGACCGAGGCGTAGAGGGCGACCAGCGCCCACAGCCCGAGCGCGACCGTGGCGGCGCCGGTGAGCCGGTCGAACACGGCCTTCTCGATCAGGCCGGGCGCGAGTTGTCCGATAAAGAAAAGCATGTGGAAGACCGCGTAGACGGCGAAGGGCCGCGGCCGGTAGGCCATCATGCGCCAGTTGAACGTCCACGTCGCGATCCCGTCGCGCCCCTTATGACCGGCGCCGGCCGCGTCTGTTTGTGCGTGTGGTGATGCGCTCATACAAGTGGCGCCTCGCGCCCGGCGTCGCTAGCTTGGAGCAGGCGGGCGAACTGTGAGTCGGGGTTCCGGGCCAGCCGCTCGCGCGGCCCATACTCGGCCACGCGGCCGTGCTCCAGGACCATGATGGTGTCGGCGCGCCGCACGGTACGCAGCCGGTGCGCGATGACGATGGCGGTGCGGCCATGCAGCAGGCGGTCCACGGCCCGCTCCAGCAACCGCTCAGTACCGGGGTCGAGCCGCGACGAGGCTTCGTCGAGGATGACCAAGCCGGGATCGCGCAGGAAGACGCGCGCGAAGGCCAGCAACTGCGCCTGCCCGGCCGAGAGCCCGCCGCCATCCGGGGCCAGGACGGTGTCGAGTCCGGCCGGCAGCGCGCGGTACCACTCCCACAGGCCCAGGTCTTCCAACGCCCCTTCGACGCGGCGGTCGGGAATGCGCGGGTTGAAGAAGGTCAGGTTGTCGCGCACGCTGGCCCCGAACAGCTGCACGTCCTGCGTCACCATGCCCACATGCGCGCGCAGGTCGGCCAGTGTGACAGCGCGCAGGTCGGCGCCATCCAGGTGGATCGACCCGGCGGTGGGGTCGTAGAGGCGGAACAACAGCCGCGCCAGCGTCGTCTTGCCGCTGCCGGTGCGGCCTAACAATCCCATGACCTGTCCCGGCTCCAACCGAAAAGACACATCATCTAGGCTCAGCAGGCTCGGCGGCGCCTGCCCCTCACCGTCACCGTCGTGGTCATAGGTGAACGAGACGCCTCGGAACAGGACCGCCGGCGCGCCTGCCGGGAGGGTGGCGGGGGCCGGCGACGTCTCACGCAGCACCGGCTCCAGCTGTTGCAACTCCCGGATGCGGCCGATGCCGGCCCCGGCCTGTTGCATGGTGCGCGCCTGCTGCTGGAGCTGCTCCAGCGGTTTGGACAGCATGCCGATGTAGTAGACGATCACGTAGGCCGTGCCGATCGAGATCCGCTGGTGCGTGTAGAGGTACGCCCCGACGCCCAGCCCCAGCGCGTAACCGAGCGCGTAGAGTCCCTGCGCGCCCATGTAGGTCAGGTTACCGGCCAGGCGCGCGCCGCGCTGGCGCTCCATCAGCGTACGGATGAGGCGATAGAAACGCCCCATCACCCAATCTTCGGCCCCGTTGGCGCGCACCTCCTCTGTGCCGGCGAAGTGTTCTTCCAGGAACCCGTAGTGCTCCGCGCTAGCCTGGCGCGACGCGGCCCACCGCCGCGTCGCGCTCCACTGTACCAGGCGGAGCGCCAGGACGGTGGCGAGGGTGTAGACGCCGAGGCCGGCGCCGGTCCACGGGTTGACGCGAAACAGCAGCGCCAGGATGCCGAGGACCAGCAGCGCATTGCCCAGCATCTGTACAACCGCCCGCGAGAAGAAACCGGCCAGCAGCGTCACGTCGCCGTCGACCCGCTCGATCAGGGCGCCGGGCGTGTGCGTCTGGTAGAACGATAGATCGAGGCGCAGGCAGTGGCGCGTCAGGTCGGCGCGCAGGTCGTTGGTGGCGCGCCAGCCCACGTTCTCGCCGAGATAGACGACGGCGAAGGCCACGG
>JAABUX010008018.1_pt1 | contig 12257 bp, 27 predicted proteins | sample 5561851 | NCBI WGS metagenome assembly JAABUX01 (sample SAMN10711883, study PRJNA513361) | rock metagenome | isolation source: Antarctica rocks | place: Antarctica: Victoria Land, Richard Nunatak red sandstone | collected 2016-01-03 | reverse complement strand
CATCGGCATCGTGTGGCAGCTCATGCGCTCGTAGCGCCTTAGCGCCAGGCTGGGCGTCGCTCGCCGCATGCAGCCGTGGCGCGCGTGCGGAAGGACCTGCTTACCAGGCGCTGTGCCACGATGAGCGCGCGCACAGGCACACGGGCTTGTCTCACTAATCGGCAACCAGCTAAGTGACCTGTGCTGTACAGAGGTGACTTGTGCCGGACAAGGTGCGCCCTATAAGGTGGCTGCGGATGCGTGCTGCTGCTGCATCCAGGGGCCACTAGCTGTGTGCCTGGCATGCTGATTGCGACCCATGCATGGGAGCCGGCATACAGGCTGAGCATGCCGGACAGGTCATCTCGGATGTAGGCAGTGCAGGGGAAAACCGCTCCTACCGCTATCCACGGCGCGCCTATACAAGCTTCCTAAAGCTTGCGTGCAGGTCCACATGACAGGCCACGGATGCAGAGATCACTGACCTGACAATGGCCAGCCCTGACGACGTCATTGACCTCGACAGGTTGCCCGACAACGATAACGGCAGTGTCCACGCGCGTTCTACTTTGCTTCCTTCCACGAGCCTCATCACGCGCATGCAGGCTGCGCACGATGCGGCCCATGTCAGGAGGCGAAGGGGAACGCGCCTGGGTGCCGTCGATATCGTCATTGGGCAAATTGTTCAGCTCGATGATGTCGTCGTCGGATGAGGCCATCGTCAGGTCAATAATCTTTGTATCTGTGGGCGCCGTCATGTGGACCTGCACGCGGCGCAGAAAGCTTGCAACGCCGTGGCATGGAGAGCGAGGGAAGAGGTTTTGCCTGCACCGCGTACATGCCAGATGACCTGTCCGGCATGGCCTGCGTGTACGCCGTCTGCCATGCACAGGTGTCAATAGGCATGCCAGGCATACAGCCTGTGACACCTGATGCATGCGAAAGGATGCTTCCGCGGCCACCTGTGCGGCACATGTCAACAAGCTGGTTGCTGACCAGTGACCCAAGCCGCATGTGCCTCTGAGCTGGCCGGCGTGGCACAGTGCTTGTAATAAGGTCGTTCCGCACATGCGGCACAGCTGTGTGCGGCGAGCGACTTGTCAGGAGCCCGATGCCCAGCACAGCACAAGACTGCAGCGGGCCACTGCGCGTGTGTCTGGGTGCTGAATAAAAGTAATCATAGCGCAGCCTGGTGGCAAAAGTGCGCGAACGGCGCGCCGGCAGCCTGGGTGGGCGGACACTTGAATGAGACGTGGTATTTGGCCGCATAGCGCCCTGGATGCACCACTGGCAGACACGCTCAGCGCAACTAAACCCCCCTGATACCGCTGCGCAACGGTTGGGAGCGTGGACATGCTTGCTTCCTACTCAACCAACATTACGAGCACTTGTACAGGTCGTTACGGACCCTGCTACCAGGCACCAGTACACAGACAAATGATGTGCAGCAGCCAGTGCCAGAAAGCGGGCAACCGGCACTAGCACAGCCCCATATACAGTAACGGGCTTCCGAGACTCTCCGAGGCAGACGCCCTGGATGGTGACCTAACATGCATTGCTGTTGCCAAAGTGTGCGTGACACTGCTTGCAGTAGACCTGGACTAGAAGCACAGAGGCTGACGCACGGCTGCACGCTTGAGATGTGAGGCGCACTGAGCGGAAGCGCGCTTACCTTGGGAGCCCTGCCACTATGTCGCAGGTGCTGGTCATCAACAGCGGCAGCTCCAGCCTGAAGTTCAAGCTGTTTGACGCGCTCAACTTTGGCAAGCGGCTCATGCCCGTCGCCAGCGGCCTGGTGGAGCGCATTGGCGACACCGCCAATTCCCGCCTGGTGGCCAAGTGCTGGTCGCCAGACCCCACCGCGGACGCCGACGACGATGTGCTGAAGGCACATGATGCGCTGGATGAAAAGGCGGGGCTCCCAATCTGCGCCAGACTGGCTGTGTGCACACAGAGCAGCAGCACCTGGCCTGCAATTATAGCAGAGCACCTGCACGCGCCCCTCTGCCAGAGCTGCAATGCTTAGTGACATACTCCCTTGCACTCTGCAGAGTCTGCACTACCGGCACGTTGAGCACTATGAGAAGTCTTGAGCTTGAAGTGCAACACTGTACACTCTTGACTACTTGATGGGCGTCTTTCTGCAGGAGCCGCTCAGCGACCACACCGCCGCCTTGGACCACGTGCTGGACTACCTACGACGCGCTCGCTCGTCGTCCATCGCGACAGAGGTGTGTTCCCCGCCACCCAACTACTCCACGCCCTGCAGAAGGACTTAACAACATGCTTGCCGGCCCGCACGTCTGCGATCTGGACATCCAGCGGCATCAGCCCTCCTCCCTGCCTCTTGCACCCACCTTGAGCTTTGAAGCGGCGACCTGGGGCGCTCAGCTTGTGAGCGCAGCAGATGTCTCGCCGTGAGTGGGCTCGGGCTGCCTGCCCAAACTGTCTACGTAGAGTGTGTGCGCGTGCGCAGGTCAAGGCGCGCGGCCACCGCGTGTGAGCGCAATATATGTCTCGCCCTACGTGGCTTGGGGCTCCTGACCTTGCTGTCTGAGATGAGTGTGTGCGCGCCCGCAGGTCAAGGCGCTGGGCCACCGCGTGGTGCACGGCAAGTCCATCTCAGAGCCCGTGCTGGTGGACGACGCGGCCATGGCCGCCATCCAGGACGCCGCCGAGCTTGCGCCGCTGTGCGCTCACAGCTGTTTGCTCATGCTTGTTGCCGCAGCTGGAGCTTTCCTGCATGCGTCATCATGCAGTGCTAGCACGCAACAGCGCGGCGTCTGCTGGCTAGTGATGGACGGGAGTGAAGCCGTTTGCTTGCGCAGTCTCCAGAGGTATGCGGATGTTCACAACAGACCGCTGGGTGCCTGTCTGCAGGCACAACCCTGCCAACCTGAGCGGCATCAAAGCGGCGGCCAAGATCTTTCCGGGCAAGCCGCAGGTGCTGCTGCTGAGCAGTCCTGTAGCGCGAGCCAGCATGTCCCCACGTGTGGGCTCGGCGCACAGCCTTGCGTTTGGCATTGCGGGAACAGGGAGAATGGTCCTGGTGCTCCCTGGCAGGCGCCGATGGGGCAAATTGTCTCTTAGGGGCCGCCATCTGGCTCACATCTACATACATCCTCCAGTGAGTCCGTCACCCGCATGCCGTGCAGGCTCATGCGGGCGGAGATGGCGGGCATTGGCATGCTTGTGCACCAGCGTCAGCCGCCCGTGCGCCGGGCGCAGGTGGCCGTCTTCGACACGGCGTTCCACCAGACGATGCCGGCGGAGGCGTACATGTATGCGCTGCCCTGGGACCTGTACAAGCGCTTCCACGTGCGCAAGTACGGCTTCCACGGCACGTCCTACTCGTTCCTGGTCAAGCAGGCGCGCCCGGCGCCAGGAGGCGGGCGTCTTGGCGGCCGCGCCGCCGCGCCGGGTCTCACCGCATACGCGCGGGTGCTGCGCGCACGATTCAGTGGATGGTACATTGCCTGTGTCGGGCTAGGCAGGGCTGCTCACTGACAGGCGCACAGCAGCCGGATGCGGATCCCATGTACCTTGCGGCGCCCGCGCGGGTTGTTGTCCACGCAAAGTGCGTGCGGTGGAGCAGGCAGGGCCTGCTGCGGCCTAAAATTCGTCACGCGTGCCCATGCACGGGCCTGAAGTATAGCCGTCACCCGCGCCGCACCACCAACCCTGCATATCTACATGATTCACCGGCGCATGTTCTTGGCCAACTTCATCGTGCGTGGGGCGCGCAGGCGGAGCGGCTGCTGGGGCGCGACGCAGGCGACCTGAACCTCATCATCGCGCACCTGGGCGCGGGCGCGAGCATGGCCGCCATCCGCGCCGGCCGCAGCGTGGACACCAGCATGGGCCTCACGCCGCTGGAGGGGTGCGGCCCGCGCGCCCGCCCGCCCTGCAGCGCACACGACGATGCCGCACCGTTTGCTGCGGCCGCGACAGCGTGTCTGCCTGTGTGCATGCACAGCAGCAAGCAGGCCCTGACAAGGGTACTGGAATGGCAGACCAGCGGCTGCCTGTGCAAGGATACCACCATGGCCGTCTGCCTCTTGCGATGCTCTGGTAGACAGCACGGCCTGCCGCTCCTGCACCATGCGCTGTGCGGCGGCTCCGCAGATGTACACGAGCATGTCTGCGAAGACTTACAGCGTATCAGTAAGGCTTCAACCTCTGCTTACGATGCTCATCTGAGCTTTTTGCCCTAATGCAGATACGGATGTTACGGTCTAATCTTTCAACAACGTTGGCATGTGGGTGACGGCCTGGCCGCCCGGCAGGCTGGTGATGGGCACGCGCAGCGGCGACCTGGATCCCGCAGTGCTGCCCTTCATGATGGACCGCCTGAACCTGGACGCGGCCGGCGCGGAGGCCGTGCTCAACCGCAAGAGCGGCCTGCTGGGCCTGACCGGCAACGCGGACCTGCGCGCCGTGAACGCCGCGGCGGCCGACGGCGACGAGCGCGCGCAGCTCGCGCTCAAGGCGCGCCTCACCAACCGCCCGGCCAGCTCGCGGAGTGCCGTTTGCCGCTGAGCGCGCCAAGGCAGCACTTTTACACTGTCGCAGCCCTGCCTGCCCTGGCCAGCGCATCTGATCCATGTCGGGGCAGTGCTGTAGACCGCGGGCGGTGACGTGCGTGCACAGTTGAAGCGTGTGTTGCACACAAGCCAGCCACCAACCACACATAATGGCAAGCACGGCACATTTCAAACTAGCTTGGCAGCTTTGACATCACATGCAAGCTGCTGGGCAAGTGAGACGGGGGTGCGCATGCGCCAGCCGCACTTTAATTTCGAGGCGAGACAAATTTTTGTGGAAGTGTGTGCCTGGCCAGGTGTATGTGCACCGGCTGCGGCGCTACCTGGGCGCGTACCTCGTGCAGCTGGGGCACGTGGACGCGATCATCTTCAGCGCGGGCATCGGCGAGAACGCCGCTGAGATCCGGCGGCTCACGCTTGCCGGCATGCAGGCGCCGCCCCGGCTGCCACTTGTTCAATTGCCTTCGGGCTGCTGACGCGGCCCCGCGGCTGCTCTCACCGAGTAGTCCTTGCTCCTGCATATCTGCTTCACGCATGTGCCTGTCTACGCTGCGAAGAGACAGAAGCCTGTCTCTTCCTGTCTCATTACCCATCTCCTCATATGCATACCCTCTGCGAGGCGGGGGTGCTGCACTGCACGCCCCGCCTTGCCGCATCGTGTGTCATGTACATCATTCAGCATGCGTCTGTAGGCCCCCATGCCTGTTTGTCTACTCAAGCAGGGTTGAAGCGCAATTGTAATGGTAAGCGGCAGTGGCGGCGTATGCGCGCAGCGCTTTGGCATCGAGGTAGACGATGCGCGGAACCAGGCGGCCGTGGGCAAGGAGGCCGCCATCCACTCCGAGCGCTCTACCGTGCAGGCGCGCGCGCTGCGCCCGCAGAGTGCAAGGCCCTGTGACTCCTGCGCTCTGCATGATTACTTGTTGTTGTGGCGGTGTGGCTGCCGGGGCGGGCCCAGTTGCCAGCCCGCCGCGAGTTGCGGCCTGGTTGGTGGTCGGGGCGCGCAAGCGATGCAGGGTTTTCCTCGCGCGGGTGCTGGGCGGTGAGCCAGCACGGGGTGTCTGGGCGCCTGCAGGCTGAGGTCGGCAGGCGGCAGGCGCCCAGACACCCCGCACTGGCTCGTCGGGCAGCGCCCGTGCGAGCGCAACCCTGCATGGCCTGCGCCCCCGCACACCTACCTGGCCGCAACTTGCGGCGGGCTGGCAGCATGCAGGGCGGCCCTAGGTTACGGGTTACCTGAGGGTTGTCTTAGGATTGCCTGAGCGGACCTCGGCCGTTGGCAGGTGCTGGTTGTGCCGACCGACGAGGAGCTCAGCATCGCGCAGCAGGCGCGCCCTGCCGGGAGCTGAGCTGCGCGCCCTGCGTTTTGTGCGTGAGCGGCTCTTCGCCGCACTCTGCAGGCCTGCATGCACCCTGGCGGTCGAAGCGCTCTGCTTACTGCATGCATGGATGCACGCTCCGGCTCACTCGGTGCTGCATGGCGAGGCGTGCGGCCTGCGCGCGCGGCAGACCCTGGACGTGGTGAAGCGCCGCGTGCCGCAGGGCGTCGCCACGGCCGCATGAGTGCGCAGGGTCTGCGCAGGGCTGAGGGAGCTTGGCCTGACATTTGTGCATCTGCCGCGCCCTGCGCCTGTGCTGCGTCTGCCTCAGGAGCAGCAAAGGCGTTGCTCTTCGCTAAGGTTTGGTATCCTTGGCGTGTTTGGCATTGCCAAGGGAAATGAATGCTAGCCACAAATGAGCCTTATTGGGCCAGAGGGGGCAGCATGTACGTACTACGGTGCACATAACGCAAGCAGGTCATGGGCACTGTGGGTTTGTTGTAAGTTCACGTTTGTCACGCCAGCGTGTTTTGTAGGGCGCAGCACTGCGACATTGCACACATCGGCAAATAGTAGGGCTGGGTGCAAAGGCGTGTGGTGCAAAGCCAGTTTTGGGACGCGACTGAGCAGAGCCCATAGTGGCTCCTGCATTTCGTGCTATATTGTCCATGGCTTCGTACCGTCCCGTATGGGGCAGTCACACTCGCACTGCATCCCAGGACCGCTGACGCTGCCAGCCGTACAGCAAACAACTCCCTCGCCGGAGCACGGATGCTCCAAGACAAGGCAATGCGCTGAGCGTGTGTCCTCATCATGCACACCCCCTGCAGGTCATGCCAGCGCACTCCGGGCAAGCACTGCGCCGCGCGCCGCTGCAGACCAGAGCCGCGGCCTGCGGCTTACGCCGACGCCGGCCCCGCGCCCGCGGGCGTGTACAGGCCCGCCTGCACCAGCGTGTTGCGCTTGGCGGCGGCCAGGCGCGACTTGCGCCGCGCGGCCGTATTCTTGTGGATAATGCCCTTGCTGACGGCCTTGTCGATGTCCTTGTACGCCTCCGAGATGAGCCGCTCCACCGGCTGCAGCGCGGCCTCGTCCTTTACCTCGCCCAGCTCCGCCACGGCCTTGAACACCTGCGCGCGCGAGGGGCGGCCGTCAGCGTGCACCAGTGGCAGGGCCGCAGCACGCAGCACCCATGGCAGCGTGTTGCCATGCTAGCATGTCACAAGCGGCACCCACTTGACACGGTTGGTTGGCAGCACCGGGTGGCAGCAGCACCCTGCCGACGACAGCGGCCTGCCAGTGGCCAGCTAACCTGGCGTACACCAAAAGGGCATGGTGTGAGCCAGCGCCCAAGTCAGGAGTGGGCGCACAGCACCGCCGCGTGCACCTTGCGGATGCGCGTCGCCACCGCGGACTTGCGCGCTTTGTTGTATTGCCGCTGCTTCTCCGCGAGCCGCTCGCGCTGCTTCGCGTTCTGCTTGGCAAACACCGCCACGGCGCCGCGCGCGGCCACACTCCTCCTCCGCTCGGCGCCTGCGCGCGACGCAGGGCACCCATGTGGACGACGCTCGACAGAGGCGGGCGCGGCACCACATGCGGGGTTCGACCCTGCACCGCTTGGCGCGAGCCAGTATGACGCAGCATACCAGCTTGTGCTCTCGGTACCTGACCTCGGCCACTGCAGGCGGTCAGAGCTCAGGCGGAGGCGGCTGTTTCAGCGCAAGCAGGCGTGGCGCTCAGCGCTTTCACACAGGGCCTGCCGCGGCCGCAGACTCCGTGGACCAGCAGGTTGCAAGACCGCCAGCGCTACCACCAGACCGCACAGAAACAGCGGCCAAGCGTACAAACGGCAACCAAGTGCGTCAAGTGCTCAAGGTCGCCCGCTCAAGCCTGCCGTCTGGTGAGCCCGGAGGAGCTGAGCGCTAGCATAGGTGAGAGCTGGTGAAGAGAGGGGCGTTCACCAAGGCACGAGAGAAGCAAGCAGCGCAGTGCACCCCCGGCTATGCTCCCCAGATGCGCACCTATCAAGCTCTGGCCGCGCATGCACGCACAGAAGCCGAAGCCCGGGGCCGCAGGCGCGCTCGGGCGCCTGCTGCCTGACACGGACAAGCCGCCCATGGCTCGCGTCAGCTGCGCGGTCGCCATGGCTGAGCAACCTCTGGACCCCGGTACGTGCTCAAGCCTCCAGCCCGCCGCGCGCTCTCCTGGCTCTCTGGTCTTCCCACCCATCCTCTCGGCCGGCAGACCATAATCTTTAGGGTGGCTGGCGGCCAGGCTCCCCAGTGCCGGAGGCACCACCTGAGAAGGCTTGCCAGGCCCCCTCTGAACTCTTGCCGTTTCGGAGGTAGTGAGGTGCAAACGCGTGCAGACGGAGACCGCTCACGGTCATAGCTGTGCGCGCGTGCCTGGATGTAGTGTGCAATGGCGCCGCTCAACCTTCCCATAGGCCCCGCCGGCATCTCCGTGAGCGTGCAGCCAGTGGTGCTGCTGAACATCTGCGACTCCTACATCCGGCGCAACGATGGGCAAGCGCGCGTGATTGGCACGCTGCTCGGGTCCATCACTGACGGCGTGGTGGAGATAAAGAACTGCTATGCAGTCCCGCACAATGAGACTAATGACCAGGTGCGCCTGTGGCTGAGCTGCCAGTGGCTGAAGGAAGGCCCGCGCTGTGCACCATTTTTGCACTTTACGCACGCTGTTGCTGTGCGGCTTGACGTGTGGCGAGCCTGGTGCTGCAGGTCGCGGTGGACATCAATCACCACAAGACGCTGTACGACCTGCACCAGAAGGTGAACTCGAAGGAGCAGATCGTGGGCTGGTGAGCGCGCGCGCTTGCTGCCGTCCCTCTGTGCGCTTAGCTCTGCCACGCGTGCGGTGCACCTGGTTTGCTGCCTCAGGCGCTGTTTATGCAAGGAGCCCCTGACGCGCTGGGCAGGTACTCCACCGGGTGGGGCGTGTCTGGCAGCGACGCGTTGATACAGGACTTCTACGCGCTCGAGTGCCAAAATCCGGTGCGCAGGCCGCTTCACTCAATGGCAGGCTGCCTGTGCGGTCCTATTGAGTCATAAACGTCACGGCGGACGGTGACGCACAAGCCGAGTGGCTGACGCGCGCGGCCCCCGCCGCACAGGTGCACGTCACGGTGGACACCGCGATGCAGAGCGGGGAGCTGACGGTGGCGGCGTTCGTGGCGCGCACGCTCGCGCTGGGCGAGCGGCCGCTGGCCAAGGAGTTCCAGGCGGTGCCGTGCGCCGTGCGCACCGTGGAGGTCGAGAAGCTCGGCGGTGCGGCCCTGCAGCTCCCGCACGCGCTTGCACCGCTCAAGTCAAGTGTGCGGTGCTGATACCCCTGCCGCAGGCCAAGTCTGCTTGGCAGGGAATTCGGGGCGCGCGCAGTAGATGTGCTGCAGCGCCACACGGCGATGCCGCCCCCGGCAGGCAGTCCTTGCCAGGGCTGCCCAGGCTTGCTGACGCGGCTGGGTGGGGGTGCGCCGCATGGCGGAGGCGCCGCCGCGCCCACGGATGCAGCTGTAGCCGGCGCCGGCCGGGTGTGCTGACGCGGCGCGCGCGCGCGCGCGCAGTCGAGCTGCTGCAGGCGCCCATGGCGGACAAGCTGCCCTCCGACCTGGACAGCCTGCACGCGACCTTCCGGCGCCTGCAGGACTCGCTGGACCAGGCGCACGCGTACGTCGAGGACGTGGTGGTGCGGCCCCGGGGCGCGCCGGGACGGGGCCGGGCGGCCCTGGTGGCGCGGCGGGTCAGCGGGCAATCTAGGATGGGACCAGACATGCCTACTGTTTCAAAACAACTTTAGGCGCCGGAGCCAGGACTGGCCAGGCGCAGGAAGGACTGCCCTCACCAGGGCAGAGCAACGCCATGTGCGCCGCGTGCTGTGGCTGGCAGACGCATCGTCCGCACACAGTTGCACGTTTCGATTGGCGCCTTGCTGCAGGCCTGGGGTGCCAGGCAGCTGTCACAAGCGCGCGGGTGGGTCAGGGAATCCAAAGATCGGCGTGCGGGGCGCAGAATGGGAGGCGGCCGGCGGATGTGGGCGTGGGGCGGCAGCTGGCGGACGCCGTTGCGGGCGTGCCGCACATGGCGCGCGCCGAGTTTGAGGGCATGCTCACCGACGCGGCCCAGGCGCGCGCCTGCCCATTCCCACTTTGCCTGGCAGGAGGATGTTCAGAGACAGACAGCTCTGTGCCCCTCCATAGGAATGCAGTATGGAAAGATAGATAGAAAGGAATTAGGGCTCCGAGTGCCTTGCGTTAGGTTAAACGCCAGTTTCAGCCAGCTAGGGCTGTTCAGGCCGGCTTGGGCTGCGTCATGCCATGCGCCATGCTGTGCAGCGGAGGAGTTGAAAACCCTCAGGGTGTCGGAGGGGAGCCCCGCAGCGTGCAAGAAACCCTGGGCGCGCAGGACGGCATGCTGGTCATGTACCTGTCCAACCTCGTGCGCGCGCACCTCGCGCTTGCCGACAAGCTCGGCACAGCGGCGCTGCCCATCCTCTGACGTGGCGCGCGTGCCTGCGGCGCTGCGTGGCCATCGCGCTGTGGCGGCAGCCAGCATGCTGGGGGCCGGAGTAGCTTGTTTGCTGAGGGGTTGCTGGGCGTTGCGCTGCCCTGAGCGCCGGCCGTGTGTGTGATTTAACTAGGTAGGTGGCGAGCTGTATGTTTGCGCAAGCATGTCATGGGCTTGCGCTGCTTGGGTTGGCCTGTTGGGCTTTGCGTATCAAGATGTACGCCGACCAGGCAGCGGAGTGCATTGTCTGCAACAACCAGTATGTGTCATGGTCTGTGGCATTCCACTTGCGCATCATGGCTCATGCAGCACAGGATCCGCTAGTCGCGCCAGCGAGCCAGTCGGCGCCATTGTGAACATTGTGCGCGCGCTGGCTCGTATCTCGTGTGCTGCACTGTGCAGGGTGCATGCAGAGGCGGTGTAGGTATCTACAACACTTATACTTGATCGACAGTAGACTCTGAGACTCCTACTAAGCACAAATAAGGGGCAGCATGCAACCTTCAAAGCACAGCAGAACAGCAGATCAGGAGCACGAGAGCAAGCAAGCTGGAAAGGCGGTCATAAGTTCTAGCGGGGACCTGTTCACGGTAATTCCCTTGCGCCCGGCTCCAGAGTGCGGCCGCTACCGCGGGGCGAGGCGGCGGTCGACGCCCTCATCCATGCCGCGCTTGGGCATGAGCACGCCCGCCGCGATCTGCTTGTCGTGCTTCATGCGCCGCCGCGCGTCCAGGCGATCGTAGCCCTGGGTGTGCGTCAGCTCCTGCGCCCGCCGCGCGCAACGGCAACAGCTTACAGGCTGACACGGCAGCTGCAGGGGGTTTGGTTTCGGCAAAACCCGAGCGCTCAGGAGAGGCTCCAAGGCAGACCTCCGGTTTAAGCGCAACAAGCGGCCCGGCGCCCAGACAGTGGTGGCCGCTAATACTGACGGCCTTCCGATTTTGGGGGATTGGGAGCGGGAGCCGCATGCCTCGATGGTGATGGGGTTCTCGTGCAGCGACAGCGTCTGCAGCACGTCGCAGCCGAGGAAGATGGCTGGCGGCACGGCGGCGATGCTGTTCTGGTCCAGCGCCAGCACCTTGAGCCGCCGCAGCGACCCAAGCGCCTCCGGCAGCTCCTGCCGCAGCGCGCAGCGCGGCCAGGTTGAGACTGACTCTCTAGGGTGTAGGGTAGGGTGCAGTGAGGATGCTTGCCACACAGAGCACTGTTAGGATGACGCCGGAGCGAAGTACAGGCGGGCCACCTGCACGCTCAATGCCTTCGGGCGATAAGGCACAGGCGCCCGGCTGCATGCCAGGCGCGCAGCATGCGCCAGCGGCGTGTGCCTGCCTTTCACCCCGGCGTGCTTAACACCAGACCGGCACATCGTGGCGCCAACCCTCCCCGCTGCGCCATCGCAGCACACACACGCAGTCCATCACACCTGCCTTCCAGGGCCGCAGCGCTCAAGCGCGGTCACGCAAGCGCCAGGCACGCACATGCTGCCCAGACAGACTCTCTTTGCACCATGCATGTGCGCACGGCCGCCGCACACTAGCACGGAAAACACGCTGCTGTGTGCAGGTGCGAGACTCGCGCGCACCCGCAGGCTGTTGTCCGCCGCGTCGAGCAGCTCCAGGCTCTCGCAGCGGCCCAGGCCGCCCGGCAGCGCCGCCAGTCGGTTGCCGGCGACATTGAGCTCGCGCAGCCGGCGCAGCTTGCCGATGTCGCCCGGCAGCGCGGCCAGCGCGTTGCGCGACGCGCTCAGGCGCTCGAGGCGGGCGAGCGCGCCCACGCCGTCCAGCGCCGTCAGTGCGTTGTGGTCCAGCACCAGGACCTGCGCGGTCAGAGGCGCTGCGTCAGTGTGTGTTCCCGCTCAGAGCAGCACGGGCAGCGTGTTGTGGACTGCGCTT
>JAABUX010008017.1_pt1 | contig 12259 bp, 8 predicted proteins | sample 5561851 | NCBI WGS metagenome assembly JAABUX01 (sample SAMN10711883, study PRJNA513361) | rock metagenome | isolation source: Antarctica rocks | place: Antarctica: Victoria Land, Richard Nunatak red sandstone | collected 2016-01-03 | reverse complement strand
CGAGGGTGACGGAGCCGCCGGCGACGCGCGAGATGCTGGCATACATCTTCCGGTTCTCCTCGTGTCAAAGCGGTTTCGATTTGACTGTCTTCAGCCAGATTGAGTAGCCGCGTGCAACCAAAAGTTTAGAGCGTTTCCAGGCAGACTGGAATCGCTCTAGCGCGGCGGGCTGGCCGTATGCGTCGCCAGCGTCGACTCGCTCGCGGCATCCACCTCCTCCAGCAGCACGTCGTACCCCCATAGCACCGCGAGCTGCCGCAACGTCGCCTCCGCGTCCTCCGGCGCCAGTAATTGCCCAGGGCGCGTGCGATGCTGCAGCAGCAGCCGGCGGTCGCCCGACAGGTCCACGTCCACCACCTGCACGTCCGCGTCGTTCAGCCCGGGATCATAGGACCGCGCCAGGCTGCGGCGGATCGCGCGGTAGCCGTCGTCGTCGTGGATCGCGTCCACCAGCAGCGTCGGCTCGGCCGCGTCGTCCAGCAGCCGGAACATGCGGAAGTCGCGTATCACCTTGGGCGACAGGAACTGCAGCACGAAGCTTTCGTCGCGGTAATTCGCCCAGGCATGGCGCAGCGTCCCCATCGGGTCGCCGTTGCCGGCTAGCTCCGGGAACCAGGCGCGGTCCTCCGCGGTGGGCTGGTCGCAGATGCGCGCGATGTCGGTCATTATCGCATAGCCCAGCGCATACGGGTTGAACCCCGGGCCCCCGGCCGGATGATCGAAGCCGGGCTGCATGATGACGTTGCTGGTCGAGTGCAGCACCTCCAGGAAGGCCGCGTCGTCGATCTGCCCGGTCTCGTGCAGCCGGGTCATGATGCGCTGGTGCACCCAGGTGGCGCAGCCCTCGTTCATTAGCTTCACCTGCGGCTGCGGGTAGAAATACTGCGCGATCAGCCGCACGATGCGGATGATCTCCCGCTCCCACGCCTGCAGCCGCGGCGAGGACTTCTCCAGGAAATAGAGCAGGTTTTCCTCGGGAAGCCCGAGCCGGCGCCGGCGCTCCGCCACCTTGTCCACCCCCGCGGCCGGCTTGCTGTCCGGCAGCGTCCGCCAAAGGTCGTCGAACACGCGCTCGTCGTGCTCCTGGCGCTCGCGGTCGCGCGCCTGCTCGGCCTTGAGGTTCATCGGCCGGCTGCCGCCATGGCGATGCACGCCGTGACGCGACAGGCTGTGCGCCGCATCCAGCACGCGCTCCACCGCGGCGACGCCATGACGGTCCTCGCAGCCCGCGACGTAGCGGCGCGCGAACTCCAAATAGTCGAGGATCGTCGACGCCTCGGTCCACTGCCGGAACAAATGGTTGTTGCGGAAGAAATGGTTGTGGCCGAACGCCGCATGCGCGATCACCAGCGCCTGCATCGTCGCCGTGTTCTCCTCCATCAGGTAGGAGATGCACGGGTTGGAGTTGATCACCACCTCGTAGGCCAGGCTGGTATAGCCGCGGCGGTAGCTGCTCTCGTGCTGCAGGAAACGCTTGCCGTACGACCAATGCCGGTAGGTCAGCGGCATGCCGTGCGCGGTATAGACGTCCAGCATCTGCTCCGAGGTGATCACCTCGATGCGGTTGGCATATAGCTCCAGGCCAAGCTCGTCCGTGGCGATGCGCTCGATCGCGTCGTAGGACCGGCGAAGCGTGGTGAAATCCCAGTCCGCGCCGCTGTAAATCAGGGGTAGATCCATCACCGGGCCTCCAGAAAGCAGGGCCAAGCCCTGCGCCTCACGCCGGCGCCTTCCGCCCGAACAGGTCGCGGAACACCGGGAAGATGTCCCGCCGCTCCGCCACCCGGCGCATCGCCAGCTTCGGCGCCCGCTGCGACAGGGGCGCGTACCCCCGCCACAGATCGGTCTCGCCACGGATCCCCATGGCCATCGACACCTCGATATAGGCGAAGTGCTGCACCACCGGCAGGATATCGGCTTCCAGCATCGCCACCGCGCGCTGCGTGTCGCTGCTGGAATTGTCGCCATCGGACGCCTGCGCCGCATAGATGTTCCACGATCCCGCCGGGTAGCGGTCGCGCTGGATGCGGATGAACTCCGCGAGCGCGGTGGACACCACCGTGCCGCCGGTGCGCGCGTCGGTGAAGAACACCTCCTCGGCTACCTCCTCGGCTACCTCGGTATGGCGGATGAACACCAGATCGACACGCTTGTAGCGGCGTTGCAGGAATACGTGCAGCAGCAGGAAAAACCGTTTCGCCAGGTCCTTCATGCTTTCCGACATGGAGCCGGACACGTCCATCATGCAGAACATCACTGCCCGCGCCGATGGCTTTGGAACCTGGGTGTAGCGGCGGTACCGCATGTCGATCGGATCGACCCAGGGCACGCGCGCCAGCTTCCGCAGCGCCTCGTCCAACTCGCTGGCCAGCATGCGCAGGCGGTCGGCATCCTCCCCGCTCGCCGCGAGACGCGCGATCTCCTCCTCCAGCGCCCGCACTGCGGGCGGCTTCGGCCGCCGCAACCCGATCCGCCGCGCCATCGACTGGCGCATGGTGCGCGACATGTCGAGCTGCGACGGCGTGCCGTCCACGCTGATGCCGGCCCGCGCCGGCACTGTCGTCTCCGTCGCCACCACCTGGTTTTTCACCAGGTCGGGCAGCTCCAAATCCTCGAAGAACAGGTCGAGGAACTCGTCGCGGGTCAGCACGAAGCGGAACCCATCCTCCGACTCGCCGCTCCCCTGGCCGCTCCCGCTCCCGCCACCCTCGCCGCTCCCGCCGGGTGGCCGCTTCAACCGGTCCCCGGTCGAGAACTCCTTGTTGCCCGACAGCACGAAGCAACGCTCGCCGCCGCTGAACACGGTGTGGAAGGACGGCTCGTGCAGCACGTCAGCGGGAATGGTCACCGTCTCGCCGTGCCCGGTCTCGCGGAGCGTGCCCTGGTCGACCGCGGCCCGCGCCGCCCGCGCGATCGCCTCCCGCGCCCGGTTCAGGACGCGCTGCCGGTTCTCCAGGTTCTTGCCGTGCGGGTTGGGCCTTCTATCGATGATGTCCAAGGCGCGTGCGCTCAAGCCGCCTGTTTGACGCGCATGTACCACTCGACCAGCCGACGCACCTGGCGTTCGGTATAGCCGCGCGCGACCATGCGCTCCACGAAGTCGTTGTGCTTCTTTTCCGTGTCGCCGTCCTTCTTGGACCCGAAGCTGATCACCGGCAGCAGGTCCTCGACCTGGGAGAACATCCGCTTCTCGATCACCTCGCGGATTTTCTCGTACGACGTCCAGGACGGGTTGCGCCCGCCATTCGCCGCGCGGTTGCGCAGCGCGAACTTGACCACCTCGTTGCGGAAATCCTTGGGGTTGGCGATCCCCGCCGGCTTCTCGACCTTCGTCAGCTCCGCGTTCAGCAACTCCCGGTTCAGCATCTGCCCGGTGTCGGGGTCCTTGAAATCCTGGTCCTCGATCCACGCATCGGCGTAGTCGAGATAGCGGTCGAACAGGTTCTGCCCGTAATCGCCGTAGCTCTCCAGATACGCCTTCTGGATCTCGTTGCCGATGAACTCGGCGTAGCGCGAGGCGAGCTCGGACTTGATCGTCGCGAGATAGCTCGCCTCGGTCTCGGGCGGGAACTGCTCGCGCCGGATCGCCTGCTCCAGCACGTACATCAGGTGCACCGGATCGGCCGCGACCTCGTTCGACGAGTGGTTGAACGTCGCCGACAGCACCTTGTAGGCGAAGCGGGTGGAGATGCCGTCCATGCCCTCGTCCACGCCCGCGGTGTCGCGGTACTCCTGCATCGTGCGGACCTTGGGATCGGTCTCGCGGATGTTCTCGCCGTCATAGACGCGCATCTTGGCGAACGGGCGGGAGTTGGCGTGCGGCTTCAGCCGCGACAGCACCGCGAACCGCGCCAGCATTTCCAGCGTGTGCGGCGCGCAGGGCGCCTCCGCCAGCGCCGATCCGCTGATCAGCTTCCGGTAGATCAGGCTCTCCTCGGTGACGCGCAGGCAGTACGGCACCTTCACCACCGAGACGCGGTCGAGGAACGCCTCGTTGGTGCGGTTGTTGCGGAAACCTTGCCACTCCGCCTCGTTCGAGTGGGCGAGCAGGATGCCCCCGAACGGGATCGCGCCGATGTTCTCGGTCCCCAGATAGTTGCCCTCCTGCGTCGCGGTGAGCAGCGGGTGCAGCATCTTGATGGGCGCCTTGAACATCTCGACGAACTCGAGGATGCCCTGGTTGGCGCGGTTCAACCCGCCGGAAAACCCGTAGGAATCCGGGTCGTTCTGGCTGTACGTCTCGAGCTTGCGGATATCGACCTTGCCGACCAGGGCGGAAATGTCCTGGTTGTTGTCGTCGCCCGGCTCGGTCTTGGCGATAGCGATCTGCTTGCGGCGCGACGGATAAAGCTTCACCACCCGGAACCGCTCGATGTCGCCGTCCCACTCGTCGAGTCGCTTCACCGCCCAAGGGCTCGCGATGCCGGTGAGGACGCGCCGCGGGATGCCGTACCTCTCCTGCAATGCGTCGGCCATGGTCTCCGGATCGAACAGCCCGAGCGGGCTCTCGAACACCGGGCTCAAATCGTTGCCGGCCTTGAGCACGTAGATCGGCTCGTGCTCCATCAGCGCCTTCAGCCGCTCGCCCAGCGAGGACTTGCCGCCGCCGACCGGGCCAAGCAAATAGAGCACCTGCTTGCGCTCCTCGAGGCCCTGCGCCGCATGACGGAAGAAGCCGACGATACGCTCGATCGTCTCCTCCATGCCGTGGAACTCGGCGAACGCCGGATAGATCCGCACCGTGCGGTTGAGGAAAATGCGCCCAAGCCGGGGGACGCGCGAAGTGTCCACCAGCTCCGGCTCGCCAATCGCCCGCAACATTCTTTCCGCGGGGCTGGCATAGCAGCCCGGATCGTCGCGGCAGGCCGTGAGATACTCGGCAAGGCCCATCTCCGCCTCGCGATGCTGGTCGCGGAGGGCGGCATGCAGCGAAAACACGTCGGCTGTCTGAAGCATCACGAAACTCCCTAGGGAGCCGGACTCGCGAACGGACGGCGCTCGCTCCGGCCACCAGCAGATCTACGCGATAAAAAAGGCAATTTGGCGGTCTTTGCGCCTAGTCAAGCGGCTCCTCCCCGGAGCACAAACAGATGCTAGCGCACTCCCGAAGCCAAACGCACGCGCAACCTGCTCACCCCTTGATTATATCATGCATACCTTGCGCCGCGTGGCCCAAATGAGACAGCCAACTCGCCGGGAAAGCGAAAATAATGATAAGGAGTTTTTGATGATGCGCCATGCCGGGCAGGCCGGCGCGGGAGATTGACCTTGCTCACCAACCCGACATCTCGGACGCCCGATCCGCGCGACTCGGCATGACGGCCGAAATTCTCCCCCTAGGCGGCATTGCGCCTGGGACCACGCAGACCCTGGCGGTCCGGCGTTTCGGCGTGCCCGGCGCACGGCCGAAAATGTATGTGCAGGCAGCGCTGCACGCGGACGAGACGCCAGGCCTCCTGGTGGCCCAGCACCTGCTGCGGCGGCTGCAGGCCCACTCCGAGGCCGGCCGGATCGTCGGCGAGATCGTCGTGGTGCCCCTCGCCAACCCGATCGGCCTGTCGCAGCGTATGCTGGGCAGCCTGCTCGGCCGCTTCGACCTGGCGAGCGGGATGAACTTCAACCGCGGCTTCGCCGACCTCGCTGGCCGCGCTGCGCAGTCGGTAGCGGGCAAGCTGACGGGCGACCCGGCCGCCAACACGGCGCTCATCCGCGCCGCTCTGCTGCATGCCAACGCACTCTCCGACGCCACGACGCCGGACGAGCGCCTGAAGCGCACGCTGCTCGGGCTGGCGCTCGACGCCGACCTGGTGCTCGACCTGCATTGCGAGGACGAGGGCGTCATGCACCTGTACACGCTGACGCCGCTGGCCGACCGGTGCCGGCCATGGGCGGCGTTGCTGGGCGCGCAAGCGATCCTGCTGGCGCCGGAATCGGGCGGACAGCCATTCGACGAAGCGTGCAGCCGGCCCTGGCTCGAGTTGCAAGACCGCTTCCCCGGGCATCCGGTCCCACTCGCCTGCTGCGCGGTCACGGTGGAGCTTCGGGGCGAGGCCGACATCGCCCACGCGCTGGCCGCCGCCGACGCGGACGCGCTGGTGGGCGGCATGATCCTGGCCGGCGCCATCGACGCACCGCCACCCACGCTGCCGCCCGCGCTCTGCGTGGCCACGGACCTGGCGGACGTCGAATTGCTCGTCGCACCCAAGCCGGGCATCCTGCTGCTGCACCGGGCCGTCGGGCAGACCGTCGGGCCTGGCGACCTCGTGGCGGAAGTCATCGATCCCCTTTCCGGCAATTCGGCAGCGCTCCGGCCGCGTTACGCCGGGGTGCTGTTCGCCCGCGAATCCGTGCGCTTCGTCGCCGCCGGCCGCAGCGTCGCCAAGATCGCCGGCACCGAGGCCGGCCGATCCGGGAAGCTGCTCGGAGCCTGAGCAGCGCTAGAGCATCATCCGACCAGACGGGATCACCCGTCGGATAAAGATGCTCGTGAAAACAAAGGCTGGAGCTTGATCCGTGCATCTATCAGCATGGATCAAGCTCTAGCTGATCTCCTGCGTCACCACGTCGAACTTGGTGAGCGAGGCCGGGCCGAAATTGGTGACCAGGGCGACGTCGGTGGCGTCGCGGCCCCGTGCCATCAGCAGCCGCCCGATCCGCGGCGTGTTGAAGCGCGCGTCGAAGCTGTACCACCGCCCGCCTTCCGGCCCTTCCAGGAACGCCTCGAACCACGCCGAGAAGTCCATCGGCGCATCGACCGGGGGCAACCGGATATCGCCGAGGTATCCCGTGCAGTAGCGGGCGGGGATGTTCATGCAGCGGCATAAGGTGACGGCCAGATGGGCGAAGTCACGGCATACGCCGCGGCGCTCGTCATAGGCGTTGCGGGCGGTCTTGTTGGACCTCGCATGCTCGTACCCGAAGGCGATGCGCTCATGGGCGAAGTCGCAGATCGCCTGCACCCGGGCCCAGCCGGGCTCGCCCGAGCCGAACAGCGACCAGGCCACGTCGTGCAGCAGGTCGGTATCGCAATACCGGCTCCCCAGCAGGTAAACCAGGGTGTTCGACGGCAGCGCGTCCACCGGGATCTGCCTCGCCTCGGGCACCGTGATGTCGGGAACGCCGCTGTCCCGGACCTCGAACAACGTCGAGATCACCAGCGGCCCCGGCCGGGCCACGATCCGGTGGCAAATGTTGCCGAAATCGTCCGTGTAGCGGCGCGCCGCGGCGTCCGGCTCGAACTTGATCGCCTGCGGCGTCAGAAGGTCGGCCTCGCGCGACGGGTGCACGCTCAGCATCAGCAGCATCGGCACCGGCTGCGGGCAGTCATAGGCGATGGTGAAGCCGGCTTGGATGCGGATCATGGCAACCTCTTGGGAGTCTTTCGGAAGGATCATGGCCTGTCGTCTTCGTCCGATGTCACTTGGATGGCGACCTGCATCCCGACGCAGTCTGACGCCGAGCCGGTCCAACTGCCGGAAAGCGGGATCGCCTGGCGGGCATCGCGGACGACGGCGACGCGGATCAGGTCCCGGCTGCCGACGATGCTGTTGGTCGGGTCGAACTCGACCCAGCCGGCGCCCGGCAGATACACCTGCAGCCAAGCATGCGTGTTGCCGCCCCCATGATGCCCGGCGGCGCCCCCCGCGTCGCGGCCCGGGACGTAGATGTAGCCGGTGACGAAGCGCGCGGCGAAGCCGAGGCAGCGGACGGCCTCCATCATGAGCACCGCGAAGTCCCGGCAGGTGCCGGTGCCCTGGCGGAGCGTCACGGTCGGCGGCTGGATCCCCGCTTCCTCTCTGACCTGGTAGGTGAACTGCCGCCGGATGTGGTGGGTCATCGCGGCCAGCATCGGCAACGTGCCGGTCGGGCCGTCCGTGCGCAGGAAGGACCGCGCCCATTGGTCGAGCTGGTGCAACGGGTCCGGATATTGCCGCTCGATCGAGCGCAGCAGGTCCGCCATCTCGTCGGGGTCGTAGCTGAAAGGATAGATGCGGGCGTAGTCCTCCAGGCATGGCTCGATGTCCGGAGCCTCCTGGCAGGCGTGCTCCAGCCGGAGAGTGCTGTTGAACGTCAACTCCCGCGCGCGCCCACTGAAGCGGGCGATGGCGATGTTGTTGCCGAACACGTCGTGCACCCAGCGCAGTCCCGCAGGCTTCGGCGTTATGTCCAGCGATGCGTCGAGATGCCGCTGGTCATGGCTGTCCCGCGGACGCAGCATCATCCGGTGCTCCCCGAACGCCACCGGACGGCGATAGAGGTAGCTCGTCCGGTGGCGGACCGTCAGGACCGGCAAGGAATACCAAGGTGCCGGCGCGGCATACGATTTTCCATGCAATCAAACCACCATCCGGCCGCGGTGCCGCAAGCTAGCGCGTCTAGCTCTGCAAAATCCATGCCGACGCTCCCGGCTTCCAAAATCCTGCTGTCCAACCGATGCTGCCCCCCCTTGCAATCGCAATGCTGCCATGCGCCAATCGGGCTGCTCGCTTAAGCACCCATCGTTGGAGGCCTCCGCCATGCTCTCGCGCCGCTCTACGCTCCAGCTTGCCGCCGGGTTCGGTCTTGCCGCAGTCGGCAGCGCGCGCGCTGCCGACAAGGAACTGAATGTCGGGATCAACCTGTCCTTCACGGGCGGCGACGCCGAGGGCGCCAACCGCATCAAGTACGGCGCCCAGCTCGCCTTCGAGGAGGCGAACGCAAAGCACGAAATCCCCGGCTATACGCTGAACGTGGTGCTGTTCGATGACGGCACGGCGACCGCCGGGCAGTACGACCCCGCGCAGGCCGCCACCAACGCGCGCAAGATGGTCTCGGACAAGCTGATGATGGCGGCGATCGGGCCGCAGATGAGCGGGTCGGGCAAGGCCATGGCGCCCATCCTGAGCCAGGGGGATTTGGCGATCATCACGCCGTCCTCGACCAATCCCGACCTCACCAACCCGCAATTCGCAGCGCAATACCGGCCCGCCGGCAAGGCGGTCTACTTCCGGACGGTGACGACGGATTCCTATCAGGGGCCGAATATGGCGAACTACTTCGCCGAAGTGCTGAAGACGCCGACCGTGTACATCCTCGACGACAGCGGCGCCTACGGCGTCGGGCTCGCCGACGCGTTCCAGGGCCAGGCGGAGAAGAAGGGCATCAAAATCCTCGGGCGCGACCGGCTCGACCCCAAGGCATCCGATTACCGGGCCGTGCTCACCAAGATCGCCGCCCTCAACCCGGCGTCGCTGTATTACGGCGGGGTCATGCAGGCAGGCGTGAAAGTCGCCAAGCAGGGCTACGAGATCATGCCGAAAGTCGTCAAGGCGGGCGGTGACGGCGTGTATTCCCCGGAGATGCTGACCGCGGTGGGGTTCCCGTCGGCCGAGGGATGGTACGCGACGAACGCGTCGCCGCACATGACGGAGGACCCGTCGGCGGAGGCCTGGGTCAAGCGGTACCAGGCCAAGTTCAACGCCATCCCGGACGACTACGCGATCTGCGCGTATGACGGCGCGCTCGTCATCATCGCGGCGATCAAGGCGGTCGCGGAATCCGGTAAGCCGGTGACGCGCGACGCGGTGCGCGAGGCGATCCAGACGGCGAAGGTGCCGACCTTGCAGGGCGTTGTCTCGTTCGACGCGAACGGGGACATCACGGACCGCACCGTCAGCATCTTCCAGATCCTCCACGACACGAAATACCCGGCCGACGACATCGTGCATCAGTTCCACTACATCGGGGCGGCGCCGCAAGCCTGACCCAGAGGCCGGGCCATGACGGGTAAGGCACGCGCATGAGCCTGGCCTTGTTCCTGCAGCAGGCCGTCAACGGGCTGAGCCTGGGCGCGATGTACGCGTTGCTCGCGCTGGGCTTCACGCTCGTTTACGGCATCCTCGAACTCATCAACTTCGCGCATTTCAACGTGTTCATGATCGGCTCGTTCATCGGGCTGTGGACGCTCGAGGCGCTCGGGCTGGATGGGCAGAGCGTGGTGCTCTACGGCTTGCCGCTGGCCGTGGCGCTGATCCTCGCATTCGCGGCGACCATGCTGGGCTCGGGCGTGCTCGGCGTGGTGATCGAGCGCCTGTCGCTCCGGCCGTTGCGGGGCGTGCGCGGGCCGATGGCGATGATCACGACGATCGGGGTTTCGTACATCCTGTTCAACCTGGTCCTGCTGACGGTGGGCGCGGACAGCAAGAACTATCCCAACCCCCTGTCCCCGCTCGCGATCAAGCTCGCCGGCGCCACGGTGCGGCTGCCCGACGTGCTGATCTGGGTCGTGGCCCTGCTGCTGATGGCGGGATTGCAGGTGTTCGTCCGCTACACGCGCCTCGGCAAGGCGATGCGGGCCGTGGCGCAGGACCCGGAAGCCGCCCGCATGATGGGGGTGGACGTGGACCGGGTGGTGATGACGGCGTTCTTCCTGGGCTCCGCGCTGGCCGGGGCCGGCGGCCTGATCTTCGGGCTCTACTACAACTTCACCAGCTTCATCATCGGCTTCACCGCCGGGCTGCGGGCGTTCACGGCGGCGGTGCTGGGCGGCATCGGGAACGTGCCGGGCGCGATGGTGGGCGGCGTGCTGATCGGCCTGATCGAGGCGTTCGGCAGCCAACTCATCGGCTCCTCCTGGGCCGACGTGGTCATCTTCTCGATCCTCGTGCTCGTGCTGGTCGTCCGCCCCGCCGGCCTGTTCGGCCGGCTCGCACCAAGCAAATCGTGAGGTCCGCGATGACCGCCGCCACTCTCTCCACCGCCCTGGCCCGGCCCTTCGCGCGGCTCGCGCCCGCCCGTCGGCGGCAGCTCCTGCTGGCGCTGCTCGCCGCCGCCGTCGCGCTGTTTCCGCTGCTGCACGACAACGACGCCGACGTCGACAGCGCGGCGAACGCGCTCGCCTACGTGATGCTGGCGCTCGGGCTCAACATCGTCGTCGGCATGACCGGGCTGCTCGACCTCGGCTACGCGGCGTTCTTCGCGATCGGCGCCTATGCGTACGGGGCCACGTCGTCGTTCCAGATCGAGCCCGCGTGGACGCCGTTCTGGGAGCCGCTCGCGGCGGTGGGCCTCGTCCAGCACATGGGCGGCCTCGTCCACCTCACGGTGTCGTTCTGGATCATGCTGCCGGTGTCGGCGCTGGTCGCCGCGGGCTTCGGGGTGCTGTTCGGGGCGCCCACCTTGCGGCTGCGGGGCGATTACCTGGCGATCGTGACGCTCGGGTTCGGCGAGATTGTGCCGATCCTGGCGCGCAACACCCCGGCGGTGACGAACGGGGCGGCCGGGCTGAACGGCATCGCCCCCCCGAGCCTGTTCGGGCAGAGCTTCGGGATCGACAGCACGCCCTACTACTACGTCGCCGCGGCGATGACCGCGGCGCTCATCTTCGTGTCGTTCCGCCTCCGCGACAGCCGGGTCGGGCGGGCCTGGATGGCGATCCGCGAGGACGAGATCGCGGCGTCGGCGATGGGCGTGAACCGGACCCGCTTCAAGCTGCTGGCCTTCGCGATCGGCGCCGCGTTCGCGGGGATGGTGGGGACCTTCTACGTCGCGAAGCTGCAGACCGCGACGCCCGAGATGTTCGGGTTCCCGGTCTCGGTGATGATCCTGGTGATGGTCGTGCTGGGCGGCATGGGCAGCATCTGGGGCGTCGTGGCCGGCGCCCTCATCCTGCAATTGCTGCAAAGCTGGTTCCTGCCGGACCTCACCTCCTGGCTGCACGCGCTGGGCCGGGTGGTGGGGAGCCGCGCGCTGCAGCGGGTGGACCTCGTGCAGAGCATCGAGCTGATCTTCGGGTTCATCCTGGTGGGCATGATGCTGTTCCGGCGCGAGGGGCTGATCCCGGCGCAGCGGCGGCAGGGCGCGCTGTCCTTTGAGGCGCAGCATGCCGAGGTCCGGCGCGGCGCGGGCGCGGCCTTGAGCTTCGGCGCGGGCGGGCGCGACCTGGCCGTCCGCGGCGTGACAGTGCGGTATGGCGGGCTCGTGGCGCTCAACGCGGTCGATCTCGACGTGCCGGCCGGCAGCGTCGTCGCAGTGATCGGGCCGAACGGGTCGGGCAAGAGCACGCTGTTCAACGCGATCACCGGGCTGACCCCGGTGGCGGGCGGCAGCATCCGGTATGGCGGCGACGAGTTGATCGGACTCGCCCCGCACACGATCCTGGCGCGGGGGCTCGCGCGGACCTTCCAGAACATCCGGCTGTTCCCGGCGATGAGCGTGCTCGACAACATCCTGGTGGGCGCGCATGCGCGGCTCAGCACGGGGCCGGTCGCCGCCATCCTGC
>JAABUX010008016.1_pt1 | contig 12260 bp, 15 predicted proteins | sample 5561851 | NCBI WGS metagenome assembly JAABUX01 (sample SAMN10711883, study PRJNA513361) | rock metagenome | isolation source: Antarctica rocks | place: Antarctica: Victoria Land, Richard Nunatak red sandstone | collected 2016-01-03 | reverse complement strand
GAGGCATAGCCACCGTTGCTCCCCTCTCCCGCGTCCGCGAGGCATAGCCACCGTTGCTCCCCTCTCCCGCGCACGGGAGAGGGGTCGGGGGTGAGGGTCGCCCGCCAAGCGATATCCCAAACCTGCTACACTTCCACCCGAGAGTAGTGGCAGGGGGAGGACGACAAAGGGTATGGATACGGTCGACGAGTTGCGCGCGTTGGCGTTGGATCTCCGCGAATTCCTCGTCAAATATCATCACGTGACCGACGTGCAGGGGCCAACTCCCCTCGCAAACAGCGGACACAAGCATCGCCAGGAGGACAGCTGGCGTCACTGGGACATCTCTTTTACCTATCGCGACTCGCGCCGCCACTACATCTACCACATCGAGCGCGTGGACCCCATTGCCACCATGTACCAACTCCTGCGCGCCGAGTCGAACGGGGAGATTATGGTGCGCATCCCCACCGGCCACCTCGGCGACAAAGAGTTGCTCACCAATACAATCTACTATCCGCCGCATTAGCGATTAGCAGTTAGCCATTAGTAATTAGCCTTTAGCCTGCGCTAGTGGTCGAGTAGATGTTTTCCGATTGCGATACGGGTGACGGAGGTCCGGCCGCGCTGTTGGCACGACTAACGGCTAATAGCTAATTACTAATGGCTAAAGGCTACAGGGGAGGACACGATGGAACTACCGGCATCGATATCGGGGTTGCTGACGCCACGCATGCGCATTGGCGTGCTATGCGATCACGCGCTCTTCAGCAAAGACGATAAGCTCAGCATCATCGGTATCTTCGACCGCATCATGGTGCCCGGCGTGCCGGTGCAGCACCCCCACTTCTTCGTCGTGGCCGTCTTCGATATGGCCCCCGGCGACTACACCGTGAGCCTGGAGTTGCTCGATCCAACCGGGCATAGCGTGCTGCAAGAGCAGGGCGTGGAAATCCCCATCAGCGTCGTCGGTACCGGTCAGAGCGGCAACTTGGTGGCCGAGCTTAACATGTTGCCGCTAGAGTTCGCCGGCCGCTATGACTTCAACCTCTCCATCGGCGGTGAGCGGGTCGGCGTCATCACGCTGCACGTCGAGGTCGGCGTCATGCCGGGTTTCCCGATGGGCCAGCAGCAAATGGGGCAGGCATAGCCCGTGGTTCACCCTATGCTCGCCTACGTTGACCCCAATACGGCGCTCTGGATCCAGATGGTCGTCATCATGCTCGTCTTCGCCGGCGTGTTGCTGGTCCGTCCCAAGGGACCCACGAACTAAACTCCTCCCGAGCGCCACCGGCCACTGTGGTACGGTTCCTGCTTTCTTGCGCTAGGTAGGTGGTCGGCAATGGAGCTGGCCTCCATCGACCGGGCAGCATACGTCCGGATAGCTCCTAGAGGAGAATGGCAATGACTGACAGCGATAAGGACCGCGCGGAAGGTCTCGGCGACCAAGTCAAGGGCAAGGTTGAGCAGGCCGTCGGCGGCTTGACGGGCGACCGCAAGACGCAAGCCGAGGGCGCAGTCGACGAGGGTAAGGGCGGTGTCCAGCAGGGCATTGGCGACCTCAAAGACAAGGTGACCGGCGACAACCGCTAACCCCTCGCAACGCGTTTCTACAGCCTATTCGAAGCAAGAACCAGCGGTCGGCATCCTACACAGGATGCCGACCGCTGGTTCTTCTATCAGCCGCCGCTAACCGGCCTCGCCCACGAGCTCTTCGGATGTCTGAGACGTGCCTATGTCTCGAGCGCGTCGCCGAGCTTGGCGCACGATCTCGAAGTAGGAGCGCGTCTCGACTGGCGTGTCGTCCAGGCCCAGGCGCGTCCGCGTCGCGGCGATCACGGCGGGCTCGGCCTCGATCTCCGCGTAGCACTCCCCTCCATCGGCTAGCACGTCGACGTCGATACGCGCATCGCCGAGCTGCCACGAGGCGCGGGCCTTCTCGTAGCGCAACGTTTCGTGCAGTCCCAGGTGCTCCAGGATCAGCAGCGCATCGCCGCCCGACTCGCTGGAGAGGAGCAGTGTCACCTCCTCGCGCATCTTGAGCCGGCCCATGTCCTCAGGCGCCGTTGCCAGGGGCTTCTTGCTGGTGAGCGTCGTGCCGGTCCAGTCCTCGCGCAAGCGCAGCGTCTGCCGCGCCGCGCGCAGCCGTCCGTCGGCGAAGTCAAACGCGCTCGTCCTGACGACTCCTTGCCCAATCGGTCGCGCGCCAGCCGCTTGCAGCGCCCGGTCCAGAGCCGAGCGGTCGGCGATAGCCAGGCGTAGCTCGATCTCGCGATGTGTGTCCGACATAGTCTCCGTCCAGTTGCCAGTTGCCAGTTGCCAGTTGCCAGTTGCCAGTTGCCAGTTGCCAGTTCTTAACCTGTAGCATATGACATAACGAGCGCCGCTGCACCGCGCATGGCGTGGGAAGAGACACTTTAGTGTCCGTCGTTTGCCATGCGATTTCAATCGCAGGTTCCCCCGCATCCACGACTACCATCGTAGGGCGCACCCTGAACCAACGGATAAACGGGTATACTGCACCTTACCAACGGCTAATAACTAATGACTAATGACTAATAACTAACGGCTAATAACTGCTCATGACCGATCCATTCGCCATTTTCCGGGCCGAGTGCGCCGCGCTGATCCGGTCGCGCGTCCGCGAACCCGCCGGCTACGTCTTTGAGGTCCCGCCGAAGAAGGACATGGGCCAGTTGGGCTGCAACGTGGCCTTCCAGCTGACGCGGCTGCGCAAGAACCACCCGCCCAACATCGCCAGGGACATCGTTGCTGGCATGGATCGCACGCTGTTCCGTCTGGTGCGCGACGTGCGGGTGGCCGACCCCGGCTTCATCAACTTCTATCTCGACGAGCGCGCCTACGCCCACCTCGTCCTCGACGCCATCGCGACTGACGACGACCGCTACGGCCGCGGCGAACCGGACGACGAGCGCCACGTGGTGATCAGGCAGACAGGGATCAACCCTAGCGGGCCCTGGCGCCTTGATCACGCCCGTGGCGCCGTGCTCGGCGATATCCTGGCCCGCCTGTATCGCTTTGCCGGACACGCCGTCGACGTGTACGCCTCTATCGACGACGCCGATGGGTACGATGACGACCGCGCATCGCTGCTGGCCCGCGTCCACGCCCGGCTCGACACGGTCTGGCGGCTCGGCATCTCCTACGACCTGCTGATCTGGGAGATGGACATCGTGCACTCTGGCCTGCTTGGGGAGGCGCTGAGCCTCGTGAGGGAGTCTCGCTTCGTCTACGTGGTTCAGGACGGTCACAGGAAGGGCTGCCTCGTCGTCGACCTGGGCAACAGGCTGCGCCGTCTGACCCCTCCGCCACGCGACGAGGATGACGGGACGGATCAGGACGACCCGCATCCGTCCGAGGTGGCGCTGGTTCGCTCCGACGGACTGCTCACGGACATCGGAAGGGATATCGTCTACCGGTACTGGGCATACGGCTTGACGCGCGGCGGCCTGCGCTACGCCGTGGACACGGTGCAGCCTGACGGCCGGACGCTCTGGACCACCACGCCCGACGGCGGTCCGCGTCCGCGCGTCGCCGCCATCGAGGTCGTCGACGTCATCGACGCGCGTCAGGCCTATGCGCGACAGGTCGTCGATGTCGCACTGCGGCGCATCGGCCGCGTTGATCTCACCTCCCACCGCCTCGTGTACGGCTCCGTGTCGGCGCTACACGCCGGCGAGGATGTCCCCGGCGGCGATCCCGAGACGACTGTTCTCGTCGACGATGTGCTCGACCGGGCCATCGGGGTCGTCCAGCTACGCCTGCGCGAGCAGCAAGAAGGCGCCCTGGACGACAGCGAACTGAGGCTGGCGGCCGAGCGGGTCGCCGCGGCCGCGCTACGCTACGCCATGATCCGCGCTAACCCTCTTACCGACATCGTGCTCGACCCGGCGGAGATAGTGGAGATCGAGGGCAATACCGGCGGGCGTCTGCTCCACGCCTACGCGCGCGGCAGCGCCATGCTGCGCCGGGCCGCCGACCATGGCCTTACCCCTGAGGCGTGGCGCGACTCTGATCCGGGCGCGCTGGCGGAGCGAGCCGAGACCGACCTGATCGGAGCGCTGGGCCGGCTCCCCGACGTGGTGCGCCTGACCCAGGAGACGCTGGCCGTCAACCTGCTGGCCGAGTACGCCCACGAGGTTGCCGCCGCCTTCGACGGGTTCTATGACCGCTCCCCTACCCTCGACGCCGTCCCGCCCCTCCCTGACCCGTTGGCGCACGCCCGGCTTGGCCTCGTCGCGGCCACCGTGCAGGTCATGCGCAACCTCTATGCTATCCTGGGATTGGAGTTCGTCGAACGATCATGATGTCTAACCAACCGCTACCCCTCATCCTGGCCTCGGCCTCGCCGCGCCGCCGCGAGATCCTGGGCCAGCTGGGCGTCCCCTTCACCGTCGAGCCCAGCGATGTTGACGAGACGCCGCGACCGCACGAAGGGCCCGAGGACCTGGCAAACCGCCTGGCCCTGTCCAAGGCACGGGATGTCGCCGCGCGTCATACCGCTGGACTCGTCATCGGCGCCGACACCGTCGTCGAGCGCGCCGGCCGCCTCTTCGGCAAACCGCGTGACGCGGACGACGCGACGGGGATGCTGCGCCTGCTGCGCGGCGGCCCGCACCTGGTCGTGACCGGCCTCGCCGTGGTGCGCGCCTCCGACGGCGCCACGCGGACGGGGGCCGTCCCCGCCACCGTCACCATGCGGCGGTATAGTGACGACGAGATCGCCGCTTACGTGGCGACGGGTGAGCCGTTGGACAAAGCTGGCGCCTACGGCGCCCAGGGCGAGGGTAGCCGCCTCATCAAGCGCGTCGATGGCCCCTACCTCACCGTCGTCGGCCTCCCCCTCGACGAGCTCCTGCCCCTCCTCCACGACCTTGGCTTCCCCGCCACCACGTGATCTATCCGGTCAGGTTATTTTTGCACGGCTATGGTCAAGATGCCGGGTCGTCCGCCTGGACAAGATTCGATCGCGCTACTATTACAACGTGACGTTGACCTGCTGACCCAAGTCGCATGGCACACCACGGACACTGAAGTGTCTCAATGCGCGTTGCCGTCACGACTTTAGTCGTCGTTCTTTGCCATGCGACTTGGGTCAAAGGCTGGTCCTAGCGTTGTAGCACTAATCAGAGGTGAAGAGATACATGATGCCTGGGAAGGAAGACCAACTCCGCGAGGAACTGGCGCGCCAGCCCTACCCCATCCTTTTCGCGACGGTGAGCGGGGCGCACCTCTATGGCTTCCCCTCGCCGGACTCGGACGTCGACCTGCGCGGGGTCCATCTCTTGCCGTTGCGCGACGTGGTCGGGCTGGGGGCGGGGCGCGAGACGATCGAGGGGCATAGGGTGTACGATGGGCGCGAGATTGACCTCGTGACCTATGATTTCAAGAAATTCTGCGAACTGCTGCTGAAAAAGAACGGCGCGCCGCTGGAGCAGGTCTACTCACCGTTGGTCGTCGCCACCTCGCCCGTGCACGACGAACTGCGGAGACTGGCGCAGGGCTGCGTCACGCGCCACCACAGCCATCACTACGTCGGCTTTGCCGAGACGCAGTGGCGTCTGTTCCTCAAGGAGAGCCCGCGCCGGGTCAAGCCGCTGCTCTACGTGATCCGCGTGCTGCTGACGGGGCAGCATCTGATGCGCAGCGGCGCGGTCGAGGCCAACCTGGGACAGCTCAACGAACTCTACCAACTGCCCTACGTGCCCGACCTGATCGCGCGCAAGCTGGCTGGCCCGGAGCGAGCGGTCCTGGACGACGCCGACCTGCCGTTCTACCAGGCCGAGTACGAGCGCCTCGCCGCCGCCTTAGAGGAGGCTCACCAGTCCAGTACGCTGCCTGAGGGGCCGAGCCCGGAGACCAAAAAGGCGCTCAACGACCTGTTGGTGCGCGTCCGGTTACAATACGGAGCATAATATTCCATCTTCATCCTGCCCACGGCGGGAGGATGAACCAGAACCTGGCGCGCGTCGACGCGTCGAAAGGACACACCGATGCCCCTGCCCACCACGCCGGTCGTCCGTCAGGGTAAGGATGTCGTGCTCAAGATTGTCGCCGACGCGCTGAGCGGCGATCTCTTCCAGCGTTTCAAGCTGAATCTGCCGCCTATCGTCGCGGCCCTGCCATCGGAGTTCCCGCAACTGGAGGTACGTACCGAGAAGGTCGACCTCGTCTTCCTGCTGGCCGACGGAAGCATCTTGCATCTGGAGTTCCAAACGCAGCAACGGTCATCGACGTTGATGCGCTTCGCCCGCTACAACCTGACCATCGCGGAACAGCACGGCCGGCTGGTGCATACCATCGTGCTCTACGGGGCAGGTATCCGCAGTGCGCCCAAGACGTTGCGCCTTGGTTCGCTGACGTTCCGCGTCCAGAACATCCTGATCGGCCGGGAGAACGGCGACGCCGTGCTGCGGCGGTTGCACGCCAAGGCCGTTCGGGGTGAGGATTTCACGCCGGCCGATCGCATCGACCTGATCTTCTCACCGTTAATGCGGCAACGTCGGGTCGTCGCCGAGGTCCTGCTTGATGCGGCGCGGCTGGCGCGAAACCTGCCGCAAGACCAGCAAAGCCTGACGATCGGGGCGTTGTTAGGGCTGGCGTATAATTACGTCAGCGAGAGTGTAGTGGCAGCGATACTGGAGGACCTGGGCATGCCGAATCCATTAGCAGTGTATTTCGACAAGCAGATCGCCGAGTACGAGCAACGATTGGCTGAAGCCAGGGCTGAAGCCGGGGCCGAAGCCAGGGCTGAAGAAAAGCGCGCCGATGTTCGTGCCGTCCTTCAGGCCCGTTTAGGCACGCTACCTGCCGACATTGAGCGGAGGATCGCGACAGCCGATGTCGAGGACCTGAACGCGCTGCTCCCGCGCGCCGCCATCGCGGATCGGTTCGACGAGATTTAGCCGGCGTTAGCGGACGAGGCCCAGGCGGATGGCCTTGACGGCGGCCTGGGTGCGGTCCGAGACCTGCAGCTTGCAGATGATGTTCTGCACGTGCTTCTTGGCGGTGTCCTCGGTGATATAGAGGCGGGCGCCAATGTCCCTGTTGGTCATGCCCTCGACGAGGAGCTTGAGCACTTCGGCTTCGCGCGCGCTGAGCGCATCGAAGCTCGCGTCCGCGCCCCAGGGCTTGCCGCGGAAGTCGAGCGAGGCGCCGTCGCCGCCCTCGACGGCGCCGGCCAGCGCCTTTTGCAGCATGGTTGTCTTGATCAGCAGTCCGCCCTGGTTGACTTCGCGGATGGTGCGCCCGATCTCATCGCGCCCCGCGTTCTTCAGCAGGTACCCCGACGCGCCGGCTTTGACCGCCGCGATCACGTACTGATCGTTGTCGTAGAGCGTAAGCACGACCACCGCCGTGTGCGGCAGACGCTCCTTGATGCGGCGCGTCGCCGTCAGGCCGTCCATCACCGGCATGTGCAGGTCGATCAGCACGACCTGGGGCATGTATTCGACCACTTTGTTCAGGGCGTCTTCACCGTTCTCGGCCTCACCGACGATGTCGAGATAGAGGTCCGTCTCCAACATCGAGCGCAAGCCCTGGCGGACCACGGGGTGATCGTCCACCAGCAACACACTGATCGTTTCCATATGATAGGTCTCCTCCGTCGGGCGCCCGCTCAGGTCCCTCCGCGGGTGTAGGGAAGGATCATCGCTCTCCACTGTTGAGCAATGGTAGCACCAGGACAGAGGGGGTCGCAACGGCCTATCTGGGGGATAGCAGGCAACTATACTACCTCGTTGACCGGCTAGGGCCTATAGCCAAACTATCTCATCCCCCATCACCATTCCATCACAGCGCCGGGTGCGCTACGCTATTGATATGTTACCTCGACAACCTGACCCCGCACAGCCTGACCGCGGACAATCTAACCCCGGGCAGCCTGACCCCGCACGGCGCGGCTCGGATGCGATCCGCCTGCGCGGTATGCGCTTCTACGGCTACCATGGGGCGCTGCCAGCGGAGCGTGAGTTGGGCCAGCGCTTCGAGGTCGACGTGGAGCTGGCGCTCGACCTGCGGCCGGCAGGCCAGAGCGACGACCTGGCGCGGACCGTCAACTACGCCGCGGTCTACGACGACGTGCGCCGGGTGGTGGAGGGCCCGCCGTGCCGGCTGATCGAGGCGCTGGCCGAGCGCATCGCCGCGCGCGTCCTGGCGGACTACCCGCCGGTCCTGACCGTTGGGGTCCGCGTGCGCAAGCCCGCGGCTCCTGTGGCGGGTATCCTGGAGACAGTCGAGGTGGAGATAGAGAGGAGCAGGACATCATGATGAACGCGATAAAGATGGGGATGTCCGTACACGGCAGCGACGGGGTGGCCGGCCGCGTCGACGACGTGCTGGCCCATAAGGAGACCGGTCAGCCGGCCTATCTGGTGGTGAGCACGGCCGGTCTATTCGGCAACGACGTGGTGCTGCCGTTCGAGCAGGTCCGCAGCGTCGACGACGCGGGGGTGTGGCTGGACCTGACGCGCGACGAGGTCAAGCACGCCACGCCCTACTCGCCCGATGGGTACGGCGCGGCGGCCGGACTGATGAGCCAGGCGGCCGGCCGCTACGGGGAGGACTAGACGATGCCCACGCCACCGACGACGCCCGCGTCCGCACCGTACACCCGCCGTGACGGCCGCGCGGCGGGCCAATTGCGGCCCGTGCGCATCACTCCCGGCTTCTTCGCCTATGCCGAGGGTTCCGTCCTGATTGAGGCCGGCAACACGCGGGTAGCCTGCGCCGTTTCGGTCGAGGACCGGGTGCCGCCCTTCCTGCTCGGCAAGGGGCAGGGCTGGATCACCGCCGAGTACGCCATGCTGCCGCGCGCCACCAACCAGCGCACCCAGCGGGAGTCGACGCGCGGTCATCCGGGAGGGCGCACCCACGAGATCCAGCGTCTGATCGGCCGCTCGTTGCGGCCCGTGGTCGATCTCAAGCGGCTGGGCGAGCGCACGCTGACCGTGGACTGCGACGTGTTGCAGGCCGATGGCGGGACGCGCACCGCCGCCATCACCGGCGCCTGCGCGGCCGTGATGATCGCGCTCAACCGGCTGGTCGCCGACGGCAAGCTCAAGCACAATCCGCTGCGCCGGCGCGTGGCCGCCGTCAGCGTGGGCATCGTGAATGGGACCCCGCTGCTCGATCTGGCCTACGATGAGGACTCGCGCGCCGAGGTCGACGCCAACGTGGTGATGACCGACAGCGGCGAGTTTATCGAGGTGCAGGGCACGGCCGAGGGTCAACCCTTCTCGCGCGGGCGCCTGGACGCCTTGCTCGACCTGGCCACGGACGGCATCGCCGAACTGCTCGCGCTGCAAGATCAGGCGGTGCGCGACGCGCGGTGAGCCAGACCAAGTCGGATACGACAATGTCAGGGACGATGCTATACTGCCTACGTCATCATGGCGCGGCGCTGCGCGCAGCGGTAGAGAGGGTGGATGAACGAACAGGGCGTCGAGCTAGGCCGGTCGGCTGGCCGCATCAAGGTCTCACCCTCGGCGATCGCCGGCGTCGTCAGCGCTGCCGTCTTGCAGTGTTACGGTGTCGTGGGCATCGCGGGGCGCCGCATCAAGGGGGGGCACGCCGAGATGCTGAGCGAGGACCGCTATGAGCAGGGCATCGCCGTCGCGATGGAGGGCGAGACGGTCAGCATCGACGTCTACGTGGTCGTCGAGTATGGCACTCGCATCTCCGAGGTCGCGCACAACATCATCAACACCGTGGGGGCCGCCGTCCGCCGCACGCTTGGCCCGGTCCCCGTCCGTGTCAATGTCAACGTGCAAGGGTTGCGCATTAGTTCGTAGTTGTTAGTCGTTAGTTGTTAGTCATTAATTTGTGGTGGTTGATCGGTTGATCGCTGGCAAACAATGTGCGGTAGGATGGGCGTCGATTATGGCCTGGTATGGATGCTCAACGGATACACGGCGGCTCAATTGTCCGCCAATGACTAACGACTAATAACTAATAACTGGAGACGACGATGGTGAGGACCGGCAACGCGATCACGGCCCGCTCCCTCTCTCGATGGTGCTATGGAGGTCGCATTGGCCGCGAGTTGGAAGCGCAGCAACGGATGCTAGTGCAGAATCAGGGGGCAACGTTTGATGTGATGCGTCTCACACCCGACCGCAGTCGGCGTGGTTTGCCATGCGACACATGCGGACTGGCCCCCGACCGACTGCGGCCGGTCCCGGTCCAGCCGGGCAGTCGCAGGCTCGACGATCATCAAACAAATCCGTCTGAGACAACACCAGTCGCATGGCGCGTGGGGTGCGTGAGATGGCCGCGGTGAGCGAGCAAGTCTGCGATGGGCGACGTTTGCTCGCCGCGCTCGATGCCGCCGCCACGTGGCTGGACGCCCACCGTGCCGCCGTCGACGCGCTGAACGTCTTCCCCGTCCCCGACGGCGATACCGGCGGCAACATGAGCCAGACGCTCAGCGCCGCCGCCCGCGAGGCCCATGCCTCGCCCGCGCACGAGGCCGCCGTCATCGCTGAGCGCGCGGCCTACGGCGCGCTGATGGGCGCCCGCGGCAACTCCGGCGTGATCCTGTCGCAACTCTTGCGCGGTTTCGCCCGCGCCCTGCAAGGCCGGCGCGCGCTGGGACCGCACGAACTCGCGGCGGCCTTGTCCGCGGCGGCTGAAACGGCGGGCCGGGCCGTGATGAAACCGGTCGAGGGCACCATCCTGACGGTCGCGAACGACGCCGCCCGCGTGGCCGCGGAGACGGCCGGCGCTGGCGCCGACCTGCTCGCGGTTCTTGACGCCGCGCTGACCGAGGCGCGCGCCGCCGTGGCGCGCACGCCCGACCAACTCCCCATCCTCAAGCAGGCCGGTGTGGTCGACGCCGGGGCGCAAGGTTACGCTCTGGTGCTGGAAGGCGCCTCGCGCTACCTGCATGGCCGCCCGGTGCGGCCCGAGGGTACTGGCAGTTCCGCTCAGGCCACCGCGCCGGCAGCCACGACGCAACCGGCAAAAGTGGCCCACGTGGCGCACGGCGAGGACTACGGGTACTGCACCGAGTTCGTCGTGGTCGGCCCGCGTCTCGACCCGCTGCGCATGCGCGCCGACATCGCCGCCCTGGGCAACTCGCTAATCGTGGTGGGCGAGGAGGGCATCGTGCGCGTCCACGTCCACACCGAGGACCCCGGCCGCGTGCTCTCCTATGCTGGCGCGCGCGGCCAGTTGCACCGCATCAAGATCGACAACATGCAGGCCCAGCACGACCGCTTCGTTGGGCACGCGGAGACAGACGCCGAACCGGCGCGCGAGGCGGACGTTACCGCCAAATCGGAGAGCCCCACACCAGCCGTGCCCGCTCCCATGGCAGGGACGATGAGCGGTCAGGTCGGGGTGGTGGCGGTGGCGCCGGGCGCCGGGCTGGGCGACGTGTTCCGCTCACTGGGCGCGGACATCGTGGTGCCCGGCGGTCAGACCATGAACCCCAGCACGGCGGAGCTGCTGGCGGCGATCGACGGGTTGCCCCAGGACGAGGTCTTGCTGCTGCCCAACAACAGCAACGTGCTGCTGACGGCTGGCCAGGCGCGCGACCTGTCGCGCAAGACGGTTCGGCTCGTCCCGGCCCGCACCGTGCCGCAGGGCATCTCCGCGCTGATCGCCTACTCGGCCGAGGCCGACCTGGAGCCTAACGCCACGGCCATGGAGGAGGCCGCGGCCGCGGTCCGCACGGGCGAGGTGACGGTGGCGGTGCGCGACGCCCAGCTCGACGGGCTGGTCGTGCATAGCGGCGAGGCGCTGGGATTGCTCGACGACGAGGCGGTCACGGTCGGGCCGACGTGCGACGGCGTGGCGCTGGACCTGATGGCGCGGATGGGCGCGGGCGCGGGCGCCTTGCTCACGGTCTACTATGGCCGCGAGGTTAAGGCCGAGGCGGCCCAGGACCTGGCCGCGCAGGCGCGCCGCCGCTACGACGGCCTCGAGGTCGAGGTCGTTGACGGCGGCCAGCCCCACTATCCCTACATCCTATCGCTGGAGGCCGAGCTGTGATCAAGGTCGTGACCGATAGCTCGGTCGACCTCCCGGAGGAGATCGCGCGTGAGTTGGACATCACCATCGTGCCCCTCACCATCCACTTCGGCGACCACACCTACCTCGACCGGCGGGACATCGACCCCGCCACGTTCTACCGCATGCTGGCCGCCGAGCACGTCCACCCGCGCACGGCGCAACCGTCGGTCGGGTTGTTCGAGGAGACGTTCAGAAGACTGGCGGCCGCGGGCCACGACATCCTGGTCATCACTATCGGCGCCACG
>JAABUX010008015.1_pt1 | contig 12261 bp, 10 predicted proteins | sample 5561851 | NCBI WGS metagenome assembly JAABUX01 (sample SAMN10711883, study PRJNA513361) | rock metagenome | isolation source: Antarctica rocks | place: Antarctica: Victoria Land, Richard Nunatak red sandstone | collected 2016-01-03 | reverse complement strand
CGTCAGCGGCGGCATAAGAAGCTCACGGATTGGGGACGCCAGTTGCTGCTGCAAACGGCGCGGTGGCTTCCCGGTCGCCAGATCATCGGCGTGGCCGACAGCAGCTACGCCGCCATCGACCTGCTGAATGCGGTACGCAGCCGGGTCTGCATGATCACCCGCCTACGTCTGGATGCGCGCCTGTTCGACCCGCCGGCTCGGCGCCGGCTTGGCACGATCGGGCGGCCTCGGATCATCGGGACGCGCCAGGCCAGCCTGGCCGAACGTCTGACCAATCCGAAGACCCGTTGGCGACGCGTCAAGGTGACCGGCTGGTATGGACGGGGCGAACGGACCGTGGAAATCCTGTCCGGCACCGCGCTGTGGCATCATCCCGGACGCCTCGTGCCGATCCGCTACGTCATGGTGCGCGACATTGCCGGCGAACTGCGGCCGCAGGCCTTCCTGTGCACCGATCTCAAGGCCGATCCGGTCGACATCCTGCGCTGGTTCGTCCGCCGCTGGTCCATCGAGGTGACCTTCGCCGAGGTCCGTCGCCACCTCGGCGTCGAGACCCAACGGCAGTGGTCCGATCCCGCGATCGCGCGGACAACGCCGGCCTTGCTCGGCCTGTTCTCGCTCGTCACGCTGTGGGCGCACGAACTGCGTCCCGGCCAAGCAATGGCGTGTCGAGCCGCCGCCTGGTATCCAAAGCCGCTTCCCACCTTCAGCGACGCACTCGCCCTGGTTCGCCGCGAGCTATGGACGCGACCGGGTTTCGACATCTCCGCAAACGGACCCAAACTGGTCGAAATGCCGCGATCAGCCATCAACGCCCTGATCGCAGCAGCCTGCTACGCCGCGTAAATGGACAAAGTCGAGCTGAGTGGGTGTCGCGTTATAGAGCAGGCCACTTTGCGGCCTGTTTCCTGACGTGATCGACAAAGGCGCGCAGCTTGGGCGCGTGGTTCCGGCGGTCCGGGTAATAGAGGAAGAATCCCGGGAAGAGCGGGCAGAACGCTTCGAGGATCGTCACCAACTCGCCTCGTTCGATATGGCGGCGAAATGTCTCATCCAAGCCCAGCGTGAACCCGCCGCCCGCGAGCGCGGTGTTGACCATTACGCGCATGTCGTTGGTCGTGACCTGCGGATTAAGGATCACGTCGAACCGGCGCCCGTCTTCTTCGAAATCCCAGCGATAGGGCGCTACATCTGGCGAGCGTCGCCAACCGATGCAGCGATGATCGACCAGCTCGCGTGGGTGTGCCGGCACGCGGTGCCGTTCCAAGTAGGAAGGCGCGACCACGACCAGCTGCCGTTGATCGCCGGACACGGGCACTGCGATCATGTCCTGCTCGATCACCTCGCCCAGCCGCACGCCAGCGTCGAAGCCTGCGGCGACGATGTCGAATTCATCGTCGGTGACGGTCACGTCGAGCTGCACACTTGGGAAAGCATCAACGAAGCTTGCGACCAGCGGACCGGCCAGAAACCACTCCGCGATGGACGAGACGGCGAGGCGCAATTGGCCGCTCGGTGCCGCGTTACGGTCCTTCGCCCCGGCCAGCGCCGCTTCGACATCGGCGAGCGCGGGCGACACGCGCGCGTGCAATGCCTCACCAGCCTCGGTCAGCCGTACGCTCCGGGTTGTTCTGTGGACAAGCGCGATGCCCAGTTCATCCTCCAGCTTGCGGAGCGATTGGCTGACCGCCGACCGGGTCACGCCCAGCCGCTCCGCCGCGACGCGAAAGTTAAGCGCGTCGGAGACCGCCAGGAACACGGCAAGGCTGTTAAGATCGGGAGCCATTGGTTAGTCTTGCTTACCGCCCTGGTCGGCCCGCAGCAAGTCACCGCACTTGATGCCTACTTCTCGGAGCGGCGCAGCTGATGGCGAAGCCGCAAACCAATCCGCCCCATGTGCGGCATATACTTGCCGCTTCGATGATCGCGACGGTGGTGGTCACGCTCGACGTATCGGTCGTGAACATCGCCGTCCCGCAGTTCGAGCGGACATTCGGCGTTCGCGCGGATGCGGCGCAGTGGGCGCTCAACGCCTACACGCTGGTGTTCGCATCGCTGCTGCTTAATGCCGGTGCGCTGGTGGATCGCTGGGGCACGCGCCGTACCTTCATCGCCGGGTTCGCGGTCTTCACGGCCGCGTCGCTGGCGTGTGGCGGCGCGCCGAACTGGTCAGCCCTGCTCGCCGCGCGCGCGTGTCAGGGGGTCGGTGCCGCTTTGCTCATTCCGTCGGCGCTGGCGCTGATCCAGCGCGGCATTCCCGACCCGACCGATCGCGCGCGCGCGATCGGGTGGTGGGCGGCATCCGGCAGCGCCGCGTTGGCGGCTGGGCCTGTGGTCGCCGGCGCGCTGGTGACGCTGGCCGGTTGGCGCAGCATCTTCCTGATAAACATACCGATCGGCATGACCGGGATCTGGTTTGCGTGGCGGCACCTGCCGACGCAGCGCAGCGAAGGTGGGAAGCGCCCGGACGTTGCCGGTCAGCTGCTGGCGATGGCGATGCTCGCCTGCCTCGTGCTGGCGATCAGCTATAGCGGCCGGCGAGGGCCGACGAATGCCGTCGTGCTTGGCTTGACGACCGCGGCCATCGTGCTGGCGAGCTTGCTCACGGCGGTCGAGCGTCGCGTCCGCGCGCCGATGCTGCCGCCCGGGCTGCTCGCGCGCGGTCCGTTCGTGGCGGCGGTCGCGACCGGCGCCGTCATCAGCTTCGTTTTTTACGGCCTGATCTTCGTGCTAAGCGTTTATTTTCAACTTGGCCAGCATCGTGATGCGCTCGGTGCCGGTCTAGCGCTTGCCCCGATGATGGTTGTGCTGGTCGGGGTCAATGCGTTCGCTGGTTGGCTCGACGCCCATGTGGGCGCGCGAATGACGATTGTGATTGGACTGGCCCTGGTTGCTGCGGGATGTATTGCAATGGCTGTCGTAGCGGACACGCCAGCGCTCGTACCGCTGCTGCCCAGCCTCCTGCTCATCGGTACCGGAACTGCGATGGCGGTTCCCGCCATCGCCACCTCCGCCTTGGTCGGTGTGCCGCTGGAAGTAGGTGGCATTGCATCGGGCGTATTAAATGCCGCTCGCCAGGTCGGCGGGGCATTGGGTGTTGCGGTGTTTGGTTCAATGCTTGGCGCAAACGTGAGTATTGCTGCCACCTTGCGTCTGACTGGTGTGGTCGCGGCTGCAATGACACTGTTCACGGTCGCTGTTGCGGTCGCAATCTATCACGGCGCAGATCACCGTCGTCATCCTACAGGAAACGAGCGCTGTTAGCGCGGAGCGGTGAAACGTAAGCGTTCGGCCATGCGATACCCAATTTCAGCTTAGCGTATATCTATACCCCGTTCTATGTCATGCCCCCGAGTTGCAGGCGTAGGGCGGCAAGGCTGGCGTCGACGTCGGACAGAGCCGCTGCAGGTGGCGATGACGCAGGCGAGCCGGTGACGGTCGGATGGGTGAGCTGGGCTGGTGGCAGTAGTGGCGCAACCTCACGAACACCTGGCGCCAACTCGCCGGGCGTGAGAGCGGGGCGGGGCGCACGGGCAGGAGCCGCCTGAGCCCTGGCATCCCCGAACACCGCCCTACGCTACCCTCAGCACGAGCGGGTCGCGCTGCGGCTCGAAGGCGCTCGTCTCGCTGCGGCAGACCCAGCTCAGCATCACCTGGGCGGCTGCGGGTCTTTTCGAAGTGGATGAGCGCCGAGCAGTATTGCGCCTCGGTGGTGCGCGAATTTCGCAAGCGGGTCAGGTTTCGCTTCAGGCCGGTGAGGCTTTCCCCTGACGCTCTCCGGGTCAGGCCACACTGGCGTCGCTGCCATGTTCCCTTGTGTTCTCCATTGTCCCTGAATTGTCGCGTTTAGCGGGTCTGGAATGTCTCAATTCTGTATCGCGGATGCGACAATGGTTTTCTTGCAGACCGTCCCACCGCTATGCGGTGGAGCCGGTGATGCGGCCACCCACGCTTCACTCGGTTTGGCCAAGCTTTGAGGCCACAACCGTGACGCTGCTCACGTCGCGCACGCTGCGGCCGCCGCGTCGGTCACCTGGAACCACCATGCGCAGATGCTCCGGGCCAAGCGCTTTGCCGTCCATCCATTCCGCCAAGATCACCTGCTTGCCTTCGAACTCAGGGGCGATTTCACCCAGCGCCAAGATCGCCGTGTAGCTGTCGCGTCCGGTTATCAGGACAGTCTGCCGGACCTGCCCACGTGGCTTTTTGGCGTCGACGGCGCCCGCCTTGTCCAGCAGCGTCCAGAGCAGCGGGCCTTCAAACGAGGCTTGCCGCTGGCCGTGGTCGGTGCCGAACGACACTGTGACTTGCGTGGTCGGCAACCGGGCGAGTTGTTCCGCGGTCAAGGTCGTTGAGTCTCCCGACGGCCCGGTCAAGACGACGCCTAGGGGCAAGCCGTTCGGCCCGGGTGGCGAGCCGCCGGCGGTCGCATCGGCACCAAAGCACGGTCCGGCAATAAGGCCTGCAAGAAGCGTCGCGCTGAGCAGCCGCAGGCGCAGTCTATGGTTCCAACACTTTGGCATGTCAGAGGCTTCCTTCTTCAACATTCTTACAATGTCCAGACCTGCACCGCAGCCGGGTGGATCGAGATGCGGCACGGTCCGGGCTCGATCTGCTCGCCAGTTCCGCACGCCGCGCGAAGCGTACAACCGCCGAGCCTGACACTGGCGTGAGACCTGCCCAGCGCCGTCATGCCAACATCCACGACCATTCCAGGATAGCGTCCGCCGGCGCTGATTCTGATCTCGTCCGCTCGCACCGACCAGCCAACCCGCCCCGTAGCTGGCAACGCTGGCCCCGCAACTGCGAGATGAACGCCGTTGCCGATGTCGATGCGGTCCACCGCGACCACCCGGCCAGTCGCGATGTTCTGCGCGCCCAGTAGCCGGGCGACCACCTCACTTGCCGGCCGCGTAAACACGCTGCCGGCCGAACCGGCTTGCAGGACGCGGCCGGCGTCCAGGATAAGCAGCTCGTCAGCTAACAGAAATGCCTCTTCGGGATCGTGAGTGACTAGGATCGTCGTCACATCGACGTCGTCTTGCAGCGCCCGCAGTTCTCGCCGCAGCTGTGCCCGCAACGGCGTATCGAGCGTCGAGAATGGCTCGTCCAGCAGCAGCAGCGTCGCCGTCCGGCAAAACGCGCGGGCTAGGGCGACACGCTGCTGCTGACCCAGGGAGAGCGCCGCCGGCAGCCGCCGCTCCAAGCCATCCAGGCCGAGCCGGTCGATCCATTGGCGCGCCAGATCGGCATTCCAGCCGATGGCAAATCGCAGCTGCCCCGCCAACGTGAAATGCGGAAACAGCCCGAGGGTCTGCGGCACGTAGGCGACGCCGCGCTGCTGTGGCGGAGCGGCGGACAGGTCGTGCCCGGCCATCATCAGCACGCCGCCCGGCGCGTGGTCGAGCCCGGCGATCAGGCGCAGCGTCAACGATTTGCCCGAGCCCGACGCCCCGAGGATGGCAAGACACCGGGCGTCGGTTCGCCACGTGACGTCCAGGTCAAATCCATCGAGCTGCCGGTGGAAAGCGAAGCTGATTGGCCGCGGCGCGTATGTCGGCCGGCACAGGTCGCCAGGCACCGCGACAGCCATGTCCGCCCTTGCGCTGACCAGGCCTGGATGCGGCAGTGACCCTGGCTGCTCCGTACCGGCGGTGCCCAGCACCGCGGCGACTGCCATCACGGCAACCGCTGCCAACAGCGTCGGCAACACGACCGGCAGCATCGCCGGCAAGCCCTGGCTGCCGAAGGCGACGTAGGTGTACACCGGCAGCGAGTATGGGTGGTAGGCGACCATCACCGTCGCGCCGAACTCGCCGAAGGCACGCAGCCACGCCAGCAACGTCCCGGCCAGGATCGCCCGCCAAGCCAGCGGCAGACTGACCTGGATGAAGATGTCCCAAGGACGATGGCCCAACGTGGCCGCGACGTCCTCCATCACCGGGTCCAGCCCGGCGAAAGCGGAGCGCGCGGCGATGACCAGGAACGGCGCCGCCACGAAGGCCTCGGCCAGCACGATGCCGGTGAACGAGTCGGTCAACGCGCCGCCGGTCAGCTGCCCGATCGGGCTGGCGTAGCCCAACAGGAACAGCAGCAGCACGCCGCTGGCCAACGGCGGCAGCGCCAGCGGCAGCTGCACGACGAACCCGAGCAGCGCCATGCCGCGCCCCGGGACCCTGGCTAGGACGTAGCCCAGCGGAACGCCGCCGAGCGTCACAAGGGCCGTTGCCAACGTGGCGCTTGCCAGCGAGACGACGCAGGCCGAGCCAAGGCTTTGCCAGTCGACCAAGCGCCAGTCCGCCAGTCCCAATTGCGCCACGCCGGCGCCGAAAGGCGCGATCAGGTAGATCGACAGCAGCCCGGCAAGCCACGCGAGCGGCGCCGGAGGCAGCCGCCTCACTCGCCCCGCTTCACTGGGCGGCTTGGAGCACCGGGCGCAGGGCAGCCGGCATCTTCTCCGCAGCGCCACCGATCGAAGGCGCCACCAGGTCAAGCCCGTGCTGTTGCATCAACCCGTGTCCCTCGGCGCCGAGCAGGAAGGCGACAAAGCGCCCGGCTCCCGCTGGATTGGCAGCGTCGCGCAGTACGGTCGCCGTGTAGTGAGCACTGAGTGCCACCTCCGGCGGCAGAGAGACCGCCGACAGTTTCAGGTCGGCAGTCTCGGTCGAGTAGAAGAAGCCAACGTCGAGCTGTCCCGATTGCAGGCGACCGACGAGGTTTTCCTCCGGGAACACTTGGGCGAGGTTCTCGTCCGCCCCCAGCACCTTTTGTGGCAGGCCGGGCAGCTTATAGACCTGCGCTGCCTTGGCGAGCAGGTCCAAAGTCAGCTTGCCCTTGGGATCGAGCTTCGGGTCGGTGCGACCGATGCGGATGCCTGGCTGCTGCAGGACTTCATACCAGGGCTTGCTTGCAAGGTCGGCGGCAACCCGGCTTGACGCGACGTAGCCGATCACCAGCGGCGATTGGGCGAAGGTCACATACCAGCTGACCCAGTTGCCGTTGGCCGCACCGGTGAGGCTGTCGTTGACACGTGGGTTGGCGCTTATAAAGACGTCGGCGCGACGCAGCCGTCCTTTGATCTCGTTGGCGAGCTTGTTCGAGCCACCGGCATAGCCTTGGAAGCGGTCGTCACCGGATTTGTCGAACGCCGGCCCGACGGCGCGCTCCATCAGGTTCACCAGCGAGCCGGCGTACATCACGTTGATGGTGTCGCCCCTGGCGGCTTGGGCAAATGTTGAAATACCGGCGACCGGCAGCGCCACGCCCGTCAGCAAGAAACTTCGCCTCAGCATCTGACTCTCCCTGGCAGCACCCAAATGGCCCATGGCGCGCCACCCGCGGTATGTACCAGCGGCTATAGCGTTCCGGAAGCCGGGCTGCCAGCCGAGCCATTGGCGTTGGAGCGGTTCAGACGTGGGACTAGACTACATCCATGGCACGACTGACTCTGCGCATCGATTTTGCCGACGACCGAGCCCTTGGGCCCGGCAAGGTCCGGCTGTTGGAGATGGTGCGCCAGACCGGTTCGATCTCCGGAGCCGGCCGAGCCATGGGAATGAGCTATCGCCGCGCTTGGCTGCTGGTGAACGCGCTGAACCAGACGTTCCGGATGCCCGTTGTCGAGGCGCGCGAAGGCGGCGTGGGCGGCGGCGGCGCCAGCCTCACCCCATTCGGCGCCAGCGTGGTGGAAGCATACCGGAGCATGGAACGCGACGCCCACGCCACGCTGGCGCGGCGGCTCCACGAGCTGGAGGAGGCCCTCGCGGCGGGTCCGAACCAAGCCGCGACGGCCTCCGGGCGTCAGGCGGCCTCGTAGCCGACCACCGCCTTGGTCTCCAGGAACTCCTCCAGCGCCCATTTGCCGTATTCGCGGCCGTTGCCGGACTGCTTGTAGCCGCCGAACGGGGCGCCGGCGTCCCAGGCCGGATAGTTCAGGAACACGTTGCCGGCGCGCAACTGCGACGCCACCTTGCGCGCCCGCTCGGGGTCCGCCGACTGCACGTAGGCGGCGAGCCCGTATACGGTGTCGTTAGCCAGCCGCACCGCCTCGGCCTCGTCGGCATAGGGCAGGATCGCCAGCACCGGGCCGAAGATCTCTTCGCGCGCGATCGTCATGTCGTTGCGCACGCCGGCGAACACCGTAGGGCGGACGTAGTAGCCGCGGTTGAGGTGCTCGGGGCGGCCCGGACCGCCGGTGACCAATTCAGCGCCCTCGTCGATGCCGGCCTGGATCAGCCGCTGGATCTTGTCGAACTGAACCCCGCTCACCACCGGGCCGATGGTGCTGCGACTGTCGCGCGGATCGCCGGCGACCACGGTCTCGGCCGCCGCCTTGGCAATGCGCTTGACCTCGTCGTGGCGGTCGGCGGGCACGAACATGCGGGTCGGCGCGTTGCAGGACTGGCCGCTGTTGCCCATCATGCCGGTAACGCCCTTGGTCACCGCACGCTGGAAATCGACGTCGGGCAGCAGGATGTTAGCCGACTTGCCGCCCAGCTCCTGGGCCACGCGCTTGACCGTGGCCGCCGCCGCCTGTGCCACCAGCACCCCGGCGCGGGTTGAGCCGGTGAACGACATCATGTCGATCCCTGGATGCGCCGACATCGCCGCACCGACGGTGGGGCCGTCGCCCTGCACCATGTTGTAGACGCCCTTGGGCACCCCGGCGGCGTGCATCACCTCCGACCAGATCACCGCGTTGATCGGCGCGATCTCGGAGGGCTTCAGCACCATGGTGCAGCCGGCGGCGAGCGCCGGCGCCACCTTGCAGACGATCTGGTTGAGCGGCCAGTTCCACGGCGTGATCATGCCGACGACACCGATCGGCTCCTTGGCGATCAGCGTCGAGCCCTGCATCCACTCGAAGCGGAAACCCTCCAGGTCGGCGATCATCCGCTCCAGGTGCAGCGTGCCCATCGGCACCTGGTTGGCTTTGGCGAATGCGAGCGGCGCGCCCATCTCGCGCGACAGCGCCTCGGCGAGGTCCGCCTCGCGCTTGCGGTACTCGGACAGGATCGCCCGTAGCAGGTCCAGGCGGTCCTTGCGGGTGGACAGCGAGAACGTCGCGAAAGCCTGCCGGGCGGCAACGACGGCGCGGTCGACGTCGGCGGCGGTGCCGACGGCGATCTGGGTGAACGCTTCCTCGGTCGATGGGTCGATCACGTCGAGCAGTGCCGGTAGGATGGGCTGCACCCATTCGCCGTCAATGTAGAACTGGCGCTCGTGATTCATATCCTGGCTCCCCTCGATTACATGGTTCGCGCAACCTTAGGCGTTGTATCCGTTCGCGCATAGCGTGCACTGGCCGGAGCTGCTGGACTTCGCGCGGCGGGGCCCGTTATGTTTGTTTGGATACATCGGATTGGAGGCAGCCAGTGGTCGCTCCCGCCTTGCATCGCTCCTCCGGCCCTGCCCTTGGCCCCGTCTTGGGCAATGTGTTTAGCCCCACCCGAGGCGACGATGCCGCGCCGGTGCAGACGGTGCCGACACGGCAACGGGCGAAGCTCTGGGACTTGAACGGCTCGATCCACTGCTCGGTCATCGGCACCTGCCTGACCACAGGCGAGTTGCGGCGGGTGATGGCAAAGGTGTTGCAGCGAGAGACGTCGCAGTTCAGCGACCACGACCTGCACGCCGAGGCGGTCGGCCTGTGCGGTCAGCACAATGTTTGCTCCAAGTTGCTGCACAAGGCGCTCGATCAGCGGCATCAAACAGTCATCAAGCAATTCGCCCGCCTGCAGGGCGAGGCTGCTGCCATAGAAGGCTGGCGCGACGCGCGGCGGGCTGGCGAGATCCCGGGCGCCTACTGGGCGGTGCTCACCCATCCTGACGTCGGCTACGCCGGCATGCGGCAGGCGTTCGGCGACGTGCACATGCTGTCGCACCTGGTGGGGGCCGCGAATCGCGCCGATATCCGCCGGCTTGCCGCGCTGGAGGAGGAGAATGCGGCACTGCTGGCCAAGGTGGAGCGTCAGCAGGCCAGGCTGCACGAGGCGGTCGCGTCCCGCGACGCGACGATCCGCCGCCTTGGCAGCCTTGCGGCGCGCCAGGTCGAAGTCTCGGCGTCCACGGACGAGGACGACGCGCTGGCGGCGTTCCGTCATTTGGTCGCCGATCTCCAAAGCCGGCTCGCCACCGAACTCGACCGCAACGAACGGCGGGAGCGACGGCTGGCCGAGGCGTCCGAAACGGCTCGGCGGTGGGAGCGCCGCGCCAGGGATGCGGAGGCGGGGGGCGCGGCAATGCAGCGAGAGCTGGAGTTGCTGGAGCAGCGCCAGGTTGCCCCGCAGCCGGGCCAGTCGCCTGCGGAGCTGCCGAGCGAGCGTATCCTCTATGTCGGCGGCCGACCTGGCAACGTCGGGCAGATGCGCCAGACGCTGGCGGCGGCGGGCGGCGAGCTGCTGTGCCATGACGGCGGCCGGCACGACCATCCCTCGTTGCTTGCCGGCTTGATCGGCCAGGCCGACCGGGTGGTGTTCCCAGTCGATTGCGTCAGCCACGACGCCGCACTGACAGTCAAGCGGCTTTGCCGCCAGCTTGGCAAAGGCTGGGTGCCGCTGCGCTCGTCGGGGTTCGCGTCGTTCTTAGCGGCGCTTACAGCGGCACCGACCTCAGCGGCGGCACAATAAGCGGCCAGTTCAGCTGATCTGCTCGGCGCTGCGCACAACGACAGCAAACAGGTCGCGTAGGCCGGCGAGGCTGGCCGACTGCAACGCAGCCGCGGTGACGATGTTGCCGTCCTCGCCGGGCAGGTCACGGGTAGCCGTGGCGGCTGCGACAACCGTTGGCTGAAAACCAAGGTTGAACGCGCCGCGGGCCGTCGAGTTGACGCACATGTGGGTCATGAACCCGGCCAGGATCACGTTGGTTATGCCAGCCGCGCGCAACCGCTGCTCCAAGTCTGTTTGCACGAACGAGTTCGGGTAGGTCTTGGTGATGACCGGCTCGCCGTCCTGCGGTGCCACTTCGTCGCTGATCTGGCCGATTCGGGTGGTCAGGTCGTACGGCGAACCGGCACCGGCGTCATGCCGGACATGGAAGATCGGCACGCCGGCGTCGCGGGCACGGGCCAGCAGGCGCCGCGCCTCGATCAACGCCGCTTCGACGCCGACCAGCTGCATGGTGCCTTCGCGGTAGGTGTTCTGGCAGTCGATCAGCACCAGCGCCGCATCGCGCAGCGCCGGCGGCTGCGAGCCAAGTCCGGCCACGTCACGCAAAGTCTGGGGCTGCATCGAAATTCCTTGTTGCGAAGGTCAGTCGTCGCCGCGCGGCGGCGGCCCGGCGGCGAGCAAGGCCGCGTCCTCGGCGTCCGAGAACACGCGGCTGCGGGTCAGGAAGCGCACGCCGTCGGGCGCCTCGAGCGAGAAGCCGCCACCGCGGCCGGGCACCACGTCGATGGTGAGCTGGGTGTGCCGCCAGTAATCGAACTGCGCGGCGCTCATGTAGAACGGCACGCTGGCGATCTCGCCCAGCCTGACGTCCTGCGGCCCGACCCGGAACTCGCCGCGCGCAAAACACATCGGCGAGCTGCCGTCGCAGCAGCCGCCGGACTGGTGAAACAGCAACGCGCCGTGCTGCTGTTCCAGCCGCCGTACCACCGTCGCGGCGGCCTCGGTGATCAACACCCGCTCAACCATCACCAAACGTCCCCGCGACCGCCATGGCGCAATGTTTAGAAGAAGCCCATTGCCTTGGGGCTGTAGCTCACCAGCATGTTCTTGGTCTGCTGATAGTGGTCGAGCATCATCTTGTGGTTCTCGCGCCCGATGCCGCTCGCCTTGTAGCCGCCGAACGCCGCGTGCGCCGGGTACAGGTGGTAGCAGTTGGTCCACACCCGCCCGGCTTGGATTGCCCGGCCGAAGCGGTAGGCGCGGTTGCCGTCGCGCGTCCACACGCCGGCGCCGAGGCCGTACAGCGTGTCGTTGGCGATCGACAGCGCTTCCTCGTCGCTGTCGAACTTGGTCACCGAGAGCACCGGCCCGAAGATCTCCTCCTGGAAGATGCGCATCTTGTTGTGGCCCTCGAACACCGTGGGCTGCACATAGTAGCCGCCGGCCAGTTCACCTTCAAAATGCGCCCGCTCGCCGCCGATCAGCACCTTGGCACCTTCCTGGCGGCCGATGTCGAGGTAGGAAAGGACCTTCTCCAGCTGGTCGTTGGACGCCTGCGCGCCGATCATCGTCTTCATGTCGAGCGGGTCGCCTTGCACGATCTTGCCGACGCGGGCGATGGCGCGCTCCATGAAGCGGTCGTAGATGCTGG
>JAABUX010008014.1_pt1 | contig 12261 bp, 9 predicted proteins | sample 5561851 | NCBI WGS metagenome assembly JAABUX01 (sample SAMN10711883, study PRJNA513361) | rock metagenome | isolation source: Antarctica rocks | place: Antarctica: Victoria Land, Richard Nunatak red sandstone | collected 2016-01-03 | reverse complement strand
CGGCGATGAAGCCGACGGGGCTGGTCGTCGATAGCACCGCGCCGTGGTTGACCGTCAGGTTAAGCGTGTTGACGGCGATGGCCTGATGCGCCCCCGGATTGAGGGTCAGGCGCTGGGTCACGGTCTGGCCGTTCTGGCCGTAGAAGACTGCCGTCACCGGCGCCGTCACCGCTGAGGGGTTGTAGAGGATCAGCGCCTCGTCCCGGCCGTTGGTGTTGCCGCCGGGGAAGAGCACGCGCGTGCTCGTGCCGTTGCGCCCGAACACGTCCGACCCGGCCGTCTCCTGGTCCGGCGCGCCAATGTACTCGGCGCGCTCGACCACCACGTTGGCGTTGCTGGTCACGGCCACGGCGATGCCGCCGCCGCGCACCATCCTGGCCACGTCGATGGTGGCGCGGCTACGGCGCGCGACGTAGACGGTCGCGCTGCCCAGGCTGCCGCCGGACTGCGAGGAGTAGCTGGCCGTCACCAGGGCGCCCTGGTCGCCGGGGTTCTCGACCGTAAAGATCGTATGCACGTTGTTCTCGGTCGTGGCGTCGGTGAACAGCCAGTTGGTGGCCGCGTTGGTCACACCGAGGCGCGTGGTCAGGCCGGCCCCGCCGCGGCCGAAGGTCAGGCCGCGCTCCACCACGACCGGCTGGTCGGCGATGGCCACCACGCTCACGTTATGGTTGGGCAGCAGGCTGTTGATGTTGGCCACATAGTTGGTGTGCGGATAGACCGTCACCACGACGGTGCGCGACCGCTGGCCGACCGGCGTGAGCAGTTGCAACTGCACGTGCGCGCTGAGGGTCGCGCTGGGATTCAGGATGGAGACCCGCTCCTGGAAGCTGCCGCTCGTCGAGCCGGTGGCCAGGTACCAGCGCAGGTTCGGCGCGCTCACGCCCAGGATGGCGTCGCCGTCCTGGCCATCGCGCTCGACGTTGATCTGCGCCGCGATCAGGCGGTCGGCGTTGACGCGCAGGCCGAAGGTGCCCTCGGGGAAACCGAAGGCGGCGGCGGAGACGATCTGCTCCGCGTTGGCGTGCACGCTGACCACTTTGGTAAACTGGGCGCCCGAGTCGAAGTAGAAGGTCAGCCGCACGCTGGACGGCTGCGCGTTAGGGTTGAGCAGGGCGATGAACGAGTGCGCCGAGCCCGTGTTGGGCGCGCCGGCGAAGTAGTAGAACTGGGCCGTGCGCGCCAGGGAGCCGATCAGGGTCGCGGCGGCGCTATTGCGGCTCTGGTTGCCGAAGGCGCTGACGGTATTGGCCCCGCGCAGCAGTGTCGGCGGCGCGACGAACGTGGCGGTGAACGCGCCAGCAGTGGTCGTGATCACGGCCGGGGACGTGGTCACCGCCCCGCCGTTGAGCGACAGCGTCACCTGCTCCTGGCTGGCGAAGCCGGTTCCTCGCACCGTCTCGGTCGTGCCGGGGCTGACCGTGGACGGGCTGAGGGTAATGCGCGTCGCAAGCTGCAGGACCCTGATGGTCAGCCTTGCCGACCGCTTGCTGGCCGTGCCGGTCGCGGTAATGGTCTGGGTTCCGGGCGCCAGCGCGAACGGGATAGAGATGCCAGTCGGCGCGAAGACGCCATGCGGATCGGCAACGGCCGACGCCGCGGTCCCGCTCACGCCGCTGAGCGTCAGCGTGACCGTCTCGTTCGGCGCGAAGCCGCGGCCGCTGACGGTGATCACCCCGCCCCGTTGGGTCGTCGACGACCCAACGGGGCGCAACGACGCCGTCGGTACGGTCGTCGGCCGCGCCGTGCCGGTTGGGCGCGTGGTGGCCGAGGCGGCGACCGTCGCGGTCGCGGATGGCGTCCTGGTTGCTGTCGCGGGCGCGGATGTCGCGGTCGGGGATGACGTTGCGGTCGCGGGGACGGCGATCGCCGTCGCGGACGGGGCCGTGGTAGCCGTCGGCGCCGTTGTAGCCGCCACGGTCGCCGTCGCGGCGGGCGCGGCGACGCGCGCCGCGCTTGCGCGTGAGGGGGCGCCCACGGCCGCCGCGCCACTAAAGATGAGTCCGGCGGCGAGTGTCGCCGAAGCGACGCGCGCGCCAATGCCAATGATCGTTCCAGACGGGGTTGAACGCAAGGGAATCCTCCTACCGATTCCGGCAGGTCTAAAGAACTGCCGCGGAAAATAAAGATGGGGACTGTATGGACGTCGGGAAACGTCGCGCTCGCGATGCGCGCCGCCCCGCACAACTCATACTACTCCGCGAACATGACAGCGGCATGAACACGGCGAGAGGGTATGTGAACGACTCCTCTCGTTTCTCCCCCGCGGACCACCCGCGCCATCGCCGCCTGAAACAACATTAGTCCGGTTCGTCCGATAACCGGCGTTGATCGCGGAGCCGCTCTACTTGCGGCCGGAGCACGCGCCGGTTCTGCTGGGGGTTGACGACCGAGGGATCGAGAATCCAGTCCAGCAGCCCCTGCTCCATGGCGCGCGCGATACGCATGCGGTTGGCCTGCGTGTTGGCGCCAAACGCCAGCGCGGCCGCGTTGCTGATGGTGATGAGTTCGTCGACAGAGACCCACCAGCGCGCCCGCGAGACCAGGATGCCGATGTCGGTGCGCCAGAAGTCATCCGGGATCGTCGCCGCGTTGCGCAACGCGTTCCCCATCAGCGCGTCGAGCACACGCGCCAGGGCCAGCTCGACCCGGCGCACCATCACATCCGTCCGCTGATAGTCGCCATTGGCGACGCCGATCAGCAGCGTCAGGTCGCGGTGCAACGCGCTCAGGTCGTCGGACAGGTCCACGGGCTCACGCGCGCTGGGCTCCCCCAACGCCGTGCCCAACTCGTGATAGCGCCGCCGCACCAACGCGATGATGTCCCGAGCGAGTCTGTCGGTGAAGAGGGCCATGGCGCCTCCGGCAGCGTGAAACGGTGAACCACGCGCCGACGACCATTGTCGGTCGCGATACGCCTCTACTCTAACTTAACTAATGTTAGTTGTCAAGTAGCCGCTCGGGCGCCGGGCGCGATTGGGATGTGTCAGGACTCGCAATCGGCGGTGGTCGATGGGTAGCGGGTCAGATATCCTTCGCCGTTACGTTAGGCCACAGGTAGGCGCGTAAAACGTACGGCGCGTAGATCAGCAGAGGATTGCGCCCGGCGCGACGGCGCCTACGGCACGCGGCGACCCCACGCGGCGACCCACAAGCGGTACCAGTCCTCGCGGGTCAGCGAGACGTGGACGGCGCTGACCGCCTCGCGGATGTGGTCGGGGTTGTTGCTGCCGACCAACGGGATGACCCCGGCGGGGTGCGCCAGCAGCCAGGCCAACGCGATCCCCACCGGCGTGGTCCCGTAGCGCTCGGCCTGCGCGGCGACCTCGGCGTGCAGACCGGCGGCGCGCTCGTCGCCAGCGGGCGCGTTGCCGCGCAGGAAGCCCCTGCCGCTGCCGCCGAGCGGGCTCCAGGCCAGCGGCGTCATGCCCAGCGCCATGCACTGGTCGAGCGTGCCGTCGCCGCCGTCCCACCCCTCGTACAGGGGATCGAGGCGCGCCAGGCTGAACTCGATTTGGTTGCCGCGCAGCGGGGCGTCGAGGTAGCGCTGCAGGGCGCGCACCTGCTCGGGGTAGTAGTTGCTGACGCCAATGGAGCGGATCAGGCCGCGCCGCAGCAGGTCATTAAGCGCGGCGGCCGTCTCGCCGGGGTGCGTCAGCGGATCGGGCCGGTGCAACTGGTACAGGTCGATACGGTTGATGCCCATGCGCCGCAGCGAACGCTCGACACACTCCACCAGGTACGGGCCGGTCAGGTTATAGTGGCCGTCGCGAATACCGCCCTTGGTGGCGATGACGATGCGCTCCCGCGCGCCGGGGACCGCGGCAAGGCAGTCCTTGAACACCTCCTCGCACGACCCGCCGCCGTAGATGTCGGCGTGGTCGTAGAGCGTGACGCCGGCGTCCAGCGCCGCCTCGAACGCGGCAATGGCCCGGCGCCGGTTCTCCAGCCCGACCTCGGCAGGGTTCCAGGTCCCCGACAGGCCCATGCAGCCCAATGCAATGCGCATCACGCGCGGCCCGTCGCGGCCGATGGCCTGGTATGGCAAGGTTGTCGCCGTCGTCTCGGCCATGATGCCCCCTATCTCGCTATCTCGTGTCTCTCTCAGATGCAGGCTACTCCGATGGAGCGCGGTCCGCAAGGCATGATGTTGCCCAGGGTGCGACGCCGAAAGCCTGCTGACCCAAGTCGCAGGGCAAACGACGGCGACTACAGTCGCGCGGATGGCCGATCCAGAGACACTTCAGTGCCCATCGTTTGCCATGCGATGTCAATCGCAGGCGGACGGACGGGACGGACCCCCTGCTGCCCACCTGCCGACGCCGCGAACACGGTACAATGAGCCTCGGATGGATGCGATGGTCCTGGAACAGAGACATGACCTGACGTAACGGATGGAATAAGGGAGCGATGATGAACGAGGACGCCACAGTAGCAACAGGGCGGCCGGCCCTGCTCAAGCCCGGCCTGTTCGGCGTCGAGGCGGCGGCCGACAACCGGCGCGGCGTGTTCGACATGCACAACGAGGCGCTGCTGGCGCGGGGCGTGCCCGTCGACGCCGTCTTCATCGGCGACTCGATCACCGACATGTGGGCGCTGGACGCCTACTTCCAGGGCGCGTCCGGCCTCATCGTCAACCGCGGCGTCGGCGGCGACCGCACGCCCTTCGTGCGCCGCCGCTTCGCCTCCGACGTGCCGCAGCTGCGTCCCCGCCTGACCGTCATCAAAATCGGCGTCAACAACACCTGGGACCTGGACATCTGGTGGGACCCATCGCTGATCCGCTCGCCCGGGGACATCGAAGATGAGATCGTGAGCGACGTCACGGCCATGGTACGGGAGGCGCGCGCGGCCGGGATCTCTGTTGCTATGTGCAGCATTCTGCCTACCGACGTGCCATTCAACGGCAACACGGCGGTGCGCAACGGGCTGATCGTCCGCGCCAACGACCGCCTGCGCGATCTGGCGCGCGCCGAGGACGCTGTCTACGTCGACTACCACCGTCATCTGGTGGCCGGCGACGGCCTGACCCTGCGAACGGGCATGGCCGACGACGGCCTCCATCCGCACAGCGTCGGCTACGACATCATGGCCCGCGTACTCCTGGACACGCTCGCCGCGTCCGGCCACGATGAGATCATTGCACGAGAATAGTATAGAGTAAGGGAACAAGGCTCACGGACGCTGTCTGGGCTCACCGATGGCCGGGGTGACACACTGACTACTCTTACTTCTGAGATTGGGTGTAACCAAACGGCTCGCTCGTACGTTTATGTAGATGAAGCGTGAGACGGGCACGGGCCGGCGCCACCGCCCTTGGCTGATGGGGCGGCCGCCGTGAGCTCCTCGCCCGTCTCCGCCCGCTTCCTCCCTTCCCTTCTTTACACTGTACGACGAACGGTCCGCTTCGTCTCTCAAGGATGATGCGATCGAATGGCTACGCCGTGGCCATGCTTTGCAGATTGTGCAGCGATCTGCGCGCGCTCTCCAGCGAGTCCATGCGCGGGGCGTCGTTCTCCACGACGAACCACCGCGCGCCCGCGTCCTCGGCCGTCGCGATGATCGCGCGCATGTCCAGCGTCCCATCGCCCACCTCGGCGAACCCGCGGTCCGGCGCCGGGGCCATGTCTTTGACGTGCACCAGCGGCACGCGGCCGGCGCGACGCCGCAGGTAGGCCAGCGGATCCTGATCCGCGAACGCCGCCCAGTAGACGTCGAGCTCCAGCGCGACCAGCGCGGGGTCGGTAGCGTCGAGCAGCCCGTCGAGCAGGAACGCTCCCCCAGCCCCGTCGGTCTCGAACTCCCAGTTGTGGTTGTGGTAGGCGAAGGTAATACCCTGGTCGCGGCACGCGCGGCCGAACTCGTTCAGCCGTGGCGCCAGCGCCCGCAGCGCCGCGGCGTTGTGCTGCTCGGACGGCAGGCCGGGCAGCACCAGGTACGAGCAACCGATGGCCTTGCAGTAGTCTATCTGCCCTTGTAGGTCGGACTCCAGAGCGGTCAGCCCGACGTGGGTCGAGGCCGCGCGCAGCCCCGTCTCGGTCAGCAGCGACGCGACCTCCCCGGCCGACAGGCCGCCGTAGCCCGCGAACTCCACGGCCGCGTACCCCGCCGCCGCGACCTGCCGCACCGTCCCTGCGAAATCGCCCGCCGTCTTATCGCGCACTGTATACAGCTGCAGCGCAATCTGGTCCTTATTCACCACGTCCCATCCTCTCCATTACTCTCAACGTATCGACTGCTCCTCGACGGACTATCCTCTAGTACCTTACCATCTCGTCGATGGACGGCGCGTCAGCGCGAGGAGAGCGAGCGATAAGTATCCAGGTCGGACGGCGTGAGGCTATCGGGAGAGACAAGTCGATAATGAGTCTCTTGGGATAACGCGACACCCTCGGATGTCTCGACGAACTCGAACAGTGCGATGGCGTCGTCCTCCATAAGCTGGGCGGCTATCGGACGGCAGATCAAGCGCGGAAACTTGGCCCGACATAGAGCAAAGTCCTGTTCTATCTGCACGATGCCCACTTTGTCTTTCTTCCCTTTGGCTTGCACTGGAAAGGCGTAGTGCGCGCCTCGACGGTCCATCCCGACGTATAGTTCGTCCGTCTCCACCTGTCCCATATGGGGCACGGCGGTGCGGAGATGGTTCTGGAGCGAGTAGCACGTCACGCCGGTGAAGATGTCGATGAGGCGGTTATAACGCAGCTTCGCGAGGAGCGCCTGTTCGTCTCCCAGAGCATACATAGCGATAATGCCAGGCGTCGCATTTGGGACCTTAATCTGGACCAGTAGTTCGTTGGGCACGATACGCGCGAACACTGTCGCATGGAAGCGGTAACGCGCTCGCTTCGCAGGGCGGATGATCCACTCCTGTCCGGGTGGCGCTTTGTCTTGAACCGACTTGGGTAGGTCAGTGCGATAGCGGAACGAGTACACCACATCGCCCAGATTCTTGGGCAGGGCAATACCGAGTTCAGTGGCAACGCGCACCATGTCGTCACGCGTGAACTCGACATCGTGCGCACCCTCCTCGTAGCGCGAGAAAAAGATGCGCTCGATGATCTGCTGGTAGCGGTTTGGCTCAATCGCCGGTACCGCGGCGGGATCATCAGCCATAGTCTGTCCTGATAACACCGCTAGCCGGGCCAGCGCAGCAGGACGACCTCCTCGCGCAGTTGCTGCTTCGTCGCCGTTGCCAGCCGTGTGCGGAACAGGTCGATTCCCGTCACGTCGTAGCCGAGCGAGCGAGCGATGTCGGCCAGCAGGCGCCCCGTCGGGATCATCACGCGGAGGTACGACGCCTGGTCTCCCACCACGTAGGCGAGTTGGGCTCCGGGGCGCAAGACCATGCGTAAGCTCGCCAGGTGCCGGGCCATGCCGCCGAAGTAGAGTTTGGTCACGCGGGCGTACATGCGCTCGAACCCTGATGTCTTGCCCAACTCGATGCGCCGCGCCTCGATCTGATCGGCGATGCGTCCGATCTCGGGATGGTTGGCGATCCACTGGTCGTCGTCGTCCCCCTTATACACGCCGCGTGTATTGGAGCGGACCAACCCGCGCTTGAGCGCCTGCAACTCCTCTTTGTTGTTGATGAACCCCAGCATCACCGATTCAAGGCGCGTTGCGCGCGTATAGTCCTTCTCGTTGGGGTACGGCGGCGATGTGATGACCGCGCTGATTGACGCTGGCTCCAGCACGGCGGGGATCTGACGGGCGTCGGCGTGATGGACGCGCGCCGTGCTGTTGTGTCCGTCGAGGGCCTGGACCTGACGCAGGTCGTCGGCCATTGTCCTGACGCCGGAGAGCCACGTCGAGACCACCGGCGCATCGAGCTTGGGGGCGCCCACCCCTACCTCGGGCCCGAAATGCAGGTTGCTGATCGAGTACACCAGCGCCTTGGCCAGAGCCAGCGACTCGTGCTGATGGTAGCGGTCATCGCGCTGTCGCTCCAGCGTCTCGAGCAGGACCAGAATCTTGTGTAGCGGTAGCGGGCTGATCGAGTCCGATAGGAGCAGCGCGGCTCGTTCGTCGGAGAGCGTCCGTAGCGAGTGCTGTCCCTGTTGGGAGCTATCGACGGCGAAGAAGACCGGCGAGTCCTCGATGCCCTCCGCCAGGAGCGACGACGAGGCCAGCGCGGCGACGCGCATCGCATGCTCGACCAGTCCATCGGGATCGGGGCTCCAGTCGATCTTCGTCCGCGTGGCGACATAGGCCATGGGGTTGACTTCGACGCCGACGCTGCACACGCCCGCCTTCTTTGCCTCGACGAGAACGGTCCCTGTCCCACAGAAGGGGTCGAGGACGCGTTGGTCGCCGTGGACGGCGAACCGTTCCAGATAGGTACGGACCAGATGGGGTGGGAAAGACAGGACAAAGCGATACCAGCCATGGACGGCGCGGTCCTCGGGAAGAAGCTTGTTCATCTCGCTGTTGGCGCCGCGGCGGCGAGTGGTGGCGTAGGTCATCGCGGCGTCATGGTCAATGCCGGCGGGATGCGGGCGGGTAGTCTCATAGTGGCGATGATAACACATCGCCCATGCGTTGCGCCGGGAGCTATCCGCCCGTTGGTCAGGCTAGCAAATATCGCCTGAAGCGATGAACGACGTCAGGGAGTGGCTAGTCGCCGTGGACGCGGTCGGTGGTAAGGCCGGCAATGGCGGGGAGGTAGGCCGCGGGAACATGGAAGGCGAGGGTGCGCCAGGGCCAGGTCAGCAGGTCGTCCGGCGCATCCGCGCGCGACATCGTGCCCCCACCCTCGCCGTCGCCTTCCGTGTGTATGGGTCCTACGAGCGTGGGCGTTTGCCCCTCATCGTGTATAGGGCCGTGGCGCTCCACGACGAGAGGATCGTCGGGGCCCAGCACCGCGCGCCGCCGCAGCGCCGTCTCCGCCCCGCGCACACCGTCGCGCTCGACGGCCTCGGGGGTACGCCCGGCCACGACCACGCGCATGCCGATCTGTCCGGGCTCGGCGCGCACGTCGCCCAGCACCTCCAGCGCGATCACGGCGACATCGTCGCTCACCCGCAAAGGGCGCCATCCAGTGAGGCGCCCGCGCTGCCGCGCGATGCGTTCCCGCGCCGCCGCTATCCCATCGTCCATACCCTCATGGTACCAGCCATCAGGGATCGGCTGCGTCCCCATTGAACGCTCCCGCACGGTCTGTAAGGAGTCGCTGCCACGGTGATGGAAGAGGCGTCTCAGTCAACAAGTCACGGACCGTGCCTTGAAGGGAGGACCGCTCTCTATGAGACACTACAATCGTACACGACGAATGGAAGATAGATGAAGATAGAGAGAGGAGGAGTTGGAACGATGATGACGACCGGACCACTACCCGCTTTGACCGAGGCGACGATCCGGCAGTATGCCACGGCGGACGTGTTCGAGCGCGGCCAGAGCTACCAGCGGCGCGGCGCCGTGCTCTCGTTGACGCGGCGGGACAACGTGCTCCAGGGCGAGGTCGAGGGCAGCGAGGTCGAGCCCTATCGCGTGCGCCTGGATTTCGATGCCGCCGGTATCACCGCGGCAACCTGTACCTGTCCCTATGGAGAGACTTTCAGCACGTGGTGTGAGCATATCGTCGCCGTCGCCCTCGACTATACGCGGCGCCCCGAGCGCGTGGCGCCGGGGCCATCCCCCGACACGCTGCTCGCCGACCTCGACGCGGCACAACTGAGGATGTTGCTACGCTACGCGATGTCGCGCGATCCCGACCTGATCGATCTGCTGGCGGGGCAGATCACTCTGATGGTCACGATGGCCACACCGATGGGGTCCCAGCCAGGCTCGTCGCCCGACGCCAGGGGGGTGCGGCCAATCGAGCCGCGCCCGCGCCGCACGCTGGTGGATGTCGGGGCGGTCCGGCGACAGGTCCACACGCTGCTACAGGGTCCCGAGCGGCGGTCGCGCTACTCCGGCTACGACGACTATCCCAGCGCCGGCGCGGCGCTGGGTCCCGTGGACGAGGTCGTCGCACAGGCGCGGGCGTTCTCCGTTGCTGGCGACGGGCGCGGCGCCCTGGATATCCTTGCCGCCGTCACGGAGGAATTCGCCGACAGCATGGAGCATTTTGACGACTCGGACGGCGAGAGCTATACCTTCGCCGAGGAGTTGGGCCGCGCCTAGGCCGAGGCCATCCTGAGCGCCGATCTGAGCGCCGCGGAGCGCGGTTCCTGGGAGCAAGAGCTGGAGCGGTTGCGCAAGAAGCTGGCCGACTACAGCGTCGACGACGGCCTCTACGTCGCGCTCTCCGCGGCGCGGCAGGGCTGGGACAATCTGGCCCTGCGGCGCGTGCTGCGCGGTGAGAGCACGGTGCTGGATCCCACCATACAAACGGATGGTGACGACGAGGACGACGAGGTCTATCTTGACGAGGACGAGGACGAGGACGCCCCGGCGTTTGGCGGCGGAGACGAGGACGATGGGGATGACGCGGACGACGATCTGCGGGACGACGATCTGAACGGCATCCGGCTGGACATCCTGGAGCGGCAGGGGCGCTACCAGGAGTACCTCAACCTGGCCATCGCGGCCAGCCAGAGCGTGCGCTACGCCACCATGCTGATCCGGCTCGACCGCGTCGGGGAGGCCATCGCCTATAGCCTGGAGCGCCTGGGGAATCCGGGCGCGGCGCTGACCGTGGCCACGGCCCTGCGCGAGCGCGGCGAGACCGACGGCGCGTTGCGCGTTGCCGAGCAGGGGCTCACCTTGTCGGACGCCGCGCACGGCAGCGCGTACGCCGCGCCCGTGGGTAAGGGCCACCTGGCGACCTGGCTGCGTGATTTCGCGGCGGGCCTCGGCGAGACCGGGCGGGCACTGGCCGCGGGCGTCATCGCCTTCGAAGCGGAACCCACCCTGGCCGCCTACCTGCGCGTCGCGGAGCTGGCCGGCGACGAGTGGCCGGCCCGGCGCGACGCCCTGCTGGCCTACCTGCGTGGGCGTGGGTCGTTCTATAGCTACGCCCAGGGGCCGGTCGACGTCTTTCTGCACGAGGGACTGATCGACGATGCCATCGCCACGGTCGACAAGGGCGCGACCGACCCGGTGCTCGAGCAGGTGGCGGACGCGGCGACGGCCTCGCGTCCCGCCTGGGTCATCGAGGTCGGCCGCAAGCGGGCCGAGGGCATTATGAACGCCGGCCAGGCCGCGCACTACGACATCGCCGCGCGCTGGCTGGGCAAGGCGCGCGCGGCCTACCAGGCGGCTGGCCGCGCGGCGGAGTGGCAGCTCTACCTTAACGGCCTGCTGGCCACGCACAGCCGCAAGTACAAGCTGGTACCCATGCTCAAAGCATTGGCGCTGCGCTGAACTCTCGATCAAGCTCTTAGACAAGGTTCGTGGGCACTTTACAGTTCGAGCCCGTCACGGGCGTCAAACTGTAAAGTCAGAATGGGCCGAGAAGAACCTTGTTTTAGCAGGACGGTCTACGCCGGATGTCCTTATTCGGCCGGCACAACCGCCATCAGCGCAAGATTCGAGAAGTTTTCGTGGAACGTTTGTGCTATTCTATGGGCACGGCCCGTGTTGGCCGTGCCGACGTCATCCGCCAACCGTGATGATGGTGGAAGGGGCTCCCATACGCACCGTCACCTCAAGAGACGGCACGACTATCGCGTTTGATCGGGGGCGGGATCGCCTCGTCGTCGTCGGGGTAGGCGCCAGCGGTTAGCTCCAAGCAGACCAGTCGGATGGAGACTGGCATCCCGACAAGAGAGTGTGAAACGGACCACGTCGGCCGCGCCACGACACGTCGATGAGAGGCGCGGCTGTTCACCGGCGCGTCTCTGTGGAAAGATGGATAGACAGGCGGAAAGGAGAACGGGATGAGTGGAGTACGGGTCCTCGTTGGAACACGCAAGGGTGCGTTCGTGCTGACGGCGGACGGCAAACGCGACCGCTGGGAGGTCAGTGGCCCCCACTTTGGGGGATGGGAGATCTACCACCTCACGGGTTCGTCCCTTAACCCGCATCGGCTGTATGCGTCGCAGTCCAGCGGCTGGTTCGGGCAGGTAATTCAACGCTCTGACGATGGGGGCAAGACGTGGGCGCCGGTCGGTCATGAGTTCGTCTACGACGGGGTCCCCGGCACGCACCAGTGGTACGACGGCACGCAGCACCCGTGGCAGTTCGCGCGCGTGTGGCATCTCGAACCGTCCCTGACCGATCCGGAGACCATCTACGCTGGCGCGGAAGACGCCGCGCTGTTCCGCAGCGTGGACGGAGGCCAGACGTGGCGCGAGCTGTCGGGGCTGCGCCGCCACA
>JAABUX010008013.1_pt1 | contig 12262 bp, 17 predicted proteins | sample 5561851 | NCBI WGS metagenome assembly JAABUX01 (sample SAMN10711883, study PRJNA513361) | rock metagenome | isolation source: Antarctica rocks | place: Antarctica: Victoria Land, Richard Nunatak red sandstone | collected 2016-01-03 | reverse complement strand
GCTCATGGGCGCATGCAACGGCGCGGGCAGCGCGGCCGCGCTGCGTGACATCCTCGCCACCTGCCGCGGCGTTTTTGGGCCCGCCAGCGCGGCTGTCGCGCTGCACAACCTGAGCCTGAGGCGCGTGGCTGCACCCGCTGCCAGGCAAGGGTCAGGGCTCGGGGTAGGCGGCGAGGCTCGTGTCGCTGATGAGCGCGGCCGTTGCCACGCGGTGCCCTGTCTTGCGGTGCGGGCGCCTTGTTCAGGCCGCCAGCCGGGCGAGCCCGGTGCACAAGTCGTGCGGGAGGTGCGCCGTAGCGGCGCAGAGTGTCAGGCAGTGCACGGCTGGAGGCCGGGTGCGGGCGGGCGGCGGTCTGCTGCCGGGCCCCACGCGCGCGGCGCACGCCCGGCGCTCGGCGCCATCGTCCGGACGCCAGATTATGGGGTCTCGGGCGGGGGGCCTGAGTGGCGACTGGCGCCCGGTCGCGGCAGGCCGGCCGACGAGCGGGGTAGCGCGGCGGGCCGCGCCGTGCTGGCGGACGTGCTGGGCATGCTGCGCGGCGGTCTCGCGCGGCTGGACGGCCGCCAGTTCCGACTCGTCGCGGGCGCGCTCGGCGAGTCGGCCGAGCTGGCGACACACGACATCCTGGGCGAGGCGTGCGGCGAGCTGGGCGCGCGGCTGGGACGGCCGGCGGATGGCGCGGGGCTCGCCGAGGCCGCCGCGGTGCTGCACAGCTGCTGGGTGCGCGTCCGGGCGTGATGGCTGGGGCACGGCAGTGTTCGGACGGGCGCTGGGCGCACACCGCGCGCCGATCGCTCGCCATGCGCAGCAGCTGAAACAGCACCGGCGGCCCTTGCAAGCGTGCTCAGGGACGCTTGACGGAGAGCGTTGCGTGTTGCGCACGAGGTGGTTTCCGCCCTGGGCGGCGGCACGTGCTGTCCGCGCGCATCAAGTCGCGCTCCGTCCAGGTGCACGGATGGCGACCGGACGAGGGGGCGCGCGCCGCGGTCGCGACCTGGTTAGCCGGCGCTGAGGCTTCCGGCGAGGCTGATGGGTTTGCGGTGAAGCCTGCGGCGCGGCTGCTGCGCGCATGGGCCAGCAGCGGCTGGGGGCGGCTGCCGGCCGCGGCGCTGCGGCCGCTGGTGCACGCCGCGGCGCCGCCCGCAGACGAGCAGAGCGGCGGGCATGCAGGCGATCGACTCGCCATCGACGGCCCAGACGCGGCGCACACGCTCTGGGCCATGGCCTGCCTGGCGCGGCGCGCGGCGCGCGCGGAGGCGCGCGCCACGGGCGCGGCCCCCACCATCGAGCTCGGTCAGGTGCTCGGGTACCTCCACGACGGCGGGCCCGACGCGGCCGGCGGCGCGCGCGCCCGCCTGGCCGCCGGCCTCGCCGCGCTGCTCGACGCGGCGCTGGCCGCCGTGGCGGCGCATCCCGTGCCTGGCGCGGCCAAGCGAGTAGCCAAGGCGGTGCTGGCCGCGCACCGGCTGCGCGTCGAGCCGAGCCCGGCGGCGGCCGCCGCGGCCGTCGCGTTGGTGGCCGCGCTCGCGCCGGGCCTGCGCCTAATGTGGGCGTGGCAGGTCGGCGACGCGCTGTTTGCATGGCACCACGCGGGGCTGGCGCCCGACGTGATGCCCGCCGCTGTGGCGCTCGCCGCGCGGCTGCGCGCCGCGGACCGCGATGCGTGCCGCGGCGGCTCTGAGAGCGGGGGGGATGAGTGAGGCGGGACGCTAGCCATGCGCCCACCCCACGCCTGTGACCTGCGCCTCGAGCAACCGGCTGTGGCTTGGCCGAGCGCGGCGCCGAGCGGGCGTGCACGGTGTGACGGCCGCATCGGCGCGCTCGCCGCGCGGCTGCACGCCGTGCACGCTGGTGTGGCGCATGTGGCGCGGCGCGGCGCGGCGCGGACGCGGACACTCAGGCGCACCAATGCACCAATCCCGGCGAGGCGCTGACGCATTGGCACTGGGACAAACTACATGCCGCGTGTCGCGCCTGCGGGCAGGCGTTTTTCGTGAGCGAGGTCAGGTGCCAGCTTTTCGGCTGTCTGGTCTGACCCATCTGGCTCGAGTGAGAGTAAGCACATGTGTGCGAGAGGTCCAAGCGCAAGTGAGAGTGCGCACATGTGTGCTAAAGGTTCAAGACTGTTAAGTTTCTAGACGTCGCACGGCAGCTTGTATGTGCGCTCTGCACAACATGGACCCCGTTATGCTGCCGTGTGGCCAGGCCGATATTGTCTTGTGACGTGCAAGTGCCGTGCAACAATGGCAAACCTGGCGCATATTTCACATGTGTAGCGCACGCCCACCTGCACGCCCCGTCCGAGTGCACTGCACTACGCCTTGTGTACACAGCCGGCTGGCTAGCGGGCTCGCAGCGGCGGCCGTGGCGGCGGGCCCACACAGGCCAGGTTCCAAACGTAGAACAGCACCATGGCGCCGCTCAGCAGCGACACCGCGCCCGCCGGCATGAAGCGCGCCGTGGCCTGCCACCGCCGGTACATGACGGCCGTCAGCGCGGCCGCGACCGCCAGCGAGGCGACCGTCGCGGGGCGGCACAGCGCGCCCTGGTGGTATCGCGCCAGGCTGGCCTGGCCGCAGCCCGCCAGCAGCACCTGCAGGCGGCCCCGGGACGTGAGCACGGGGTGGCCGTGCAGGCTGAGCGAGGGTGCACAGCGCGCCCTGGGGTGCTGGGGCAGGCAGGCAAGGCCGCACGCCCCGCGCAGCACCTGCAAGGCGCTCGCGGCACAGTCGCGCGCAGCACGCATACTCATGTTTACTTACTGATGACTGCTTATAAAGAAAGGAGTACCGACACTGCAAGGACGGAGGCGCATCCTCCACATCCCACAGCTGGCCGTTGCTAGTATAGTACTCATCCGTACTCCTGTCCTCACGCCTCAGACATCCAGGCACCACAGGATGCCAGGCACACTCAGCACCATTCAAGTTTCACAGAGCCTGGGCCCCTCGCAGGCAAAGTCTCCCTGACTCGCAGGGAGCTCACCGCCGAGCCCAGGCCTCCTAGCAGCGACGGCAGGCTGCCCTTGGCGGCAAAGCCGGCCACGCCGCCAAGCGCGAGCAGCATCGCGTACGGGAAAGTGAGGCAGAAGTCATACATCTTTGTGCGCTGCCAGGGCCCTCTCTGCGGGACCACAGCTGTGCCGCCAGACTCGAGCGTCAGGCGCAGAGCCTGCGCATCAGTCACTGCATCAGTAGGCACAGGCCTTGGTGTATTGCGCCAAGTGATGGAGTGATGCCTATATAGTGGCAGCTTGCACATCCAAGTGACAACAGGGTGCGTGAGAACCTGGTCGCAGTGCTACGCCGAGCTAATGACAAGGCGCGTGCGGATTAAAAGATGTGCTGTCGGTCACTTCCCTATTGCACAAGCGCCCTCAGCGCAGGCAACTCGGAAGCAGAGGCGCGTCCCAGGCAAGTGCTGCGGGCAAAGCGATGAGTAGATGAGGGTGTATACCCTAAATTATGTAATGCAGCATGCGGCCATGCACATTCCCTGCAGCAGCAGTGCAGTGCAGTGCAGTGCAAGTGGCAGAGAGCTCACTAGAGCTTTCTGCGTCATCATGCCAGGCGAGCAGGTCATGGCAAGCCGCACGAGCCTGGGAGCAGCGGCCCTAGGCGTGCTAGCGCTGTGCTGTGCGCAGCTGGCCCATGGCAACCTGGCGTCCTTCACAACAAATTTTGGTGTGCCACGCTAGCAGAAGTGTCTGCGCTGTCCCGCCTACTGTATCAGTGTTGAGGCTGCGGCAGGCAGGTCGAGAGCAGTGCCAATGCTTGCATGCCCCGGGCTCTACCGTTGACAGCCTTCCGGGTTTGTGTTCACAGGCGAACCGGTCTACAGCACCAACTACTCACTGACGGTCGGCAAGCGCGGTGCGGTCCCGGCGTGGCGAAATTTATCTGAGTCATTGGTCGGCCTCCTTTTTGCCGACCAATGCTTGCGCGCCGCTCCTCAGAAACTGGATGGCGGTGTATATGGCGGATACTGACCGTAGCAGTACACACGGCACACTCTGAGCGGACGCTCCTGCACCGTCGCTGCAGCACTGTCTGTGCCAATGCAGTCGTACCTTTACAACCTTGACATACCGCTCGGCTTTCTGCAGGCCCAGTCCTCCTGGAGGACTACTACACACAGGAAAAGCTGGCGACAGTCAACAGGGAGAAAATACCAGAGAGGGTGGTGCACGCGCGCGGCGCTGCGGCTATGGGCTACTTCAAAGTGCGCAGCGCCAGAAACAGGCCCTTGGAGCTTGTCAAGAGCAGCGGGGCTCGGTGTATGTGCAGAGCAGTACTCACGCGTCCAGTGCTTGTCCAGCACGGGGCATAAGTAGGGTGCAGGGGGCTCCATGATGGGGGCTTCATCATGAGTGGCGACGGGCCATCTCATTGCTTGCCCAGCATCATGATGATCCATGGACTTGCTGCAATTGCCGTCCGCCGCGCCACAGCACTGCTGTGCTTACAAGCGAAGTCTTCTTGTGGCCTACCTGCCTGCGTCGCCGGCCTGCAGCGGGCACATGACTCCTGTTATGACGCGCACCCGCGCCCGGGGCAGGTGACCAACGACATCACCGCATACTCGAGCGCCGACATCTTCTCGGCCGTGGGCAAGACCACGCCGGTCGCCGCGCGCTTCTCCATCGTCACCGCGCAGCGCGGCGCGCCCGAGTGGACGCGCGACCCGCGCGGCTTCGCAGTCAAGTTCTACACGCAGGAGGGCAACTGGGACCTCGTGGGCAACAACTTCCCGGCGCGGCCCCGCCTGGCCCCTCCTGACTGGCATGCCCACGGTCCGACAGGGTCAGGGTAAGGCTCACCTGGCGGTGCCTCCTCTCCCTCAGCCTCTGCATGAAGTGCGACTCCGGCGCCCTGGGCGACGAGCAGCACCTGCTTTTCGGGTGCCCTTTTGTCGCCTGCGTTCGTGCTGAGTGTGCGCACCTGTCTACGGTGGACCATGCTGGAGGTTATGCAGCAGCGGGACACTCGCGTCGTTGCCTGCTTCACCCTGGCATGCTTCAAGATCACTTTGCCTCGCATGCCCGACGTCACCTGCTCCCTTGTGGGTACGGGATGAGTACTTGCCTGCTTGCTCGACGATCCCGTTGCCTGGGCAGCCCTGGCTGGCTGAAACAGGCTCACAACCTGACACGCCTGGGTGCGCCGAAGGGCGCGCGCACCCAGAGTCTTTCCTCTCCTCTCCACCGGCCCAACACGCGCGCGTTCGGGTACCTTCTCACCGACCCGACAGATGCGCGTCTGGCTGTCCGGCGAGTCCACCTGGGCTTATCACGTCAGAGCGCAAGACGTGCATGCATGCCGTGCCTCCATGCCCGCACCCACCCGCGACGTGGGCAGGGCTGCCGTCGAGGGTGCGCGCCACAGCAGCGGCGTCCTGCCACTGTGCTGCATCCACAGCACGGTGGCCTGACAGCGACCCGGGCTGCATGTGACGCGCGCCCGACCTGAAGCTCGGGCCCTTATGTTTCGAGCGCGCGCGCGCGGCGGGCGGCAGGTCTTCTTCGTGCGGGACGGCAACCAGTTCGGCGACCTCGTGCACGCCGTCAAGCTGAACCCGGTCAGCGGCCTGAGCGACGCCTGGCGCGTCGCGGACTTCTTCTCCTGGCACCCGGAGGCCATGCACGTGCTCACGTACCAGTTCGACGACGTCGGCATCCCCAAGGCGCCGCCCGCGCCGCCCGCCTCCGCCGCCCGGCCCGCGCATGGCGTCCCTTCCGAACCGTGCTCCACTGCATGCGATGGATGTCATCATGCGTGCGTGATAGCATTGATCCATTCCTGGAATGTAAAAATGTGTATATGTATATATGTTTCCGCTCTGCGCTGTAAAGACAACAGCACGCGGCTGCGAGGTGCTGCCTCAGGCTTATCAAAAGCATGCGCGCGGGCGGCCGCGCGCGCAGGACTATCGGCACATGAACGGCAGCAGCGTGCACACGTACACGCTGGTCAACGCCTCCAACGCGGCCACCTTTGTCAAGTTCCACTGGGTGCCCACCGTGGGTGCGCGGGCCGCGGGCCTGCTCGTACCGGGTATAGGGTTTGGTTGCTAGGTATAGGGTTTGGTTGTTAGGGTCTGCTGCGCGCGTGCGTCCGGCAGACAAGATGATGGCACGGTGCGTGCCCCGTCTGCCGCGCACAGCAGCGCACAGCTAAAAAGCAGTGCACGATCTTCGCATACGATCGGAGTGTACATAGATGCTGCACCATGGACCTGAAGGTGCAGAGGTTGCGCCGCGTAGGCGTGGAGAGCCTGCTGGAGAGCGACATCCCCGCGCTCGCGGCCGCGTCCCCGGACGGCAGCTTTGCGACCGCCGACCTCTACAACTCGATCGAGAGCGGCACCTACCCCGAGTGGCAGCTGTGGATGCAGACGATGGCGCCCGCGGTCGCGGACGCGCTCGACTTCGACCCGCTCGACGCCACCAAGGCGCGGCCCCGCCCCTGTGGCCTGCCTTGCGGGCCTGCCTCGCGGGCATGTCCGCGCATGCCTCCGGGCTGCGCATCTGGGCCCTGCAGCGGGAGTCATTTCTGCAGGCTGCGGCAGCCTGGGCCTCTGGGCTGCGCCACCGCATGTGAGGGAACACTTCGACCGACAGCGCCGAACCCTGTTGAGCCGAACAGGGTCATGGTGAACGGCATGCATGCTTGCGGAAAAGCGCCACTGCAGGTACGTACTGCGCCTGCAGTGCCTGAGTTGCTGTGAGTGCGGGCGACCGCCGCGCGCAGACGTGGCCGGAGGCGCAATTCCCGCTCATGCGCGTGGGCTCCATGGTCCTGAACCAGAACCCCGAAAATTTCTTCAACGACAACGAGCAGCTGGCGTATTCCCCGGGCCACATAGTGCCAGGCACGACGGCGGCCCACGCCTCAATGCTGTGCTGCTTTCCTCTGTACGTGCTGGCATGCATGCGAAGCATCACCGGGGAAAAAAAAAAAACAACAAAACCAAAAAAAACCAGCTGGCCCTTGTGTCTTCTCACATGCGCTGCTCACGCTTGCAGCCAACTTAGGTTCGGAAGCAGCCTGGTGTTGGAAGCGCCGCAGGCATAACGTATTCCAATGACAAGCTGCTGCAGTGGCGCGTTGTGATGTACGACGACGCGCAGCGCTACCGCATTGGCCCCAACTTTGGCATGCTGCCGATCAACCGCCCGCGCTGCCCGTTCCGCAACGACCGTCAGGACGGGTGACGCAGGCCGTTCCTGCCTGGACAATGATGTTCGTCATGCCTTGTGCTCTCAGCGGACCAGGGAGAAGCTCGAGCTTGCGGCCGACGCACATGGGTCCGCCAGCGGTGGCGGGCTTGACAGCATCGAAGCGCGTGCGGCGATTCTGCAGATACCTTGCATACGTCCCGTCGCTGCAGCATGCTTAGGCATTGCGCAGCCTGAGTGACCCAAACGCAGCTACAGCGTCAAGCGGCGAGAAACACGCTTATGGAAGCATTGGCGTTTGAAGCGATGATGCCAGGCATGTGGATCGCTGCAAGGACCGCCTGTTGCGCTCTCGCGGCTCAGCGTGCTGAGCACGCGGCTTGGCGCCAGGCGCATAGAGCAGTCGCTCACGCTGTCTGCTGTCGCGTGCGCGGCAGGGCCATGAACATTCTGCGCCAACTTGGCAGCGTGAACTACAGCCCCTCGGAGTTTGCTGAGGCGGTGCGCCCCTCTGGCGCCGCTGCCACCTGCCGCTCACAGTCCCACTACTGCCTGCATACCACAGCCCTGTTTTAAAGCCCCGCCCCGTACCATGCGTCGTGGGTGGCACACTCCAATCTTTCTATGCATTCATATGTCGTCAACTCTCGTTCGTGCATAGAGGCAAAGCAAGCTGTGGCTCAGGCTTTCCAAAAGGCTGCTGGGTGGGAAGGTTTGCCGCAGCACATGCAGCCTTACTTGGTCAGTGCAAGGCCCGGAGTCTCTCTGCAAGCGCCTCGCAGGCGCCTGTGGACCGGCCTCCCATGGCGGGCGCGAACATTGCAGCGGCGAACGGCCAGTGCACGGAGACGCGCACCGTCATCGACAAGCAGGACGACTTCAAGCAGGCCGGGGAGCGCTACCGGTCCTGGGACGCACCGCGCCAGGCGCGCCTCATGCCTGACGAGGCGCTGGGCGACGAGGCTCCAAGCAGACCCCATGCGTGCTGACCTGCTGACACAGCCATCTTCATCACCTGTGGCCCAATGGCTGGCATGACACCCTGAGCATAGGTATTTCAGACATGCTGCCGCGCGGCGGGCTCTCTGCAGATTTGCATACTGCGAGGCGTGTGAGCCCGCAGGCGCTGTGCAGCCGCCGCCGCTTCCCAGCGCGCACCAGAGCAGGGCCAGAGCGCCATGGGCTGCTGACGGGCATGCAATCATGCCTTGGCCGGCTGTACAGACCTGCTATTGGGCTGGTGCTGCTGCGTGGCTGGAGCGCGCCCGCGTGCGGCCGCAGGGCCGGTACGTCGCGCGCGTGACTGGGCTCCTCACCGCGCCCAAGGTCAACGCCGGCATCCAGGGCCGCTGGCTGTCCTACCTGCAGCAGATGGACGGCGGCCTGGCCGCCAAGGCGCGCCGCCCGCGGCCGCGCTTGCACGCCGCTCCCCCATCCCTGGCGCACCGCGAGCGCCGTCATCAGGAGGCAGAGGATGGGGCACCGCCCTGCATGCAGACTGCACCGCCACAGCTGCACCTGCTCCTGTCAAGCCGCCTATCCCCTCTGTGTGCAGCATGGCGCGTCGCGCGCAAGGAGAGCCCACTGCTAACACATGGCACACCACGCCATATGCGGCTGCTCAGGGAGTGGTTCCCGCCAGGCATGCGCGCTCGCAGCGCGCGCGATCCGCGCCGCCGTGGGACTTGCACACGCAGGGCCGGCGGCACAGCGCGGCGCCCTGCCACGCTGTGATTTTGACAGCTTCTCATTCCCGCCGGCCCGGCGGCGCACGCGCGCAGCCAGATGGCACGCCTCAGCGGCCAGACAGATCATAAGTGACAGCCGCTCCCGCAGGTCCGTGCCGGCATCGCCGCGGCGGCGCCCGCCCCGGCGGCGGCGCCGCCCGGCGCGCTGGACAGCTCCTTCACGAGCTTCGCGGACGCGCTGGGCGCCGCGCCCGCGCCGGTCGCCGGGTCCGGCCCCATGGCGGCGCCGTCGGGGCCGGCGCCTATGGCCGCCATGGCCGCCGGGCGCCGCCTCAAGCAGTTCTGATACATGCCCCTCCCTTTTGTGTGTGTCTCTTCCATGCCTCCCTTTTGCGTGTGGCTTCTCCATGTGGGCGCAGTCATGCAGTCACACCATGCCTCCACACGCCGGGCCTTCACATGTGGTGACGGCAGCCACGGCAGCCTATATGCTCAGCACATGCCTTCCCGAATTAGGCAATTTGGGTAGCGCATCGCGCAGCGCGCCCTAGAGCATCGGTTTTCACCTGATGACATTCCGCGTCTTGGTTTATACCTGCAGATGACACCGCGGCATACATAGATTGTCAGCAGGGCACGCTCTTGGCGGGTGCGGTGCTGCCATGCGCGTGCGGATGAGTGGGTGAGTGCGAGGACCTAGTGCTGTCTGGCTTTGCATTCCCTTTAGCCTTCTTGGGGTGTCTTTCAGTTGTGGCAGGCACGGCCCAGTAGAAGCGCTGTCACTGGCGTTTAACACATTTGTACATAAACCACGTGCCAGGACGCAGCCTAGAGCAATTTGCCCACTGCAATCGCAGAGGTATTCCACAACTAACGACAGCGTTTGGAGCTTGACTAATGCATTTGCAAATCCAAATTGACTACCGCGTTGACAAACGGGCATGCGCTACTTTAGACAATCAAGTCCATGCAGCCGTTGAGCCAGCCGCAGGCGTGTCACGCGACAGGCCACGCGGCGGGTGGCGCCCCAAGCGTGCTACACGCCCTGCTGCCCGGCCACCAGATCCAATGCGCGCTCGCCCAGCGCCCCCTTACCGGCCGGCGCCCGCGCGCGCGCGCCCGCGCCGCGCGGCCCCAGCCCCGCAATCTTCACCACCGGCGGCAGCGCGCCCGCCCGCTCGGTGGTGGTGTTTGCATCATCCGGCGGCGCGAGCGCCAGCACTTCGCCGATGACCGCGGCGGACGCGTAGCCGGCCGCACGCAGGCGGGCCACGCAGCCGGCCGCGGCGCCCGCAGGCACGCCGGCCAGCAGCCCGCCGGCGGTCTGCGGGTCCAGCAGCAGCGGCCAGGCGGGGTGGCGCGCCGCGGCGGCCGCGTTTGCGACGGCGGCCGCGGCGCGCGCGTTGGCCGGCGCGAGCGAGCTCGCCGCGCCGGCCGCCGCGGCCGCCGCCGCGCCCGGCAGCAGTGGCACCGCGCCCAGGTCCAGCCGCACGCGCACCTGCGCGCGGCGGCCGGCGCTGACAGCACGTCCGCGCCGCGCCCCGACCGTCCCTCGCGGCTGCAGCCGTGCAGTGCGCATGACAGCAGCTGAGTGCCTCAGGCTACAAACCTGTGCGTCGAGCGCGGACAATGCCGTCCAGTCCAGGTTTGTCGTAAGGCGTGTCGGGCACACGAGTGCTGTGACCAAGGACGCGCCGGCTATGACCGGCGGAACAGCCGCTGCACATGCAGCGCGCCAGACGCGGCGGAGCCGCGCGGCGGAGGCCGCGCCTGCGAGGGCCGCGCCATCTCCACCAGGTGCCCCAGCAGCCCAAAGCCGGTGACGTCGGTGCACGCGCTCGCGCCGGCGTCCCGCAGGCACCCCGCCGCCGCCTCGCTGGACTGCTGCATGGCCGCCAGCGCGCCTGCCGCACCGGACCCGCACCCCCTCTCACATGCCTGTTATGAGCGCGGGCAGGCCGCTCAACCAGCTGGCGGCGCCTGAGGCGCTGGTGCAAGCTCGCGGCCCTGCCTCGCAGGGCGGCGGGCGGAGCGCATGCGCAGCAGCGGTCGCAAGTGCCAAAGCGCCAGGCGCATGAGCAGCCTCACATCCTTGGCGGGCCAGCGCACGGCTGCAGACATCCACACATACCGGAAACATGCGGCAGTGAGCGTGCCGCCCGGCACGTCACCTTGCTCAGGCGCCCGCTCGATCATGACCGGGTGGTCTAGGGTAGTGTTTTCATGCCCCATGCTCAGGCGCCCGCACGACCTTCAACGGTCATGCAGGAACTAGAAGCAATGGGGCCTCGGCGATGTAACGCTTGCGCAACGCAGCGCGGCCCAGCATGTCCCGGCCCCAGGCAGGCAGCCGCAGGTGGCCGCGCGCAGGCGCGCGCCCGCCACATGGCGGCCCACGGCGGCGCCGCGCGCGTCCGCCGCCAGCAGCACGCCCGTGCCCAGCGCCTTGGTGAGCACCAGCGCCTGGCCAGGCGCCAGGCCGGCCTTGCGCAGCAGCGCCGCCTCCTCGGCCTCCCCGTACACGCTAAAGCCTGGGGCGCGCAGGTATAGGGTTGGAACCCCGGCCTGTGCTCCCACAATTCTGCCAAGCGGTTCACCGCACGGCAGCGCCGCCTCCCCGGCCTCCCCGTACACGCTAGAGCCTGGCGCGCATGGCGGCAGCAGCCCGGCTTTGTGCATACAAACCCTGTCACAACCCTGCCAAGCGCTGCATAACACGCAGCAGGTGACGGACGCAGCCGGTTGGTTTAAGAAGAGGCCACGCGCCCAGCGCCAGCTCCGGCCCCTCGCTGGAGTGGCCGCCGACGAGCGCGCAGCCGGCGGCCGCCAGCGCGCCGCACGCGCCCGCCAGCAGCTGCGCGAGGTCCGCCTCCACCAGCGCCTCGGCTGCATGCGGCACCACCGCCACCGCGAGCGCCGTGCGCGCGGCCGCGCCCATCGCGTGGCAGTCCTGGCCGCGCGCGCGCCACGCTCAGCGGCCCGGCGGGCGGCCGGCAGGGCCGGACCGAGCGTGGCCCGCCGCAGGCCCAGCGCCACTCATAGCGCGCATGACACTATGAGCTCGCCACCGCCCCACATCAGCCTCCGGCGCCGGGCGGAGCCGGTCACTGGTGTCGGACGCGCAGAAAGCGCAGCATGTGCCCCTCACTCTCGCTGGGCGCAACGCGGGCGCGGCGCAGCGCACCCCGAGCGCGTGGTTGGCCGCGATTGCGCCAAACACGTACGGGTCCTCTACGAACGCGGGGAAGAAGTCCACGGTCTGCACGCCGACGTGCCCCGGCGGCGGCCCGCGCACGACCGCCGCGTCGTCGCGCGCGTCCAGGCCTGCCAGCACGCCGGCCCGCGGCGGCTGCGCCGGCAGGCGCGCCAGCGCGCGCGACAGCACGCTCGCGCCCA
>JAABUX010008012.1_pt1 | contig 12264 bp, 19 predicted proteins | sample 5561851 | NCBI WGS metagenome assembly JAABUX01 (sample SAMN10711883, study PRJNA513361) | rock metagenome | isolation source: Antarctica rocks | place: Antarctica: Victoria Land, Richard Nunatak red sandstone | collected 2016-01-03 | reverse complement strand
CAAGTTCAACGGCCAGAAGACGCTGGTGATGGACGGGCACGCGATCGCGCGCTACTACGTGACCAAGGGCACCTTTGTGGTGGACCTCATCACCGCCTGCTGCTGGACCGCGCAGGTCGGGCGCCCGAGGCCCCTGCAGTTAGTGTGCCGCGCGCTGTGCCTGCGTGCGCGCACGTCGTGCACGCGCCGCTGGCCCGGGACAGGGTGACTTTTTGCGGAGCTCACGCGGCCGTGCACGGTCAGGCGGGCCCTCCTTAAACCATATACCCATTGGTCAGGCGAGTCGTCCAGGACCCCAGGAAATGCAGCCGCCCAAGGTGGCTAGCTGTGTGGGTCCTGCTGCCCAGGGCCTGTGCCGCGGAACCCCCTCTGCCCTGCGACCAGGCGTGCGGTGCTCCGCCAGGAAGCCCCTGTCCCTCACGAACTCAAGCGTGCAGACCCTATGCCGCCCAAGCCTCTCCGTTTTGACATGCGGCGTGCGGCGCATGCAGGTGGTCCTTCTCGTCCTCGTGTGGCAGCACGACGTGGGGCTCAACTCCCCGGTCGTCACCGCCTACCAGGCGCGCTCGCCCGCCCAGGAGCCTTCGCGCTGCAGCGCCCGTGCGTGCGCAGACGCGCAGCGCTCGCGGTCGATCGCGCATCACCGTTCGGCAGACACAGGCGCTGCCCGTGGCTAGTGTCACGCGCACGATGCAAAGTGTTAGGCGACTTGCGCCGGATGCAAGTGCTCGCCGTTCGCTACTGCCAGCCAGGCATGCGCAGACCAACGCGCGTCGCGCCTGGGCTGAGCGCTATTTCGTGCGCAGCATGCGTGCAAAGCGCACGTGCCTCTGTGACGACTCAAGCGGATGCAGTAACCTACCACGAGCTGTCTACACCTGTAAACAAGCCCTTTTCTGCTATGTGCAACGGCCTTTATGGGTTTGCGCTGGGGGGGGCTCACCCTGGCTGCCGTCAGCGCTGACGCAGCCGCCGGCCGGCGCAGATCATCCGCATCGTGCGGCTGGTGCGCTTCGTGAGCCTGCTGAACCGGCTGTACGCGACGGCAATGGCCGCCAGCGCGATCATCCTGCCGGGCGTGACCGTGTCGCACAACCACGCGCACTTCTTCAACCTGCTGTTCGGCGGCGCCATGCTGCTTAACTTCCTGAGCTGCCTGTGGTGCGTCCTGCCCTACCCTAGCCCTATCCCTATCCCTATCCCTCCCTGTATCGTCCCTGTTGGTGGAGGTGACGCGCGCGGTGCGCGGTGGTGCGCTCCTGGTGTGCGCGGTGGTGCGCTCCTGCTGCGCTCCTGCTGCTGCTGCCGCCTGTGGGCTGCCTGCGGGCGCTTGGCTGTCGGCCCCACCCCTCTGCGTATGCAGCACGGCGCCCAGAAGAGCTGCTCACGCCCCAGCGTGAGGTCTGCACAACTGCCTGCAGCGTGGCGCATGGTGCGGTACGTCCCCGCAGCAGCGGGAGCCTGTGCAGCAGGCCTGCGCTGCCGGTGCTGCACCTGTTCATACATTCAGCCAGCCGGCCGGCGCGGCCGGCGCTGCAGCGGAGCCCTGCTCCAGCAGGCCCCCAGCAGCGCCGCTGACCTGGTGCCACGGCGCGCCAGGAACTACGTCGCCATCCGCGAGGGCCTGACCACGACCTGGTGCGCATGCGCGCTGCGCCCTGTCCCCAACGTCGTCTGTGACACTGCGGGGGTCCCCGGGGCACCCGTCTTCCTCGATGTGCCCTTCCATCATTGCTGCACATGTCCACCACCCCCCTGTGCTCTTCACTCCTCGACAGGCATTGTGCCCCCTCGCGACTGTGCTGGTATGGTGCCAAAGGCGTGAGGCGCACCGCACAAACAGCCGGCAGCGCTTGTCCACAGGGCTGGCCGCGCGCAGGGTGAATACGTACGCCGTGTTCATCAACACCTACGCCTCGGACGGCAAGACTGTGACGCAGGCGGACGCCATGGCGATCCCTGCGGCCCACAGGCGCGCCCCCGCTCCCGCTGCGGTGGCGTTGCGGGGTTGAGCGGACGGCGGCGCATCGAGTGTGCGCTGCTGTGCCAGCGCAGTGAGCCGAGCATCGTGACGAAGTCGGGCTGCTAATCTGGTGGCGCTTAGCAATGTAGTACAGCAAAAGTTAGTGGCAAGCAGTGTCGGCGGAGCGTCTGTGCTGCGCACTCTGCAGTGTCAGGGAGCAGCGCTTGGCAGCACTGGGGGCGCATGGTCTTGCAGGGCTGAGTAAGAGCCGTGCCGGGGTGCTGGGACGCTCCGTGGTGCTGTGTTCACCCGCCTCATGCACGGGCTGCCTGCGTAGGTGGCTGGTCGGCGCGTACTACATGCTGGTCACCATCCTGTCGGTCGGGTGCGATACCCTCCGCCAGTGGCATGGGCGCAACCCTCTGCTAGTGGCATGGGCGACCGCGCTCGCCCCGCATGCTCGCCGCTGCCCGGCACCGCGCCTGCCGCCTGTCCTCGCTTCCTCCAGCGAGGCCGCGGCCTGTTGCCTGTGTGCCTTGTTCCAGTGGCTGCAGGCGCCGGCCTGCCGCCTGCCAGGGCCGCCGCTGTTTTTACCTTATTCCCTATCCATATAACCGGTGTGCGGCCGCGCGCAGGTATGGCGACATCACGCCGCAGACGCAGGTTGAGACAGTGGTGCGCGCACAGCCTGCATGTTGAGGGGGATGCAATGTGTGTGCATAGTTTCTGCTGCGTGCGGGCGCCCCTGCGAGGTGCCAGGCCTGCGCGGCTGGCGCGCTGCCTGACGACCAAAAGTCGACCGCATGGGTAGAAGGCCGCCCGCTCGGCGTGGGCCTCGCTCTGCCTGGCCTTGCCCCTGGGCGGCGCGCTGATAGGACACGTTTCTGATGGACAGCTGCGCAGCGGCAAACGAAGCGCTGCGTGCAAGACAGGCGCAGGCCGCCGGCCCGGTGCGGGGGCGCGCCTGCCCTGGGCGCCGCGGCCCCTGGCGCTCGCCAGCGCACGGTGAGAGCACGGTAGGGTATGACAGGGTTTGGCCGACGCGCCCGGCGCGGCGCCGCGCAGGTCGCCATGGCCTGCATGATCCTGGGCATCATCTTCTTCGGCATCCTGCTGGGCTCCATCGCGGAGGCGCTGCAGCACATGAGCAAGGAGTCGGAGCGCGTGGCGCGCTACCGCGCGCGCATGGAGGTCGTCGACAAGTGGATGGCCAAGCGGCGGCTGCCGCTGAAGCTGCGCTCGCGCATCGGGCACTACTACGCGGAGGCGCGCGCCCGCGCCGCGCGTGGCGTGTTGGGGGGAGGGGCAGGAGCGCGGGCGGCTCCTGGTGCATGTAGTAATCAGCCCTGCTGAGTGCTGTCGGGCGCGGCGTGGTGCCGCGCCCTGGGTCGGACGCGAGCGAGTGCGTTCGTGTGCCACCACCAGCGAGTCACCTCACAGGTCTGCTTGTCAGGACGCGTAGTGCACATGGGCGTGAGGAGCTTGGCACATGCGCAATGCGCAGAATAGGTCCTCGCCCGTGCCCGCCTCCCGCGCTGGGGCTGGCGTCTGTTGAAGCGTGCACGCGGGACGGCCGCCATGCATGGGGCAACCCAAGCAGGCACTGTGCCGGCGCACGACCAAGGCCGCAGCCTGCCTGCATATACCCTAAGCCTAACCAAGCATAATGCCGGCGCCGGCCGCGCAGGAGTGTGTGAACCACGTGAAGGGAAGTAAGGAGGTGGTGGTCATGGAGCCGCACATGCTGGAGTGGTTCTAAACCTAATCCTAACCCGCAGGAGTGGGTGACGCACGTGGAGGGCAACGAGGAGGTGGTCATCATGGAGGAGCTGCCGCACACGCTGCGGCGCGAGATCGCGCTCGTGGTCAACCGCAAGATCTTCGAGCGCCTGGCGCTCTTCTCCGACTTCCCGGAGCGCGAGCTGCGCGCCGTGGCCAACATGATGGCGCCGATCAAGGCGCGCGCTCGGCGCGCATGGAGCAGGGCGCTGCAACAGCGTGGAGCAGGGCGCTGCAATGCGTTGCAGTCACCCGGTTCATGGCAGACAGTGTGGCAGACAGTGTCAGACTGCAAGGAGGGCACCCTGTGATGGCAGCTGTAGCAGAGTGGTCGTCCACGCTCTGAGCTGGGTGCAGGCAGATCGCTGCATCTATTTGTTGCTTGAGCGTCACAAGCGCCGACGGGGAACGCCCGCGCGCGCGCAGTGCCCTGCCGGCATCGACATCTGCGTCGCGGGCGACATGGCGGACTGCATCTGGGTGCTGCACGAGGGCGAGGTGCGAGGCAGCCCTGGCCAGCACGCCGGCGTGCTTCATGGCATGGCTGCTGCGCACTGACGCTGCATGAGGGCTGATTGCAAGGGCCATGGCTGGCTGGCTGCGCGCTGCACCGCGGCGCTCCCTCTGGCCAATGCAGCGCGCCCACCCCTTGCGCGCGCTTCCCGCGCGTGTGCGCCCGTAAGCAGCCGCAGGGCCGCGCCGCTTGCGCGTGTCGAACATGTTGTGCTCAGGTGCGTGCGAGGGTACCTCCCTGCCCTAACCCTAACCCTAAGCTAATGACTACCGCCTTGCTCCGCAGGTGGTGGAGGTGGACTCTGACGGGCTGGAGCAGGAGCGGGGCACCAAGGCGCCGGCGCTGCTGTGCGAGACCGCGCTGCTGCAGGAGCAGGACGACAGCTTCGCCTTCGTGCAGCGCTCCTACCGGTGCGGCGCTCGCGGGGCTGCTGCCTAGATGGGGCTGCTGCCTCGCTGAGTCCTTCTGCAAGAGGCCACTGGACTAGGAAATTGGTGTGACTGGCACCCGAGCGTGTGTAACAGCTTGAAGGAGCTGATCCGCAACTGCCTCGCGCCTGCACGACCGTGCACCTGCCTCCGCGGCCGCTACGCAGCCTGCGCCGGGCGTGCGCGCGCGGCAGCGGGCGCGCTCAGCGCCGGGCCCGCGCGCGCAGGACGCGCTGCAGCAGCCTGCTGTGGCAGCTGCCCATGCGCGACCTGCTCGGCCTTCTGCGCAAGCACCCCGACCTGTACCGCAGCGCGTGCCGCCAGGCCGTGCCGAGCGTGCACTTCGACTGGCTGGCCATCGTCAACAAGGCGCGCGGGCTGCCTGCGCGGGGGGCGTGCGCGTGTCCACGTGTGGGGCTGCAGCTCCCGCAGTGTCAAGACGCGGCCACTGCTGTTCACTGCCAGGCTGATGGAGTCTCTGCCGCCTATGTCAAGAGAACAGCTGTGGCTGCCGTGCCGCCGATGTTGTATGTGCCGTCACTGGACATCACTGTTTTTTACTCCACGACGCCTTGCAGCCAAAGTCGTTGTTTACGTCAGCTTGAGCCCAGAACGCCCAAAGTGGTGTGCACCTGCGGCGGTGATTGACTGATATGCGCCAAGCAGGGCGAAGGCCAGCAAAGTCGCCGGGCTGCGCTATGGCACCCGCGCTCGCGCGGCGCTGACGCGCAGGCTGCGGCGCGCAGTTGGATGGCCAGTCCGAGCTGCAGGCTGCCACAGCTGCGATGCGCGCGACGCCGCTGCCCGCGCCCGCCGGCGACGGCAGGGCGGGGCCGCAGGGCGGCCCCGGTGTGCCCAGCTCGCCCTTCGCGCCGTTGTCCGGCGGCCCGCGCGGCTCGGGCCCGGGCGCGGGCGCAGGCCGCGGCGCCGGCGGGGGCGCGCGGCACGTGTCCGCAAGCCAGGCACGCTTCAGCTCCAGCAAGTCCAGCCGGCGGCTGCAAACCTGAGTGCGGCGCAAGCGCGGCCCGCGGGCCTGTGCGCTGTTCCGTTTTGCGCATGTGAGCCAACGCGCTGTGCCCGGTGCTCGCTGCCTGGTGCTGCAGTGGTTGTCAGCTGGTGCGGAAGCAAGCGTGGCTGCTATGCCATGCTCTGGCCCACTAATCTGCTTGTGCGAGCGCCTGCCTGCCGCGCTTGCGCTGGCAGCATACTAGTGTGCGTTCACTGTCTGATGAGCCGCTGCCACACTCCTTTGGCAGACTGCAGCACTGCTCCCTTCTGATCACATCAAGCCATGGTGTGATATTTGTACGTGTTAGAGCCGCGGCTCGTTGTCAGACAAACTGCAGTCTTGAAGGGTGAAACATAAGCGCGTGTCCCTTGTGGCGTTGTTTGCATGTTTTTCTGTCTGCAGGCACGGGCCCTTGACTCACACTCTTCTTTTTTTATTAGCCACAGAGTACAGCTGCATGAGGCGGTTCTGGGGGACTATCTGCTGCCAGCCCTGGATGGTCCACGGGGTTGCACGGTTCTGAGTCTGTTGGACTGACATGACTCTTTACCCCAGGTCTCCTATGTCATAGTGATCCTGCCCATGATGGCTGCCATGCAGTGAGTGATTGCTTGTGCAGACTCAAATGTGAGTTACCTTGACAGGCTTCGCCTGCGCGGCCTGTCCTGTCCTGCTACATGGTTCAGAGCATGACCGGGGTTTGGCGTGAACCTTTCATTCTGACATCTGCCCGGCAACTGCTCGTGCAGAGCACACTGCCGTGTAAAGCACCCCCGTCTGCTTCAAGTTGAAGCCTTCAACATGGGTCAGCGCATGAGCTTTAGCAAGGAGGCTATGAAATTTGCCAAGTACAGCAGAGGGGCCTTGGCTTTGCGACGTAGGCGCATGCGGTGGGAGTGCGGGTTTTGCTGCAGCTGCAGCGCTGGATTGCACCCCCACGGCGCCCCTTAAGTTACTGATTGCAATCAAGTAAACGAAAGGCCCTGATTAGGAACTCTCCACAGGCTGGGAAACCAATAAAAGAACCTAGTACTACTAGTGCTACATGGTGGCAAAAGGCAGGCTCGTTGGCCAGAGCTCCCTCTCGCTGTTGCGATCCGTACAAAGGACACACGGACAGACTCGCCCAGTGCTGCAGGACCTCTGCAGCTGAAAGTCTGGTTTAGAAAGTGAGACCATTTTCAAGCTGAGTTGCTTGAGTCAGCGGGCATCCGCACGGGGGGGTATGCGCGACGACATGGCGCACGCACCGCTCATTGGCGGACGCTACGGTGCCCAGCCCGCGCCGCATGCTAGAACGCACCTACGAGCTACTTGCCTTTGCACTACCTGATAAGTTGCCCCACAAGCTCCTGGTGTGCACTCATGCTCTGACACAAGCTCCGGGTGCGCTTTGCCCCTCAGAGAGAGTGAGGACGCTGGGCAAAGGCGCTTATGGCTTGGTAATTCTTGGAAAGGATGTGCAGACAGGCGAACAGGTGAGCCCGGTCATGCATGCCACCGTGCCACTTCTTCCTGGCTCCCCAGATGCACTGCATCTTTGTCCTGCTTATTAGAGGTACACGGTGTTAACGCATGCACGCAGCGAAGCACTAGTTGTGGCGTATGCATTATTCACTTGCCGTTGCCGCCGCAGGTGGCGATAAAGTTCATAGAGCGGCGCGAGGTTGTGCGCAACCAGAAGAGCATCCGCAGGGAGATTGTGAACCACTCCGCGCTCTTGCATCCACACATCATCCAGTTCCGCAGGTACAGCACTCCTGGACTTGTCCTGGTGCAGCCAGGCAGCGCTTTGTGGTCTCTCATGCGACCTGTGCCTGAACTGGGTGCGTGCGTGTGCTCCACACATGGACCTTACTCGTGCCTGATATCCCCGCAGGTGTGTGGTGACCGAGGTGAGTGGCTGTGCGCAGCGCAGCTCTGCTAGCTTCCTGCTCCCGCTACCTGCTCACGCAGCTGCTGCACTGTTCGAGTGAGCGAGTATGCACGGCCAGCTTTCACGGGGCGGCAGGAGCATCTGGGGATTGTCATGGAGCTCGCCAATGGCGGCAACCTGTTTGACCTCGTCAGGGAACGGTGCGCTGCACCTTCCTGAACACCGATGCAGAGGGCATGCACTTGCCCTTCTCGCCGTGGCTGCGCTGCACTGAGTATCAGCGCTTCACGTGCCCCATTGTGCAGGGATGGTTTGAGCGAGAAGGACGCGCGCTGGTTCTTCAAGCAGCTGATGCTCGCGCTAGACTACTGCCACAAGCTGGGTGTCAGCAGCCGCGACATCAAGCTGGAGAACACGCTGCTCGAGAAGGCGCCGGGCCGCCGGCCCATGCTCAAGCTCTGCGGTAAGGATGTCCAGGCAGTGGTGCACCAGGCTCTCAGAATGAATGAATGCAGGACAGCCGTGTATCAGTCAACTTTGGCTGCTTACGGGCGCAGCCCAAGAGCAGGGCTATGCATTGCCAGGTCATAGCACACTGGGACTCGGGTTTCATTTGCACAGAGTTGAGCAATGCCTAGCAGGGCATTAGGTGAGGGCTTGAGTAATGAGTGTTTGCACTGTCTCACCTGGGTCCTGCATGGCGCAGATATGCGAGCTGCCTTGCTCCTTGCAAGAAACTGGCGTGCAGACAGGCGTGCACATGAGTCAGCTGACACCGCTGATGATAGAGTGTGCCCGGCCCTGCCACATGCTTCATGTGGTGCGCTGACAGGTGTGACTCCTTAACTGCCCGCGCAGACTTTGGCCTGAGCATCAACGAGGGGCAGAGCACGCCGCGGTGGTTGGAGATTGGCACGCCGGGGTATTGCGGTGCGCTGCCTGTCCTTGGCCAGATTTAAGCGCCTCACTCACTTCTCACAATGCAGACAAGGGGTTATGATGTCATGCAGGCCGTGGTTCACGGGACTTCAATAAAACGTCAGGAGTTGCAAGCTTGATGCATGTTCAGGTCAGGCCGGAGCCTCTAGTGTGCCGCTTGTGTGATCTATGGTGCATGCACTCCCGCGCATGCTGCAACGCACGCAGCAGAAGCAGCAGCTCCTGCCCCACCATGCATGCCTGTGCAGGTGAGGCTGCATTGCCATACAGGCCCCTGCGGCTGTCGGTGCCAAGCGCTCGCCCTCCCAAGCATGCACTGCAGGTGTCATGCCCCTAACGCCGTGTGGCGGGTGCAGCGCCCGAGCTCCTGCGGATGAGCGGCGGCCAGGCAGTGCACAACTACGACAGCAAGAAAGCAGACAGTGCGGCCCAAGCCCGCTTTTACCATGTGTTTCGGCTCGTGTGCGGGTGGAGGTGGTGGATTAATCTGAGCTCAAAGCAGCGGCGCCGCTTGCAAGGTCCTAAGCAAGAGTGATGGCCGTCTCTTCGGCTTGTCCCTTCTGCCGCTCCTCTCAGCTGCGACCTGGTCATGCGAGACTCCTGCGGCATCGCCAGTCATGCTGGCCCGGAGGCCGGCCAGGCGCCTCCTTGCGCTGTGAAGTGCTTCTTAGCATGTATGCTGTGGCGAAAGGTCCTTGTGCTGAGGGTAACGAGCGCGGGGTGCTGGCAGTCTGGAGCAGCGGCGTCATGCTGTACGTCATGCTCTGCTGTCAATACCCGGTGCGCAGGATTGCTAGGACCTGCAAGCCCGCATGACGTCATCAGCAGTGTAAAGGCTTGTGCACAGTAGTTGTGAAACCCTGTGAGGTGTCTGCCGTGCTGCCTTGATCGATCTCTTACCCAGTCCTAGCAAGTCTGCAGCGCTTCCTGCTGCATCATTGGGACCTCACTGCCCATGTCTCAGCGCACCTCATGCGCAGGGCAGGGCTTGTAAGCAATGTGTGCTGGTGGGCGCAGTTTGACGACCCCCGGGACGCCGTGCTGGGGGAGAAGGCGGCGCAGGTCAGGGCGCGGAAACGGGCGGCAGCTGGTGTGCACTCAGACGCACTGCACTCCGTACTAGCTGGGCCTGACAGGCAGGAAGTGGCTGCTTGCAAACCCAGTCTGTGTTGTGCGTGTGGCTTAAGCGGCGTTAGGATGTTCTGCACAGGCCTTGCATGAGGGCCACGTGGGGCTTTTTGGGCATCTGCTACAGCATGCGCAGAACTCTGCTCACAATGTGGGGCTCACACAGCGGGCTGTGCAATGCATGTAGCGCGGGCTGAGACCTACGAGGGTGCCCCTCCACAGGCCAGTTCACGTTCCCCGACCGCGTACCGCTGTCGGCGGAGGTGAAGGACCTGCTGGCGAAGATGATCCATGTAGATCCGCTGCGGCGCGCCAACATGGCTGACATCCAGGTACGCCGGGGCAAAGCAGTGTCATGACTTGGCTGTGGTGCTTCAACCTCCTCGTGTGCCTGCTCTGTAGTCACGCTGGACGCAGAGGCTACTCTGAGCTCATCACCTCATTTTACGCTGTTGACATCAGCACCCATGAGAGCTCCATGCGTTGGCATCTTGGAAGCCGCAACGGCGGGCTGTGCGCTCAGGCTCATGCCTGAGGGCACCGGGCTGCTCCGCACCACAGCGTGCCTCACGCATTGCCTATGGGCGGGCCTGCGAGTGCGCGCACATCGCTCGCCGACAGCGTAGACAGCCCTGCCTTTGCTCTTGCGCACAGGAAAATGATGCAGCCCGCCGAGCGGGAGTGCGCGCGCGCGCGCGCAGGCGCACCCGTGGTTCCGGCAGGACCACCCGGAGAACCTGGACCTGAACCGCGTCAACGCGGCCTACCTGGAGCTCAGCAGCTCTCGCGCGTCGCCCGAGTTCGCAGAGCGCTCGCAGGCCGTCATCGAGCGCATCATCAAGGCCGTGGCCGACCAGGTGGGCGTGCGTCCCTGCCTCACCCTACCCACCCCCTTTGGCTCCCTGATCGTGCTCCAGCCTTGTGGCCGCGGCCGACCAGGGCGGCGCGCGCGCGGGCGTCGCCGCGCGCGTGAGCGACGCCGACCTCGACGACCTCATCCACGAGGAGTGGTGAGCGAGGCGATGGGGGCCCAGGACGCGCGCCTGCTCGCGCGCGCGCGGACGCCGCCGCGCGCGTGCGCGGCGCCGATCCGACCGATGTGACCCACGAGGAGGACTGGTGAAGAGGCGATGGACGCCTGGGCTGCGGCCTTGCTTGCGCGCGCGCCGATGCTGCCGTGCGCACGAGCGACGCCACCGGTCATCCTGACTCACGAGGAGTGCTGAGTGAGATGGGCCCAGGCCACGGCCTTGCTCGCATGCGCGCGGATGCTGCCGCGCGTGTAAGCAACGTCAATCTGGACGACCCGACCCACAATGACTGGTAGGGTATTTCAGGGTTTAAACCTGGGATTCAAGTGCGTGCGTATGGGACGCCACTGTGGGAGTTACCTATGCTGACATGGGCGCCCAAGTCCTGAGGAGTTGTGGGAGGGCAGAGGGAGGGGTGGCACGTCAGAGGGTGGACACGAGGGTGTGAATTGCATCCCGCATGCCGTTGCCGTGCGCGCATGGGCAGTGCCTGCCTGGACAGCAGTGCATAAGGCGGGTACTGAGGTCTTTGTTCACGGGGGTGAAAGAAGCACGTCAGGAGGGAGGGCATTGTTATGGTGCTCAGCACATTGATTTAGCTAGCTTTCCGTTGTATATGATTTGGCACACTTGCCTGTGGTGTTGAGACAGTGCGGCCTGTCGCTTACCTAGTACATGTCTCCAATGTCATATTGTGTGCGCATGCAGCTTGAGGGTGCCTAGTCACGAAGCTCACTTGAGCAGGCGCTGCCAAAGCTGGGGCACCTTGCTGCCTGCTTCCAGTGCGTGCATGGTGTGCATGACTCCTACCTTTGTACAGGCCCTTCACATACATGCACATGCCTCCTGTCAGGCGTGGGTTGGGTCCAGATTATGCCTGCATTGATGCAATTCAGCCAGAGGCAGTCTCCGTTTGTCTTGCTTTATTGTGGTCGGTGTGTCTTGTCTTACATGCTCCATGAACTTTTTACTGGGTTGCTAAATGTAAAGCATATTGTCACAGCCTCACTCTGGCCACTGCGAATTGAGCCTGGCTGGAGTAGGTGATGCTGGTGCCAACAGTCAAGACAAATTGTCTATGAAGAAGATTGAAAAGGGTAAGTAGGCCAGGTAGAGGCCCGATGCACACCCAATCCACGTGTTCGATAGTTTCCTGTGACGCCAATTTAACCACTAGCACAAGTGTGCCAATTCAGCGCAAGACCGACACCTAGAATAAACAGCCAAGCGTAGCTTCAGCACAGCGCAGCGGCAGAGCACAGGGGAGGGCAGAGCAAGCTGCATTGGCCAAGAGGGGCGCGGGGTGGCGACACAGAGGGCACACGTGCAGTGGGTACGCTGCCCTAGAGCGGAGCGCCCCCCACCGCGCCAGCATGAGCGGGGAGCTCCTGTCTACCGCGGAGCGCTATGAAGTGCTGAAGACGCTCGGCAAGGGCGCGTACGGCGTGGTCGCTCTGGCCAAGGACAAGGAGTCCAACGAGCTGGTGAGCTCGCGACCAGGGGAGCATGATGTTGGGTTCACGGCATCGCTGCACGCCAAGGGAACGGGGGAGCAGTCTGAACGCGCTGCGGCGCAGGTCGCCATCAAGTTCATAGA
>JAABUX010008011.1_pt1 | contig 12267 bp, 13 predicted proteins | sample 5561851 | NCBI WGS metagenome assembly JAABUX01 (sample SAMN10711883, study PRJNA513361) | rock metagenome | isolation source: Antarctica rocks | place: Antarctica: Victoria Land, Richard Nunatak red sandstone | collected 2016-01-03 | reverse complement strand
GAGGCCATGCATCAGGTCCCAGATGATCTCCGCCGTGCAGGAGGCCTCGGGGACTACATGGTCGACGGTCCCGAAGCGGGTGTTGTCGTGGTGGTGATCGATGTTGAGGATGCGCCGGCCCGGCCCCTTGAACGCGTCGGCCGGATTACGCTCGAGGTTGCCGCAGTCCAGGAACACGATGGTCCGCTCGGCGACGTCGGCGGGCTCCTCGGTGACCAGCCCGGCCAGGCGGAAGGAGCGGTACTCGTGGGGCAGGGGAAACTCCTCGGCGCTCATGAACATCACCGAGTCCTTGCCCAGCGCGGTCAACACCTCCTGCATGGCCTGCAGGGAGCCCAGCGCATCCCCGTCCGGATTCTCGTGGGTGATCAGCGCGAAGCGCTCACCGTTGCGGACCTCCTCGAGCACGCGGTCGCGCGCCGAGCGTGCGCCGTTGGCCTCGACGCTCATGCCGGGCGCTCCCGCTGGCCCTCGGCGAGCAGGGATCCGATGCGGATCGAGCGCTCGGCGGTGTCATCGTGGACGAAGGTGAGGGTTGGCGTGTGCTTGAGGGTCAACTCGCGACCAAGCTGGCCCTGGAGGACGCCGTGGGCGGCGTCCAGGCCGACGAGGCTCTCCCGCCGGGCGTCCTCGTCTCCCAGGACACTCACGTAGACGCGGGCGTGGCGCAAGTCGGGGCTGGTGGTCACGGAGGTCACGGTGGTGAACCCGATGCGTGGGTCGGCCAGACCGAGAAGCGCCTCTGCCAGCACCTCCCGGATCGCGGCGTCGACTCGACGCATGCGGCCTGAGGCCATCCTAGACCCGTCCCGCCTCGAGCCCAAGGTCGAGCAGCTCGCCGGTGGACACCACGACGCGCCGGACAGCAGCGCCCGACTCGAAGCGCGCGTCCAGCCAGCGCTGGACAGCGTCGGCCAGCTCCTCCAGGCGCCCGATCGAGCTGGCGGCCAGCGCGCCGGCCAGCGTCGCGCGCTGCCAGCGATCATGGTGGTCGATCTCGGCCACCGACAGGCCCATGTGGCGCAGGCGCTCGCGGACCGGGCGCAGCTCAGCGCGCTTGTCCTTCAGGCTCCCGGCTTCTGGGAAGTGCAGGTCGATGAGCAGCAGGCCGACGTAGCCGCGCCCGCTCACTGCAGTGCGCGCTCGACCTGGCGGGTCTCGAAGACCTCGATGACATCGCCCTCCTTGACGTCCTGGTAGTCGCGCAGGACGATGCCGCACTCAAAACCAGCCTGGACGTCGCGGACGTTCTCGTTGAACCGCCGCAGCGAGCCGATCTGGCCCGTGTAGACGACGGTGCCGTCCCGCACCAGCCGGCATGCGGCCCCACGGGTGACGTGGCCCTCGCTGACATGGGAGCCGGCGATGACCCCAACGCGCGAGGCGCGGAAGAGCTGGCGGATCTCCACCGAGCCGACCGTATGCTCCACCTCTTCGGGCTCGAGCATGCCCTCCATGGCGGCGCGCAGCTCGTCCATCGCCCGGTAGATGACCGAGTAGGAACGGATCTCCACTCCCTCGCGCTCAGCCGCGTGCCGGGCGTCGCCCACCGGGCGCACGTTGAAGCCCATGACGATGCCGCTGGACGCGGAGGCGAGCATGACGTCGGATTCGTTGATGCCGCCGACGCCGCGGTGGATGACGTTGACCGCCACCTCGTCCTGTGGCAGCCGGGCGATCTCATCCTCAAGGGCCTCCAGCGAGCCGGCAACGTCAGTCTTGAGCACGAGGTTGATCTCCTTGACCGCCCCCTCGCGGGCGAGCTGAAAGACGTTCTCCAGGGAGAACTTCTTGCCCGACCGACGCGCCAGCGACTCCGTCTTGAGGCGGGTGGCCCGCTCGCCCCCCAGCTGACGAGCCCGGCGCTCGTTCTCGACGGCGCGGACGTACTCGCCTGCCTCGGGGACGCCGTTGAAGCCCAGCACCTCAATCGGCTCGCCGGGCAGCGCCCGCTGGGCACGCTCGCCGGTGAAGTCGTTCATCGCCCGTACCCGGCCCCAGTGCGGGCCGGCGACGAGCGCGTCACCGACGCCGAGGGTGCCCCGCTGGACGAGGATCGTCACCACCGGCCCCCGACCGGGGTCCAGCTTTGACTCGATCACCACGCCCGAGGCGTCGGCCGACGGGTTGGCCTTGAGCTCCTCGACCTCGGCCATGAGGCCGATGGTGTCCAGCAGGTCGTCAAGGCCCTGCCTGGTCTTGGCCGAGACGTCGACGAACTCGGTCTCGCCGCCCCAGGCCACCGGCTGCAGGCCGCGCTGGGACATCTCGGTGCGCACGCGGTCGGGCTGGGCGCCCTCCTTGTCCACCTTGTTGACGGCCACGAGGATCGGGACCCCGGCGGCCCGCGCGTGGTCGACGGCCTCGTCGGTCTGCGGCTTGGCCCCGTCGTCGGCGGCCACGACGATCACCGCGATGTCGGTGACCTTGGCCCCCCGCGCGCGCATGGCGGTGAACGCCTCGTGGCCGGGGGTGTCGAGGAACGTGATGGCACGACTGCCGTGCTGGACCTGGTAGGCGCCGATGTGCTGGGTGATGCCGCCCGCCTCTCCGGCCACCACCTGAGCCGAGCGGATCGCGTCCAGCAGCGATGTCTTGCCGTGGTCGACGTGGCCCATGATCGTCACCACCGGCGGGCGCTCGACCAGTTCCTCGTCGGCGTCGTCGAACTCGGGCTCATCCCCCACGTCGTCGGCGGCGTGGACGATCTCGATCTCCTTGTCGAACTCGCCGGCCAGCAGGCCGAGGGCATCGTCGGAGAGCGTCTGGGTGAGCGTCGCCATCTCCCCCAGTCCCATGAGCTTCTTGATGATCTCCGGGGCCGGCACGCCGAAGTACTCGGCTACGGCCTTGACCGTCGAGCCCGAGTTGATGCGGACGACGTCGGCCTTCAGCGCGGAAGTGTCGATGGGCGCGGGCTCCTCGTAGGTGCCTCGGCGCCGACGGCCGCGACGCTGGCGGCGCGGCGGCTGGGGTGCCGGCCCACCGCCCTGGCGCCGCGAAGCCTGCGAGTCGATGATCACCCGCCGGCGGCCGCCGCCGCCGGACGCCGGAGCCCGATCCCCCACCAGCGAGTCGCGCGTGGGCCGGGGGGCGTTGGCGGGAGGCTCGCCGCCGGAATCGCCATCGACAGGCAAATCGGCCGGGGTCCCAGTGGCTCCGTCGGTGGCTGGTCCGGCCGGGGCGCCGTTGCCGGTCGCCGACCCCTTGACCGGCGAACGGCTCGCCGGTGCGCCGTTGGCACCGGCGAGATCGGCCGGCGCTCCATTCGCGGGTCCGGCGGGCTCGGGGGGAAGGACGCCGAGGGCGCGCAGGGCGGTCTGCTCGTCGATGTTCGACGCCGCCGCGCGCACGTCCATGCCGGCCTCCTGGAGCCGCCGCAGCAGCTCCCGGGCGGTCATGTTCCGCTCCTTGGCGATCTCGTGGACGCGCTTCTTAGCCATGGCCCGTGGAGTCTAGTTGGGCGACCAGGCATCCCGGCCACCGGCCATGGCCCTCAGCCCTGCCACCGAGTGAGCTGGTCCTGACGAACCTCCCTCGAGGTCCCCAAACCCTTCTCAGGTGTCGGCCTGGGTTGCGTCCGGCATGGCGCGCGCGTGGGCGTGAAACGGCTCGATCCCGCCGTCCACACGGGTCACGTAGACGGTCTCCTCGTACACGAAGGCCTCGCTGGCCTGCGAGCCGAGGGCGGTAGCAGCCAGCAGGGACCCGCCGATCAGGTAAACGTCGCGGACGACGCCGATGCTGAACAGAGCGCGTGTCTCGTCCATGATGTCGCCGCTGCCCGCGCGCAGCAGCGTCGGGAGATCCTCGCGGATGGCCAACGCAGCGACGGCGGCCGAGATGTTCTCGATCTCGTCTGAGGTCACGGCGGCGAACGCTCGGGCGCGCCCGAGGCGCATGCGGCGCAGCACGGTGACGCTGGCACCGGCGCCGATCACCACCGGCAGGCCGTACTGCTTGGCCCGCGCCACGTTGTCGGCCTGGGGATCGCGCTCGACCGCCACCACCGGGATGCCAAGCTCGCGCAGCATGAGACACAGCCGCAGTCCGACCTGTCCCAGCCCGACGACCACCACGTGATCGCGGCGCGGCATCGCCCGGGGCCCCACGATGGCGACCAGGCGCCGGTCCAGCAGCCGGTTGATCAGGCCAGCGGTGAATACCGCTGTGAACGCCAGCGCCGCGAGCATCGTCGCGGCGCTGAAGAGCTTCAGCCACCCGGGACCGTGCTCGATGGCGAGGTTCGGGCCGACGGTGACGATCGTCCTGGTCGCCAGGTAGGTGGCGTCGATCGGCGACTCGTGGAGGGTGAGCGCGACAGCGATCGCGTCGATCACCAGGACCACGATGAAGCCCAGCAGGCCGGCCAGGAGGGTCTTCGCGCTCAGCTCGAACGGGTGCAGCAGCGCAATTGCGTTGGCCAGCAGACGCTCGACGAGTCGTCGGCCCCCCAATTCCAGCGGACCGAGCACGGGCCCATCGGTGCCCGCCCGCACGCCGCGCGGTCCCGCCCTCGAGCGGCTCACCGCGACCAAGTGCTCGTCCACGCAGGGCCCGGCGAGGGCGGGCGCGACGATGTCGGCCATCGACATCACCCTCACGTTGCGGACCGCGTCCCACCGGCGCGCCGTCGACGCGTCGGCGGGCGCGGTCAGGGAATTCGTCGCTGGCGCCCGAGGTCGGCCACGATCCGCCGACCAAAGCCCACGGCGATGAACACGACAACGGCCGCGACGATGGCCACGACCATCGTCTTGACCACGATGGCCAGGACGACGAAGGCCACTCCGGCCAGGACCAGCGCGATACCCAGTTCGGCCATGGCTAGCGCTTGGTCCCGCCCGGCATGACGTCCTTGACCTTCTCGGCGGCATCGCCGACCTTGCCCTTGACCGAGCCGCTGGCCCGGTCGACCTTGCCCTCGTTCTTCAGATCCTGATCGCCGGAGATGTCGCCGGCGGCCTCCTTGGTGCGCCCCTTGAGCTTGTCGATCTTCTCGGCCATGGCTGCCTCCAGTGCGTCGCTGACTCGTTCGCGGACCACGTGACCCGCCCCTCCTAGGTATCCGCTGACGGCGGGCGCCAATCCTGGTGGACGAAGGGCGCCTGCGCCGGTGGCGTCACCGCGGTGCGCAGCGCCCGGGCAAACGCCCGACGCCCCAGCGCCCGCTGCCAGCAGGCGGGATCGCGGTGCACATAGGCTCCCCGTCCGGGCATGCGCGCGGCCGGGTCGGGGACCAGCCGACCGTCGTCGGCCACCAGGCGCAGCAGCCCGGACTTCGGTACCGATTGCCCGCAGCCCACGCAGCGGCGCTCCGGGACCCGCCCGGCCCCGGGCGCGGCCGACTCCGCGCCGGACCGGGACACGACTGACAGACCGGACTAGTGGTTCATCCCGGGAGGGCCACCAGCTAGAAGGCCTCGCCCGCGGAGGCCTCGACCGCGACGGTCGGCGCGCCCTCTCCGGCGGGGGCCGGCTCGTGCTGGAGCGCCTGGTGGGTCGGCAGCCCGCAGAACCGCGATCCAGGTAGCGCGGCGTTGGGACAGCGGCGGCCCGAGGAGAGCACGGCGCCGCAGCGACCACCGGTCTCCTCCTCGTTGTAGCCCTGGGTGGACTCCTCGGCGGCGAACTCCGTCTCGGAGCGGATGTCAACCCGCCAGCCGGTGAGGCGGGCGGCGAGCCGGGCGTTCTGGCCCTCGCGCCCGATGGCCAGCGCGAGCTGATCGTCGGGAACGACGACCGTCGCCTGCTTGCCGTCATCGTCGACGAGGACCTCGCGCACCCGGGCCGGGCTCAGCGCCTTGGCCACGAAGCGGGCGGGCTCGTCGTTGTAGGGAATGATGTCGATCTTCTCGCCGCGCAGCTCGGAGACGACCATGCGCACGCGTGAGCCACGCGGGCCTACGCACGCGCCCACCGGATCGACGCCATCGGCGTGGGAGATGACGGCGATCTTGGATCGGTAGCCGGGCTCGCGGGCCACGTCGGTGATCTCCACCAGGCCGTCGGCGATCTCGGGCACCTCGAGCTCGAAGAGCTTGCGGATGAGCTCGGGGTCGCGGCGCGAGACGATGATGCTCGGGCCCTTGGTCGAGGCGGAGACCTCCTTGATCACCGCCTTGATGCGCTGGGAGTGCTCGTAGCGCTCGCCCTCGACCTGCTCGGACTTGGGCAGCAGGGCCTCCACGCGCTCGCGCAGCTGGATGAGGGTGTAGCGAGCGTCCTTCTGCTGGACCAGGCCGGTGATCAGCTCGCCCACGCGGTCGCGGTACTCCTCGAACATCATGTCGCGCTCGGCCTCGCGGATGCGCTGGAGGATCACCTGCTTGGCCGTCTGGGCGGCGATGCGCCCGAAGTTGTCGGGCGTGACGTCGCGCGTCTCGATCTGGTCCTCGTACTCGGCGAACTTCACGGGATCGATCTCGGGCTCCTCGGGCTCACGCAACTCACCCGTCTCGGGGTCGACCGTGGTCTCCTCGTCAATGGTCTCGACGATGAGCTGCGCTTCGAGCTCGGGCGGGATCATGAGCTCGAAGACCTTGAAGTCACCCGTCTCGTGGTCGAGCTCGACCTTGGCGTAGCGCGCCGAGCCCGGCGTCTTCTTGTACGCCGAGAGCAGGGCGTCCTCCAGGGCCACGAACAGCTTGTCGGCGGCGATGCCCTTCTCGGCGGCGAGCGCTCGGGTGGCCTCGATGATCTCCTTCGACATGGGTCCTCCTCCGGGCTCAGGTATCGCCGACCAGGTGGGAGCGCTGGATGTCGGCGTAGGGGATGGTCAACAGGCCGGCGTCGGCCGCCAGGGTCAGCTCTGCCTCTGAGGCGCCGACCAGCTCACCGACGAAGCTGCTGGCGCCCTCGTGGTCGCCTCGAGTGCGCACGCGAGCCCGGCGCCCGAGGAAGCGCTGGAAGTGACGGGGCTTGGTCAGCGGCCGCTCGCGACCGGGCGAGGAGACCTCCAGCGCGTAGCGCTCGCGCACCGCCACCAGGTGGCGGCTGACCCGCTCGCACAGGGCGAGGCTCACGCCGTCGGGGTGATCGATGAACAGGCGCACCGTGTGGCCGCCCAGCACCTCGGCGAGGAGCACCTCGACGGCGGGCTCGACCGGAGCGAGCTGGGCTTCGATCTCCTGCTGAATCGAGCTCATCCTCACCTCCGGTTTTGGGTAGAAAAAAAGTGGGCGAGCGCCCACTTTCGGTACGACCACCGGCCTCGGGCCGGCACGCAAGCCGTCGACCGAGAATAGCAATTCGCCCCTGGCGGGACGCCCAACCGCGGCTCGCGCGGGGCTCCACCCCGAGGTCGGTCTAGCCTCGCTGCGCGATGGATGCCGCCCGCGCCCAGCTCGAACGCTTCATGACCTCGCTGGATGCGGGTGCGCGACGGCTGTCGCCCGAGGAGTGGGGACTGGAGCTCGAGGCGGGCGGACTGGCGCTCGAGGTCGGACTCTCCCTGCGCGATGGGTTCCTGCGCGCCCAGGCCTACGTGCTGCCCGGCGGCCTCCTCGACCCGCGGCAGCTGCTCTTCTGGAACCGCCAGACCCCGCTGGTGTGCTTCGCGCAGACCGGCGGTGGAGAGGTGATGGTCAAGGGCGAGCTGCCCCTGGCGGCGGTGGACGCCGAGACCCTCGACACCTTCCTCGGGCTGCTGGTGGCGGCCGCAACCCGCGCGCGCGAGCTCGTGCTGCCGGTGAGACCGAGCGCGGGCTGAGCCTCGCGAAGGCCGGCCGGTCCGCGAGCCGGACGGCTAGGCCGCTTCAGCGTCGCCCGCCCGCAGGCGAGCCCGGTCCCGGTAGGTCCGGTAGTCCTGGCGGTCGGGACGCAGGCAGCACGCCAGGGCCAGCGGGTGGCGGGCCTCGGCGTGGCGTCCCAGCTGCTGGAGCGAGCGTCCCAGGCAGAAGAGGGCGAAGTCGTTGGTCGGCGCCCGCTCGGCCAGGGCGGCGAACTCGGCCGCCGCCTGCTCATAGCGCCGCGTGTGGAAGTAGGCCCGTCCCAGCGCCTCGAGGATGGACCCCTTCTCGGGCTCCAGGGCACGGGCCTGGGCGAGCGGGACGACGGCGGCGTGATGGTCTCCGGCGGCCAGCAGCGCGGTGCCGCGTTGATAGAGCTCATAGACCGAATCCATCGGCCTGATTCTAGGCCGGCGTACGGCGGGCGCGACGGGGCGGTCGCCTCGCGCCGTCAGCAACATGTTGGTAGGTTCATCCGCATGGGTACGCGGAAAATGGTAGCCTGATCAGCGATGCCAGATCCCGCCGAGCACCTGAGCGCCGCTCAGCTGCTCCCCGATGACGAGGCCGAGCGCCTAGCCGAGCGCATGGCCGCGTTTGCCACGGCCAGCCGCCTCAAGCTGCTGTTCGCGCTGTTGGATGGGGGGCGCAGCGTTGATGAGCTGGCACACCTGGCGCGGCTGACGCCCAACGCCGTCTCCCAGCAACTGCGGGTGCTCCGCCATCTGCGGATGGTCGTCGCACGCCGCGACGGGCGTAGCGTGCGCTACCGCCTGCATGACAGGCACATCGGTGATCTGCTCGCCGCGATTCGTCATCAGGGCGAGCACGCCGAGCACGAGTGGGTCGACGCGCCAGCCGTCGAGGAGCTGCCTACCGATGTTCGACCCTGACGCGCGGCACCGCAGCACGGACGTGGGCGCTGACGAGCTGACGCCGGGGACCGACGGCGCCAGGGGCGTGGACGATGGCCGCGTGCGTGGCCACCGCGGCGAGCACGGCTACGACGCGGGCCACGACCACGCGCACGACGACCACGCCCACGACGACCACGCCCACGACGACCACGCCCACGACGACCACGCCCACGACGACGACGACCACGCCCACGGCGGCCATGGGCATTCCCACGGCGGCGTGGACGCGTCGATCCTGGACAGCGCGGAGGCGATGCGCACGCTCAAGCTGTCGCTGCTGATCCTGGCGTTGACGACCGCCCTGCAGGGTGCAGTGGTTGTGCTGTCGGGGTCGATCGCGTTGCTGGCCGACGCCGTGCACAACGCCGGGGACGCGTTGACCGCGATCCCGTTGGCTGCCGCCTTTCTGCTCGGTCGGCGCCTGCCGACGCGGCGGCTGACCTACGGTTGGGGCCGCGCGGAGGACTTCGCCGGGCTGTCGGTGATCGCGATCATCTTGTTCTCCGCCGTCTTTGCGGGGTACGAGGCGATCGATCGCCTAATCCATCCCAGCACGCCCGGCTACCTGGTGGCGACCGCGATCGCCGGGGCGATCGGGTTCGTCGGCAACGAGTGGGTCGCGATCTACCGGATACGCAGCGGACGGCGGATAGGGTCGGCGGCGTTGGAGGCCGATGGCTACCACGCCCGCGTCGATGGTTTCACGAGCCTCGCTGTCGTCGTCGGCGCTGCCGGGGTAGCACTGGGGTTTCGCCGGGCTGACCCGATCATCGGGCTGCTCATCTCCATCGCGATCATCGGCATCGTCTGGCGCTCTGCCAAGGAGATCGGCCTGCGCGCCCTGGACGGCGTCGAGACCAGCGTGATCGACGCGCTTCGCACGCAGGCCGCCCAAGTCGATGAGGTGACCGACGTCGAGGAGATCCGGGCGCGCTGGCTGGGGCACAGCATCCGCGCCGAGCTCGCCGTCGCCGTTCACGGCGAGCAGTCTGTGCACGACGCCGACCGCGTCGCCGCCGCTGTGCGCCAGCGGCTCGTCGACAACGTCGAGCACGTGGGTGAGGCGATCGTGCGGGTCACCGCGGCCGCCCCCCGCGCAGTGAGGCCACAGCGCTCCTGAATGCGGTGAGGACGCGAGACCCGTGAGCGACGGTACCTATGAAGTGCATCCGATCGGCTGGGTGGAGTCTCCGCTGCTCGACCCAGAGGCGGCACCACCAAGGCAACGAAGGATCACCCGACGCCTGGCTCGTGTTCGAGCAGACCGTGAGCGAGGGCCTTGCCGCCCTGCAGCGCGGTAGGGACGTCATCGTGCTGACCTGGCTACACCGGGCACGCCGCGATGTCCTCAGCGTGCATCCGCGCGGGGATCCGGCCCAGTCCGAACGGGGCGTCTTCAGCACCCGCTCTCCCGACCGGCCCAACCCGATCGGGGTGCACCGAGTCGAAGTCGTGTCGATCGAGCGCACAAGAATTCGCGTGCGGAACCTGGAAGCCCTCGACGGAACACCCATCGTGGACGTCAAGCCGGTTCTCCACGCCGGGCTCGATGGGTAGTCGCCGGCAAGCCCTCCCCGGCTGCCCAAGCTCTCGTGTTGATCGCGTCCAGCACCGCCTCGGCGACACACCAACACGGGCGTCTCAACGATGCCACTGAGGGCGCGGCGGCCCGCCACCGGGGGGCAGTGCGACCAGCAGGGCAAGGCGCTCGCGCAGATCGGCGTCCCGGCCCAGCGCGCGGCGCAGCGCGCGACGGCCGGCCGGGTCGAGCGGGAGACGGGGCGCGCCTGAACCGAAGCGCAACTCGGCCAGCGCCCGCAGGTAGCGGGCCGCGCCCGGCGCGTCGGCCACCCGGGTCGCCAGCCGATCGAAGGTCAAGCCGTGGCCGTCGAGGCCTCGGGCGCGCAGGGCCCGGGCGACCTCCTGGGCGCCGGCGGCGCCCGGTGCGCCACCCCAGCGGCGCGTCAGGCGCCGGCGCGCGGCGAGCGCGGCGAGACCCACGGCGCTGAGGGCGGCGAAGACGATGATCAGCGCCCAGGACGACGCGCCCCCGCCGGGGCCAGCGCTGGCTGCGGCTGGCCTCGGGGCGGGCGCCGCCGGGGTGGGCCCGACCGGGAGCCGGGGACGGGGACGGGGCGTGGATCGCCGCGTCCGGTCGCGCCCGGCGGTCGGGCCGGCTCCCCCGCCGTGACCACCACGAGCGGGCGCGGCGGTCGGGGTCGGGTCAAACGCCACCCAGCCGATTTGAGGGAAGTAGGCCTCGACCCACGCATGGGCATCGACGTCCGTTGCGCTCCACACGCCCCGACGGGCGTCGTAGCGGCCGGAGGTGAAGCCGGCCGCCACCCGGGACGGAACGCCGGCCATGCGCAGCAGCAACGCCATCGCGCCCGAGAAGTGCTGGCAGGAGCCGCGCCGGTCAGAGAAGAGGAAGGCCTCGAGTGGGTAGCGACGCACGGGGGCGCCCTCGCTGTAGCGAAACCCCGGACCGAGCGCAGCCTGCGCGGCGGAGACGAGCTCGGCTGGGGTATGCGCGCGCGCAGCCAGCGACCCGGCCAGCCGCCAGGCGCGGGCGTAGGGCGAGCGGGCCAGGGCCGCGGCGGCCGGGGCGCCGCCGGCCACCGTCACCGGCGCTCCCCCCTGCCCCAAGGCGTGGAAGCGGACGGCCACGGGAGGACCGGGACCGAGCGGCAGGGAGAGCTCCAGGTCACCGGCGAGGCCGGCCGGGTAGGCCGTGCTCGTTGCCGCGCCCAGCGCCGCGAGATCGGGATGCGGCGTGTAGACGGTCGCTGCGTAGGACTGGCCACGCCCGAGGGCTCCGCTGGCAACGCGAAACGTGCCGGGGCTGGTGCCGGGCACGGGGGGGAGCGGCGCGCCGCTGATCCGGGTCGTGGTGCCGGCGCCGATGAGCTCCGTGGTCCGCAGCGCGCCGAGGGTCACCGACACGGTGCGCGTCGACCGGTCCTGGACCGCGGCGGCGGGCAGCCCCGGGTCAGCGCCGGCGGCGGGCGCCGGCGCACTGTCCTGCACCCAGTCGCTGCCGTCAAAGCGCTCGAGCGCCACGGCCTTCCAGTAGTCCGGAGTGGGTGAGCGCACCTCCAGGACGGTGCGTCCATCGCGGGGCCAGCTCAGCGGCCCGTAGCGCTGGTTCCAGTCGAAGCCCTCGCCGCCGGCGATGGCGAGGTTGCGCGTGGCGGAGATGTTGACCAGCGGCGAGTGCTCCAACCCCGGCGCCGCGGCCAGCCCGGCCAGGCCGGCGAGCCCGACGGCCAGGGCGGCGGGCCCGGCGACCGCCCGCTCCACCCGCTCCAGCCAGAGCAGCGCCGCGAGCCCGGCGAAGAGGATGATGCCGCGCCCGGCCTGGGCGTCACCGCGCAGGTTGACCTCGGCGGCGGCGTAGACCACGACCACCAGGCTCCCGGCCAGCAATCGCCGAGCCGTGCCCAGGGCCTGCGGGCGTCGCCCGGAGGCGGGCCAGAACACCAGGGCGGTGGCCGCCCCCAGCGCGCCGTCGGCCGACAGGGCGACGGCCCGGCGCACCCACTCGTCACTGCCTACGAAGGGCACGTGCACGTTGGGCAGGGCGCCGAGCGCCTGACCCAGGGCGTGCAGCGTGGCGC
>JAABUX010008010.1_pt1 | contig 12269 bp, 29 predicted proteins | sample 5561851 | NCBI WGS metagenome assembly JAABUX01 (sample SAMN10711883, study PRJNA513361) | rock metagenome | isolation source: Antarctica rocks | place: Antarctica: Victoria Land, Richard Nunatak red sandstone | collected 2016-01-03 | reverse complement strand
GCACCCGGCCGAGGGTGAGCTGCTCGTCCTCGGTGTGCAGCGAGCCGCGCGCGGTGTCGTTCAGCGCATCGAGGGCCATGGACATGAGGTTTGGCGCCACATTCGTCGCGCCAAAGGCTTTAGATGCGACGCTGGACAGGACCTGCGCACCGCCCGACAGGGTTTAGTCCAAGCTCATGCAACTCACAGCATTCAGCGCCGCTTGCACGCAGCTTGCATGGTTCCAGCGCAGGCACTTGTGTGCATGTAAGGTGGAGCCGGGCATGCGCCACGCCCTGCTGAGCTTCGTCCGCCCACCTGGTCTATGCGACGGTTCATCTGGAGCCCCTCCGGTGACGACTCGCCATCCACGCCGCGCGCCCCGGCACCTGTGCGAGCCTTCATCACAGGGACGTCGCCCATAGCGGACGAACCGAGGTAAGCCGCGTCCGTCGAGTGCATCGACTCCGGAGTACAGTCCAGATGGTTACCTGCCATGAGGCGAAGCAAAGCGGGTCAGTGACGCGGGTTAAGCAGAGCGGTCGACTCGTGATCTTGAGTATGTTCCAGCCCTGACGAGCGACGTTGGCGCTGTTGGTGCCGCCACGAGTGCCTGTGCAAGCGGTCCCTCAGCCCCCGTTGTCCCTGCCCAAATGCCTGCGGCTGCCCGCTGCGACTCGACATCGCGACCCTGCCACACTCACCTATATCCGTGATCAGTCCCTCCACGAACGCCGAGCTGCGCCGCGCCGCCGCCACAAAATCCCTCAGGCACTCCGCCGGCGTGTGTCGCCGCATTGGCCCCGCCCGTGCCGCTTTGACTTGCTTTCCTCGAGGAATGTAGTGGGCTGTGCTGGTATACGCCGCCTGAGATCAAGCGAGTCCAGATGCATTCGAAGCTGGTATGCAGACCGGTTGAAGCAGTTTCTATCATGGTTGACGGCAATCACCAGGCAAACAAGGGGCACACTATTACGCACCAAAGCATATACTCCAACCGGGACGTGTGCAAAGCGCTTGCCCAGCGTTGTCCGCCAGCGCTCCACCAGGTGGCACTTCTCTGCAACGTCGTCGTAGTATGAGAACCGGTACGAAATGCTGACGAGCCACCTGCAGACACATGCGCAGTCAAACATGCCTTCATGTTGCGCCCTCCGTTTGGCCACTTGCAGTTTCTTGCCGCAAGAGGTTCGCACGGCATCCGATGCATGGCAGACACGTTGGAAAATATCGCGACCGTACCTGAACGCATGCACGAAGGCTTTGTTGCCCACAGGAGGCGCCACGAAGGTGATGCAGTGCACAGTAGCTGTCGGCACCTGCAACAAATCACAGAATCAGCAGCTGCTGTCACCGGTTGTCTGGTCGAGGGGGCCCACCACTGGGACGCAGATAGAGCCAGCACGAGGACAGGCGACACACATGCATCCCAGTCCAGGGTGCAAAGCTGGTGGCCAAGCTCCCGCCCAAGCCGTATCCGCCAAGAATTATTCGCCTCGGCACATTGTCCCCTGCACGACATTGTGACAGCGTCCGCTGCTCATTCTGCACTCATCCCCATGCGCACCAGTGTTGTGCCACGCGCAGCGCTGACAACCGGGCATGCCCGTGACCGTCGGCCGTCGCACCTGTCATGTTCTGCATTTTGTGCAGGAAGCCGCTCTCGGCATCCGGTTCCAGGCCGTCGGAGAACATGGACCTGAGCAAGGTGGCCAGCGGTCGCCGCAGCTCCAAGCCAGGTGACACGCTGGACAGCATCTGCATCATGCAAATGGCCATGGCCCGACCAGTCAGTCCGGCCGTGTCATGCCCACTGGCTCCCGCAGGAGTCACGCAGCGTGTTTAAGTGATGCTCTCACGGAAATGCAGTTATCGTGGAGAGCCAATGTGGTTCATTTGATTTTGATGAGCTGCGGCCGTGCACAGACACCTGGGGCTCTGCGCACACCTCTTCTGTTTTGATGACAGGGGACCCGTCTTTGCCCAGATACTCGTCAAGCATCGCCTTCTGCATAGTTATTCCGCCAAATTCAGGAACCGGCATGTTGTACTGTGCGGACGTCTGCTATCACTGCTGCGCAAGGAGTTGGATTTGGTCTGTGTAGATGCTAGGTATGAGTGGGGATGCTCACCGGGGTCCTGAAGATGAGCGTCAGGATCCGCGGACCCGGGTCCCAGCCCATGTGCACGCCGCAGCCGTCCTGGTCTGCGAGCATGCATGCCACTCGCACTGAGTACTCTGTCACGCAGCTTGCGGGCGCTCACACCCCAATGAGGCCAAGCGTGCGGCGCACACACCTGAAGGGATCCAGAGGGACCCCGGTGCGATGCAGCCGTCGGCGTTCGGTCCCGCCTCCGCCTTGACGACGGCCAGCAGCGTGGGGCCGGTCTTGATGGACACAGGCGTGTTGGGCGGCTGCAGCATGCACACAAATCAATATCAGACCTATGCACAGCTAAGCAGCGTCACGCGGCGACAATGGCACATTACCACCAGAAATTTGGCTCCGTGTCCTACTGAATACAGACACACTTGTATTGACGCACGGTGCACTCAATGGCCGTGCATCTCACCCGTGTCTCCCGCAAGAACTTCTCTGTCTCCGCGTCGATGACCAGTGGCTCGCCGCCATGTCCGTTGAGCGCACTCTGCCCATCCGGCATGCGCTCAGAGGACCTTTGCCGCGAGGGCGAGTCAGCGCAAGCGGCCTAGCATGCTACTTCGCCGCATGGGGATGACTCGACCCCCAGGTACGATATGAAGAGGGGACTGTTTTGGTGCTCATTGGTGTCTTAATACCAGAAGCACTGACGATTCCGTGCAGTCACAAATTTGAGTCGGGTGATCAGCCCATGTTGATGACGCAATACAATTTTCGGGGGGCTTGGACTCTAGTGTCGTGGCGGAATCTCCGAGCCTGTGCTGCTATTCACGTCGCAGCACGGCGCGTGCTGCACAAACACAGCAGGTATCATGCCGTATTGTTTCGTGGATCCGGGGAGCGACGCTTCCCTGCCTGACCCGCGGAGTCTTGCCGGCTCAGATCGGCCCTGCAGCAGCCCGTCAGCAAACCCAGCAGCGACTTGACGTGCGTGGACGCCTGCTTGGCGGCCTTGTTGCCGGGCGGCGCCATGTCGAGCTGCGCAGCCTCACGGGCGAGCTCCTTCGAGATCCGCTCGGCATAACGGGACAGCAAGTGATCCCTGTGTACGGGATCACGGCATTAAATACACACAGCATCACTTGCAGCAGCAGGATAAAGGCGCCATGCGCATCGCTGCATACGGGAGCAATGGCAACATCAAAATATGCAGCATCACTCGCAGCCGCAGGATGAAGGTGCCGTGCGCAAAGGGCGAAGGTGCCCAGCTGCAACCGCGGCGCAAGGGCTCACCTGGGGCGATCCAAAAAGACGCTCTGCAACCAGGCATCATCAGCTTCATGAGGGCCTCCGACACAAACACAGTGGGCAGTCATACGTTATGTGCGGCACGCGGTGCATCAGCATGATCATATGGCAGCGTACCTGATGCCAGATTGGGCGCTCATGTAAGTGCATGCCGCGGCTGTCGAAGTACACGGGCGGGCCCACGTGGCGGTACCGCAGCCACACGGCCGCAGGCAACGTGGGTATGGGGTCTGCGCGATTTACGATGCGCAGGCTTCCAATGCCGACCATCATTTTGAAGGCTCTCTGCAGGCAGCCAGACACCGCGTGTCCGGATGTGCATGGTAATGGATGCACCCGCCACTGAGTGGCATTCAGGCTCGCATAGGCGGTCTATTGGAAACTCGTGTAACAAGACAAGTGCAGCCATCATCTGCCCCATACCTTCCAGGCATGGTTGCCGACGCGGGGCGCGCCGAAGCTGATGCAGCGGACGTCGGCGCGCGGGAAGCGCAGCGTCGCCCACAGGGCAGCCAGCTGCGCGACTGCGCCACCCAGACTGTGACCGATGACGAAGACACGCTGCGGCGCACGGCCATCGGACAGCTTCAGCAGCACGCGGCCCAGGTTCATCGCCGGGTCGCTGCGACTCAACACCGCTCGCAGCTGCTTCACAAAGCCTGCGATTGGCGCCACGACTAGTGGGTGGAAGTGACTCTGTCCGCCGGCATCACATGTGACGTTGCCAACATGCAGAAGATCAGGTGCGATGAGTGCAGCTTGACACGTTTCATGGGATATATAGCATGCTATGAGCATGGCACGCAGACTTCATGGACTGCTGAGTTCTGAGCCGTGGCGTTGTGACACCCACCTGCATGTACGGCGATGCCAGGGAAGACCTCTTGTAGGATGGCAAAGCGCCGACTGATCAGCTGGACGTCGATGAGCGCAGCCTGGAAGGAGTACGTTCCCCTGCCATGTTACCGCAACTGCGTTCAGGGTGCACAAGGGTATACTGTGACGTTATCACGTGCATCAGAGGCAAGCTGCAAGACCGCACCTGAATGCAATGTAGGCTGTGAGATCTTCCGTGATGCCAGCATAACACTGCAGAAACAAGACACCGAGCTGATTATGAACAGGACATGTCCAGGCCGTAACTGCTTGTTGTCAATGGCAAAGTCTCGGGCTCAGGTCAGCATCCAGCTGCGCTGGCCCAGCTGAGACCATGCGCGGCCTGACAGGCATCAGCTTGGCAGGAGGATGGCTCAGCAGTCGTACAGCATAGCAAGGTTATCACCCACGTGTGTGTCCGTGTGCTTGTCGAAGAGGTACTCCACATCATGCAGGCTGGTCTCCTTCTTGAAATCGTCGACTGACAAATACGCCGCGTTGGCCAGCAGCAGCGCGGCGGCGCATTTGCCCAGAAGCACCACCTGCACCGGTAGCCCAGGGTTTAGGTGATTTGGGTGAGATAGCGCGATCTAGCCCGGAACTCCTGATGCTAGTCGGGTGTGCTTGCGCAGGGCGCACCCGGCCGAGGGTCAGCTTCTGATCCTCCTCAGCAAAGTGTGCCGGGTTGTTCAGCGCCGACATCGCGGCGTCCCACAGATTGGGCAGCAGCTCGCCGGCGGCGCTCACGGCCCGCCCCACCAGCACGCTGAGCACCTGCGCATGGCGACCACCATGCTCGCATACTGCAGTCCTGGTGAAAGGCTGTGGCGTTTGATGGTGCTGTCGGAAGTCCTCCTGCTCTGCGTGACAAGTGGCTGCGGTCATGAAGGATCGGGCATCTGGTGAGCATTGCACAGCGTGATGCAAACAACAATCAGCTCCAGGACGTGGAAGCCTTAGGTGCAGGCGCTTGCCTTGTTTGTGTCCATCAGCACGCGGTTACCGACGCCTCCACCGTCGCGCGACCCCTCAGCGCCCCGGCCAGGCCCCTGAGCGCTGTCGCCGTGGCTCGACTGGTCCAGCCCGCTGCCGGCCAGGAACGTCGAGTCGCCGCTGGCCTCGCCCGCATCTGCGGAGGGCGTCGCATGCAAGGCTGGTGAGGACGACGGCTTGTTGAGAACATTTGCTTGTTGTGTTACCATTTTGCTCCGTTGACTGGCTCCATACAGTCGCAGCGGCATCAGACACTGCAGACACCAAGCGCTCCGGTGCAAGCGAGCCTGCCTGGCAGCAAGAGCTTACCTCCTTCGCCGACCAGGTTGGCAAAGTAGCGGTTGCTGCGCTCCGCAACGTTGACGAAGTCATCGGCGAAGTCCTTCAGCGGGTGGTGATGCACCGGCGTGGATGCCGGTACCGGTCGTGCATCCTCCAGCAGCAGTCCGCGCCCCGTGTACGCCTCACGCGGATAATGCACCTGTACGGTGGTCTCAACTCGATATGTCACTGCATTGGGTCCAAACGGCCACGGCCATTGGTGGAGTTGATGCAGCTGTGATTTTTGCGAGCCAGCCTATCGTGTTCAGACGATCCAAGTGTTCACGGGGAACGCGAGCACCACATATGGCCCGTCAGGGCAAGCAGGCGGACACCATGCGCTCGCTGTAGCGATTTGGAGGGATTTGCGGTTGGAAGCTGTGTGCAGGGAGCGTACCTCCGGCACAGCCTCTATGCGCTCGCCGGCTGCTGTTCGCCACTGCGCCTGGTGCGGGCAGACCTGCATCGAGCAGCGCGTCGGTCACCCTGGCGCGACGGAGCAGCTACAGCACCAAGACGCTGCAAAAAGGGCCGTGGGGAGCGCCTGGAGGACAGCTGTACCTCGGCAGCCTCGTCGCGGTATGTGATGCGATAGCTGAGGTTCACGAGCCACCTGCAAGGCAAAGTCGTGGTGATGAGGCGAGCGGCTGATGAGAGCCAGCACTGGATCGAACGAGTGCTATTTCATGGCGTTGAGAGTGCAAGGGTACCTGTATGCATGTACGAAGCCGCGGTTCCCCACTGCGAGCGCAGCATACGTTGACAAAGTGCTGTAGCAATGTGTAAGATGGGCAGGCATGTCGTCACAGCATCACTGTCACCGTACCTGGAGGCGCCGCAAAGGTGATGCACCGCACCTCAGCAGTTGGCACCTGCTATGGCCAAGCAAGAATTGGTGGAGCAGCAATGTGTGATTCTGCGGTGAGACCGAGGCCTCCACGCAGGGCAGTCTCACCTGGAGCTGACACCAGGGCGCAAAGGCAGTCGCCAATGACCCGCCGATTGCATACCCTCCCACGACAATACGGGTTGGCGACTCGTCCCCTGCAGCTCTGACAAGACTTGGTATCAACCAGTACAAGTGAGAAACGGGATGCGGCGGTGTGGCAGTTCGCCACCCTGAGACCGTGATGGGAGCTGCAGTGGAGTATTGCAGACTCAAAAAAGCAGAGCACACTGGCAGGACAAGGCAGGGTGTCGGTGAGGCTACTGTGTGAATCAAGCGTGCACCTGCAAGCTTCTTGACGGATCCCAGAAACCCCTCGCTGATGGAGGTGCTGCCGTGGCCGTGCACGAAGATGGAGCGCAGGGTAGCGACCATCTCCGTGTGCACCTCCACATCACTTGACACGCTCGACATGACCTGCCGAAACGACGCCACCGCTTGGGCCATGGGTGCGACATATCTGGCAAGCTACAGGGTTCGCAAGAAGCTGCCTGGCATGGTTGGGCTAGGCCGCGCACACCCTGGTCACTGGGACGATGGAGGAGCCGCCGTTGCTGATATACCGCTGGAAGAATGCATCCTGCCAGCAGGACAACAGCAACATATGTCTGCATCGGTATTAGTTGCAGGCCAAGGGCGGCTTCCATGCACCGCACCGTCGCAGTGAAAATCACCACCAGCACGTGCTCACGCTCATCCCAGACGATATGCGCGCTGGCATCGCCCTTCTCTGCACTCCGCAACATGCCTCAGCGCGTCGAGTTCCGTCCTTGCGTCTGGGCGGAGATCACCACAGAAGACGCACAGGTCATAAGGCTCACCTGAGGGCAGCCGCAGAGACCCGCGGCAGAGAGCTTCGCCGGCATGCGGATATGCCTCAGCCTTCAGGCAGGCCAGCAGGACGCGTACTATCTTCATCAGCACCGGCGACTGCAGCGACGCCACACTTCAGCGTCGCGTGGAACATCAGCATGTATCCCGTGCGTCGACAGTTATGTCGCGCGCCTTGAGGTGTTTGACAATCTCATACAGCTGCGGAGGAGCGGCCGAGTGCGCTCCGGTGGCAGGCTCATCCGGGAGGGGCGGCAGGGCTGTCGCGTCCTCGGAGCAGCGCTGCCATTCATTGCGATCGTGGTCGGTGTCCGGCATCTGCTGCTGGTGAGGCACCTCTCGTCTCTATGTGCTCAGCGACACTGGCGCAGAGCTGCAGAGGCAGGCAACCCGGGGCAACGGCCGCGCAGTTGTGCAGTGACAGATGTACGGCGTGCCAGAAGCGCTGCGAAGCTAGCTGTCAGCGCATGTTGCCAGCACTCACGGCATAAAGGTCCTTTCTCTGCGCTGATGACTATGCGCAAAGCCCTGCCCAAGGTGATGACTGTTTCCACACTGCTATCAACACTAGGCCGGCGCAGTCGACGGTAATGTACTCGGCACTGACAAGCACGCTCTGCGCAGGCGGTAACCCTTGACAACGTGGCCTGCCTTTTAAGTTGTACACTTGCGACGCCTAAAGAGCCCAGCCTAGAAGATGATGGGGTTGGCAGGCCGGTTGGCTGCTGCCCAGGGTTTGTGTTCGCCAAGGCGGCGGTGCAAGGCGTCTGCCGTAGATCAGCATGCCTATCGCAGGTCTAAGCATGGACGTCGGCTGCACAGTGTTGCCGACGCTCGCTGGCGCTGCAAACCTCGGCATGACCAGCGTCTGCCGCACCGGTGCCAGCACTTGTGCTGAAAGACAGCTTTGCCAGCCGCAAACCCAGGGCGCTGATGCTCTCCATGACGTCTCCGCAGAACGTAGTCTACCGCGTGTAGACCCGACTGTGACACTCTGGCAGTGCAGAGTTTCGCATGCCGTAAGTCTCAATGGTTTTACACGTGGAGCTGTGAATGCCTGCGTCCGATGTTTACGGCCGACCCGGAGGAAGCGCTGCGTGATAGTCAGTGGCAAGGCATCTGAGCAAGCGGCCCGTTGCACGTGTCCACTGGGAGGGCAGCGCCCTGCGTGCAAATACGCTGCTGGTTGCAGAAGTTGTGGCACAGACTTGTTCGCCCCATGAGGCCCTCCTTATTGCAACGGTATGCTGCATGTTTGAAGGCCTGTGAAACATGCCGAGCTTGCTGGCGTGCCTGCGCTCACTGCATTGCTATATGCAAGCACACATCGCAGCTCGCTGACAGGCCCGCATATACATGCACCACCAGTGAGCACTGACGTTTTTATGCGTTGATGCTTGCTTTGGAGGTCATAATCGGCATCACACTCACATGGTCTGCAGCATTTAAAGGGAGAGGGATCTGCATGTGATCGGCGTGACATGCAGGCATAGAGTGCAATTCAGACCGCTGCAAACGCTTGATGCCCAGCAGAATATGAACGTGGACGCCTGCCGCTTTGGGCAGCTCAGCATTTGTGGACCGGCGAGCACCTCGGGCAGGGTCCAGACCAACGGGTGGGCAACAGCGCCGCAGCTCAGCAAGAGACGGCGAAAGGCCAACTCATGGAGCGGCAGCAGCAGAACCCAAGTTGTTCTGTCTGTCATGGCACCGGAGGCCCCAGCGAGGACGAACGAGGTCTACGGCAACGGTAAAGTCGTCAAGGTGCTCCGTCGCCTCCCCTGCCCCGCCCCCATCCCTCTCCCCCACCTAAACAAGGCCACACCTTGTGCGCTCTCACGCACGGGCCACGGGTGATCTCAACGCTGCTATGGGCACAGGTGCCGCCGGAGAGGATCCGCAATTTCTCCATCATCGCGCACATTGACCACGGCAAGTCGACCATCGCCGACCAGCTGCTGATCAAGACGGACACCGTCGAGAACAGGGACATGCAGGTGCGTGCTGTTGCAACCTCGCAGGGATTCGAGATGGCTAGAGCATAGCCACAGATCCTAGACGCAGCGGGCTGGCCAACCGCTTGGCTTGCCAGGTAGCCGCTTGGCGTTGGGCTAAGCCCCAGCCCTGGTGTCTGTCCAAGGCCGACCTTCAGAGTTGTATCTGAGCTAGCCAGCCTCGACCATGCATTGCAGTTCAGCCGTTCTCTGACGCTTGCGGGCACTGCACTGGCGATGGTCCAGCTGATCGGGCAGTGCCTTTCCGTCAATGAAACGGTTGCGTACGCTGATCACAGGCGCAGTTTCTGGACGGTATGGACTTGGAGAGGGAGCGAGGCATCACCATCAAGCTCAACCAGGCTCGCATGCGGTATGAGGGGGCGGACGGGCAGATGTACGCGCTCAACCTGATCGACACGCCCGGGCACGTAGATTTCAGGTGGGCAGCTTGCAGCGAAGGCGAACCTGGTGTCGTGTGCCGGTAGTACAGTGTTTCCGCTCATGCTTACTGTCTCGCGCTGCACATCGAATCCACATCCCGTGGGACATCCCTGTGCATACTGGTGCGATCATTGGCATGATCTGCCGGAGCTGCTCCGTCACAAGGGATCGCAAACCGTAAGGTTGTTGCGGCTGCGCACCGTGACTCTGACATCAACCCTAGCGCTGATTTTTGGCCCTGCGTGTGCGCAGCTACGAGGTGAGCAGGTCGCTGGCGGCGTGCGAGGGCTGCCTGCTGGTGGTGGACGCCAGCCAGGGCGTGGAGGCGCAGACCCTAGCCAACGTGTACCTGGCGCTGGAGGGCGACCTCGCCATCATCCCGGTGAGTGATTCCACCTTCGAGCAGCTTCGTTTGGTTCAATAAGCAGTCTAGCACTGACTGAGCCATGTGACAAGGTGCAAATCCCTGTAACAACCTCTCGGGAGACAGGTCACATTCGTTGTGGAACAACAGCTGGGCAAAACTTATTCCACGACTTCTCATCCGTCGCAGGTGCTCAATAAGATCGACCTGCCTGGTGCGGATGTGGACCGCGTGAAGCGAGAGATAGAGGAGGTCATTGGCCTGGACTGCAGCGACGCCCTCGCCTGCTCAGCGAAGATGGTGCGCTCCTGGATGCAGCGCAATAACCGCTGACGGAAGATGTGCCGCGGCTGCTGCTTTCTGACGTGTCTCTTGCCGTGCGACAAACGATAGTGGAAACAATCGGATCTTGCTCTGCTGCGCGGCTATATTTCTGTCACACAGCATGCTGCACGATGCAGGGCATCGGCATCGAGGAGATCCTGGAGGCGGTCGTGCAGAGGATACCTCCGCCGCCGAACAGGAGCAGCGAGCCGCTCAGGGCCCTCATCTTCGACAGCTACTACGACTCCTACAAGGTGAGCGCCAGCACCGGCTCAGTACGCTTGCAAGACGAGCCGCAGTGCGGACAGTCGCCCTACCCTGGCGCGAATAGAATGGCTGAGGGATTTGCGCTTAATGAGTGTAGCCCATGCATCTTCTTGGACCAAAACATAACCCCATCCTGCTGCAGGGCGTGATTGTTTACTTTCGGGTGGTCGACGGCACCATCGGGCGGGGCGACTACATCCGGCTGATGAACACGGGCAAGGAGTACGAGGTGGACGAGGTCGGCGTCCTGGCTCCCAAGCCCGTCGAGGTGCGCTAGCATGGAGTGTCAGTGTCAGGCATGTGTTGCTGGAGGTGGTTCAGCTATGACTTGATCTAGGCTTGCTGGTATCGTGAGCTGGGCTCATGGAAGAGATACGTCGGCTGAAAGATGGGGTCCCTTGGGCACCCGAACAAGCGTATGCAAAGCTGTCAAGATGCGGAGCGTCGCTGTGTGAAGTCTTCATTGCCATGAGCTGCCGCCTGTGAAGTACCCTGCGCTCGTACGATCAACCTAGGATCTCAGGACAGCAAGGTACGTGCAGGTGGACCGGTTGGTGGCGGGCGAGGTGGGCTACTTCAGCGCCAGCATCAAGGCGGTGGCAGACGCGCGCGTCGGCGACACCATCACCACACGGAAAAACGGGTCTCAGCAGGTGAGCGGCACGGTAACCCCAACGCTCCTCTGCTCAGACATGGCGTATACGTCGTGCTCTGTGGACAATGTTCTTCTAGCACCATGCATCAGTGCCGCTTAATGTCAGGTACACGCTCCTGCATGTCACCATAGCTGCAAGGACCACCCTGCATCTCATCTGCAGGCGCTGCCCGGCTACGAGGAGGCTCAGCCGATGGTGTTCTGCGGCCTGTTCCCCATCGACGCCGACCGGTATGGCGACCTGCGCGAGGCGCTAGGCCGGCTGCAGCTCAACGACGCCGCGCTGCAGTATGAGCCAGAGGTATGTTACTGTTACGCCTTGAGCCAGCCTTGATGGTTATGACTGACCATGATCATACTATCCTAGGCAACGTCAGTATTTCACCTGCGATATGAGCTGATAGCTCGCCGCGATTTGGTCAGCATCAGGTTGATGACGATATTGTGTCATGGCAGGTGTCGTCGGCGATGGGCTTCGGCTTCCGGTGCGGCTTCCTGGGCCTGCTGCACAGCGAGATCGTGCAGGAGCGGCTGGAGCGCGAGTACAACCTGGAGCTCATCACCACCGCCCCCACCGTCGTCTACCGGTGTCGACTCACCGACGGCTCTGAGGTCCGCCGCCTGTCTGTTCCCATCAGGAAAACGGCGTGCACATGAGATTCCTGCGCCAATGCTGTACATCAGGACTGGTATGCATAAGGTCCGACCGTGTGCACTGACAAGGATGTAATGTCTCATTTTGGCAAGCTCATTACTGCACATGATGGTCGACCTCTAATCGGGTGATGCATCTTTGCAGGTCAAGGTGGACAACCCCTCAGAGTTGCCGCCCGCTGAAGTGCGGGACTGCATACTGGAACCCTAC